>Ga0114956_1001177_pt1 | contig 20394 bp, 18 predicted proteins | sample MaitaG_FD_87304 | JGI IMG/M metagenome (GOLD analysis project Ga0114956, IMG submission 87304) | Marine algal microbial communities from Maine, USA - Maine_Asex2 metaG | ecosystem: Host-associated > Algae > Red algae > Unclassified | place: Maine, USA | collected 2015-01-05
CAAAATGAAGGAGACAAGCAAAGAAAAAATAATCCAAAAGGTAAGAAAACGTAGAAAAGACGTAGAATCTATACTAATCGCCCAGTTAGGAATCGCGTAATAATGTAATGATAAAATACATAGTCCCATTAGACCGAGCCCAATTCGCTTTCCCAGATCTACTTTATGCTTTTCAGCGAATAAAGCAAAGGCCAGAAACATTGAAATCCCTACCAAGCATTCGAAGGCCATAAATACCCATTGCCGCCGGGAAATTTCAAAATGTAAATAGAAATGAAAATAAATCACAATGAGCACAAAAGAGAGCACCGCACTTAAAGTCACTAATGGAAAACGACCAGCTGCATTGGCAACTTTTGATAAAGAATTTTTTATATATTCTATAAGAAACACCGAACGTAAAATAACATGATTTCAGGTAGAAAAAGCGTAAATTTGAATAAGATGTTTCGAAAGATCTTTTTCTTTATTGGTATCCCTATTGTCTTGATAACTGCGTGTATCAAAGACCCCATGCATGATGACCATAACGACGGACATACGCATGTAAATTTAGACGTGCCGGCTGGATTGCCTGAAATGAATATACCTGCTACCAATCCTTTAACCGTAGAAGGTATCGCTCTTGGACGAAAACTTTTTTTTGACCCAATCCTTTCAGCAGATAGTACGCAAAGTTGTGGCTCCTGCCATGATCCTAAAAAATATTTTGTGGATGCGGAAAATCAATTTAGTATTGGTATTGATGGCATAGCCGGTAATCGAAATAGCATGCCCCTTTTTAACGTAGGTTATTCCAAAAGTTTGTTTTGGGATGGAGGCGCTCCTACCTTAGAAGATCAAGCGATTGACCCAATTGTTAATCCGATAGAGATGCACAACACTTGGAAAAAAGCTGTGAGTGATTTACAAAAAACTTCAGACTATCCAAGTTTGTTTGAAGTAGCTTTTCCTGAATCGGATAGTATTGAAACCAAATATGTAGTGAGGGCCTTAGCTCAATTTGAACGGACCCTACTTTCAGCTAACTCTAAGTTTGATCAAAATCGAGCAGGAACGTATGAGTTTACTGCTCAAGAGCAGCGAGGATTAGATGTATACATTGCCGAAGATAAAGGCGACTGTTTCCATTGCCACAGTTTTGGAGGGACCTTTACCGATTTTGAAATGCGTAATAATGGTTTGGACTTAGTCTACAAAGACTCAGGACGATATCGTGTGACTTTTAATCCAGCTGATATTGGCAAGTTTAAAACGCCTACTCTGCGCAATATTCTATTCACGGCACCCTATATGCATGATGGACGATTTAAAACCATTCGAGAATGTATTGACCACTATAACACGGGGGTTCAAAATCACCCCAATGCTTCGCCCTTAGTAACCCAAAGACCGAAAGGCAGAATGAGCGAACAAGACATTGATGACCTGATCGCATTTTTGGGTACCTTAACCGATGAAGAATTCATCAACAACCCAGCTTTTCAAAACCCAAACCCTTAATCCGTTTTAATCAAAGGACCAAGGTTGTTCATCACAGATGAACTATTTTTACCCAACCTATTTTATGAACAATAAACTAAACATTTCTATCATTGGTACTGGCAATGTAGGAAGAACGATAGCCAAAGAATTAATTGATACGGAAATTCCAATGCATCTAAATATTTTGGATCCTGCACCAGAAATTGATGCCATTAAAGAAGATATGCGCCATGCCACTTCTTATAGCAAGCAATGCACTATCTCATGGAACGAAGACCGTTTACATGACGCAGATTATATTTTTATTTCAGCGGCCCAACAGGCTACAACCATAGGAAATCGATTGGATAAAGCACAAGGTCATATTGAAATGGTTTATGACTTATTCAAAGATTTTAGCCCGAAAAATGATCCACACCTAATCGTAATTACCAATCCGGTTGATGTAATAACGTACCACGCTTGGAAAGCAAGCGGATTATCTAAAAACAGGGTGATTGGAACAGGTACTTTTCTAGAAACACTTCGTTTTGATTATTATCTGGCTGAACTTTTTGAAACTGAAGCCCCAAAAGCAAAAGGTATCTTATTGGGAGAACATGGGAACTCAGCAGTTATCGCCTATTCTCTTTGCCAAATTGAAGGACAAGTCCTTGATAGAAACAAAGTGAAAAAAGCTGCTGAATTAGCTATAGAAGCTCCTTATAAAATTAGAAAAGCTGGAGAGTATACCAAATATGCTATATCAAAATGTGCCGTTGGTATTTTTAAAGGGATACACCTGAAAGTACAAATGACTATTCCAGCTGGATTAATACTGAATGAAAAAAATTGCAACCTCCTATCGTGCCAACCGATTTGTATGAGTACTTTGGTAACAATTTCAGGGGGAAGTTTTCAGCAAAGCGATTTATCACACTTGGCAACAGATGAAATGGAAGCTTTACGAAAAAGTGCTGCCATATTGCAAGAGCATACCCTACTAAAAAACTAGACACTATGGATATTTATTATTTATTCGCTGTTCTCATGGTTTTGGTAGCATCCTTTGCTTATATCAATCATAGATATATTAAACTACCAACTGCCATAGGACTCATGTTAATCGCATTAATTTTTTCCATAGGTCTAATTGTTGTGGGTTATTTAGATTTGGGTATTACTGAGCAAATCAGAAACTGGCTGGGGCAATTTCATTTTTCAGAACTATTGCTCGATGCCATGTTAAGCTTTATGCTCTTTGCGGGTGCCATTCACATACGGTTTGAAGATTTAAAACAAGAGCGGCTAACTATTATACTTTTTTCAACTGTAAGCGTTGTATTAAATACTGTTCTCGTCGGCTCTGTTTTCTTTTATCTTTTTCCTTTGTTTGGGTTTGATATTCCGTATATCCACTGTTTATTATTTGGTTCTTTAGTATCTCCTACTGATCCGATAGCTGTATTAAGTATATTAAAACAAGCAGGTGTTTCAAAATCATTAGAAACAAAAATCGCTGGAGAATCTTTATTTAACGATGGTGTTGCGGTCGTAGTTTTTCTTTCTCTATTGCATGTAGCACAGAGTAGTAGTGGTGAGTTTCACGTAGACGAGTTTCTTATTTTATTTGTAAAAGAAGCCTTCGGCGGCTTACTCCTTGGCTTAGCATTTGGCTGGGTTGGCTACAAGTTAATCTCTAGTATAGATAATTATCAAGTAGAAGTAATGATAACGCTGGCGGTGGTTATGGGTGGATACACCTTAGCACACTTCTTGCACATTTCTGGCCCACTTGCAATGGTTATCGCTGGTTTAATCACTGGAAATCATGGAAAGACGCTCGGCATGAGCGACGTTACAGCTGACTACGTAGACAAATTTTGGGAAATCATTGATGAGATTTTAAATGCTGTTCTTTTCGTCTTAATAGGGCTTGAGCTTATTTTAATAGAGGTCAGTACTACATCGCTAGTGATTGGGGTAATTGCCATCCTTGTTGGGCTATTGGGACGATACATAACTTTGTTTATTCCCTGTTGATTCGATTCAGAGAAAAAATAGAGCATAAAACACTGGTACTTCTTACTTGGGGCGGACTCAGAGGAGGCATCTCAGTAGCACTAGCCCTTTCTTTAACACCCGATTTAAACAAAGACCTATTCGTAACTATTACTTATGTCGTAGTATGTTTTTCTATATTAGTACAAGGACTTACTGTTGGTAGTCTGGCAAAAAAATTAAATTAGATTCGGCCCCTCGAATTGAACAGTGTGATCTTACTCCTCATTCCATCGATATCCATCATTTGGAATATCAGCTAAGTTCAGAATTCGATCTACCACTGTTGCGGCTAAGTCTTCAAAAGTCGCTGGTTTAGAGTAGAACGATGGCGAGGCAGGACATATAATACCTCCGGCCTCAGCTACCGTTTTCATATTGTTTAAATGAATCAAATTGTACGGCGTGTCTCGCACGGCACATATAAGTTTTCTTCTTTCTTTAAGCATAACGTCAGCAGCCCGAGTAACTAAACTATCACTAGTGCCTGCGGCAATTCTACCAAGCGTTCCCATACTACAAGGACAAATAATCAATGTATCAAAACTACTACTACCACTTGCAAAAGGGGCATAAAAGTCATTACGCTCATAACTTTTAAATGACAAATCTTCATAACTTGTATCATTTAGTTCATATTTCCATACGTCCTTCGCATTCTTACTCATTACAATGGCAGTCTCAATATCATTTAGCCTCTCTAGTTTAGCTAACAAAACTTTAGCATAAATTGAACCTGATGCTCCTGTAACTCCAACCACTATTTTTCGTCTCATATTTAGCAAAAATATTGATTCCTTTTAGGAATTGACTACTTAAATTAGCAATTCTCTTTTTTTGGAGAGCACAGCGTAAAGTATACACTCATGAAAAAAACATTTATAACACTTGCTATATTACTAGCAGCAACATTTATAGTACTGAATTCGACTACTACCAGTCAGGCCGAACCGCCTGCGCATGGAGCAAAGGTAAATTGGATGAGTTTTGATAAAGCAGCATCTTATATGAAGGAGCAACCCAAAAAAGTTTATATAGACATGTATACTACGTGGTGCCATTGGTGTAAGGTGATGGATAGTAAAACCCTATCGAATCCGAATGTAGTACGCTATTTGAACGAAAATTTTTACTGTATTCGATTCAATGCTGAATCTAAACAAGACGTCACATACAAGGGTATTGTGTATAAATACGATAAAAAAAGACGCGTGCACGAGCTGGCTATCGAATTAATGAATGGCAAATTAAGTTTTCCGACTTCCGTTTTTCTCGAAGAAAAATTTACGAAAGCACAACCGGTACCTGGCTATTTAAAAGTCCGTGACATGGAAATGATTCTGAAGTATATGGCTGAGAATAAAAATAAAACCATGCCGTGGAGTAAATATCAATCCGAATTCAAACCCGTTTGGAAGTAATTTTTTTGAAAGAATAGCAATCCGTATTTTTACTATATGGGAAGAATTTTTGAAGTAAGAAAAGCAGCCATGTTTGCTCGGTACGATAAAATGGCAAAGCAGTTTACTCGTATCGGCAAGGAAATAGTAATTGCCGTAAAAGCAGGCGGTGCTGACCCAGATACCAATTCTACCTTACGACGTTGCATGCAAAATGCAAAATCGGTGAATATGCCCAAAGACCGCGTAGAGGCGGCTATTAAACGAGCTTTAGGAAAAGACACTTCTAATTATGATGAGGTGTTATACGAAGGCTATGCGCCGCACGGAGTGGCATTGCTTGTAGAAACTGCAACGGACAATACTACACGAACGGTGGCCAACGTACGCATGATTTTTAATAAAGGAGGTGGCTCGCTTGGCAATAGCGGAAGTGTTGTTTTTCAGTTCACTCGTATGGGAGAATTTAAAATAAAAAATTCAGATATCAACCTAGAGGAATTTGAGCTAGAAGGCATCGACTATGGTATGGAAGATATCGGTGAAGATGAAGAAGGTAATATTATTATCAGAACCAATTTTCAGGATTTTGGAGCTATGAGTGACTTTTTAGAACAGAAAAAAATTGAAGTCATTAATGCTGAACCAACTTACATTCCTAATACCACAGTATCCTTGGAAGAAGAACAAGCGAACGAAGTTTTAGAACTTGTAGCTAAAATTGAAGAAGATGAGGATGTTCAAAAAGTATATCATAATTTAAGCTAAGCAAGATGTCATTTACTCAAAACGCTTTTACTATTTTTAATCAATCTATAGAAGATTATCATATCAAGAATGATATAAACAATGCAATTACTAATCCATTTGAATTGGGTTCTATCAACAATATTTTATATAAAAAAAATTGGATTGATACTGTACAATGGCATTTAGAAGATGAAATCCGTCGCCCCGAAATTGCAGACAAAGAAGGAATGCTCCTTAAACGAAGAATTGACAAATCAAATCAGGACCGAACAGACCTAGTGGAAGATTTAGATACTTGGTTCTTAAAAAAGTATGAAGATGTAATCGTTGAAGAAAATGCTACCTATAATACCGAGAGTCCCGCTTGGGCTTTTGATAGGCTTTCTATACTTGCCTTAAAAATTTATCACATGCATATTGAATCTAAAGACGTAAGCAAGAGTGAAGAACATCGCTCAAATTGTGAGCAAAAGCTAAATATTCTTCTCACGCAAAAAGTTGATTTAATTGCGGCTATCGAAATTCTCCTTGACAATATAAGTCAGGGTAAAATGTATATGAAAGTTTATAAGCAAATGAAAATGTACAATGATCCCAGCATGAACCCCGCTTTACAAAAGAAATAGAACTATGTCGGGGAAAGTATTAATTATTAGACTTTCTGCTATGGGCGATGTGGCAATGACAGTGCCTGTTATTCAAAAGTTGATTCAAACTTATCCCGATATACAATTTACCCTTCTCACGAGAACGTTTTTCTTTCCTATTTTTGAGCATACTACTCCTTCACTTAAGCTGATAGCGATAGATGACTATTTACAGAGAGGGTTTCTGGGCCTCTTTAGATTATCAAAAAAATTACGTAAGCATCGTTTCACAGCAATAGCTGATTTGCACAATGTATTGCGAACTAACGTATTGAAAATTTTACTTTATGATTTGTCTCTGCAATGGGCAACATTGAATAAAAATAGAGCCGCTCGAAAAAAATTAATCGGTAAAACCAAACAGCAACTAATTCAACCCTTATTACCAGTTTATAAACTTCATCAACAAGTTTTTGAGAAACTAAATTTGCCAATCTGTTTAGATGAAGAATTGCTGTTTAATGACAGCAATAAAATAAATGCAATTGGGCTCGCATCTGGAAGTAAACACCACACTAAAAACTGGGAGAACAAAAACAATGAAAAATTAATTGCCTATATAAGTCAAAACACAGACACGACCGTTTATCTTTTTGGTGACCCAAATTCTGAAAAAGAAATGCTAGACACTTTAGCAAAAGGTAACGAACAAGTGGAAACAACATTTCATTTATCGCTTTCTGAGCAACTGCAATTAATAGAAAAGTTAAAAGTGATGGTCAGTATGGATTCTTCCAACATGCATCTGGCATCAGCAGTTGGCACTCCAGTACTTTCGGTGTGGTGTGCTACTAGCCCACTGGCAGGTTTCTTAGGATATGGACAAGACAAAACGAATGTCGTAAGTCTTAATTTGGATTGTAGTCCTTGTTCTATATACGGGAATAAAAAATGTTGGCGAGGAGACTTAGCTTGTACGAAAATACCAATTCAACTTATTCAGGAGAAACTATTGCCTTTTATTGAGTAAGAAAATAATTTATTGCGCTGATTACCTTTTCAGTAGAAACTGAACTTTGAGAATTGCTACTCGATTGTTTCACAGTAATTATTTTCAACTCTGGTATTTGCGTTCCTTCTAAACTATTAAAACCGAAATAAGGATATCGCCCAAGTTTACTTTCTGTTTTTGTGTACAAGGCCACAATCTTTCGCTTGTAAGCAGCTGATATTGACAATAAATCTGACTGCACACCACACACCACTTTTGCGCATCTGATAATATCTGCACTTTCATGCAGCGAAAATTTACCGCAACTATTATAAATCCTGATGGGGTCTATAGCGGCAATCTCAGCTCCTTTTTCTTTTTCAGCGCTAGAACCTTGTAAAATGATTGGATAATCAATCTTCATACAAATTTCTTTCCATTGATCTACAGAGAGTTTAGTCGTCATTGGACTAGAACTGATTACAAAACTTGCATAACCAGCACTATGACTCATAGGTAAATCCTTATTTGTAATTTTGTCCTTTTCGGGTATGAAGTAATCAAGCCCTCGACCATCATTCGAAACCCCTAACTTTCGTACGGACCGAATATACCGCTCAGCATCATTCATGTCGGGTAGTATAGAAACCCCAGTTTTAGAAAGAATTTTTTTTCGCCATTTCATCAGGTTCACTCTTCGCACTTTTACATTAGAATTAAAGGCTTGACGAAGCATAGCAGTAATATTATGAGACCGAAAACTATTTTGCAAGTCAACCGTCAAGTCATAATCTTCTTTTAGTAAACTTAAAACCGTGTCTCTCAAATCTCCATCGAAAGAAATTAGTTTATCAATATTAGGATTAGCTTCTAAAACAAAAGTGTATTTTTCTTTAACTAAATAATGAATTTTAGCATTGGGAAATTGACCTCGAAGACAGCGAAGCATTGAAGTCGTTAAAACAATATCAGTAACGGCAGAAAACCGTATGATTAAAATTTTCATTTTTTAATAGTTCACTTTAGCCGTGAAAGATTTAGACTTAACTCCTATTATTCTTCTAGAGTTGTCGGATAATTTTACGATATACCCTCTTTTACGATCCACTTCTGGCAAAGGTCCGATAACTTGGGCTAATATGTATTTATTATTAGTCAAATTTGTCAATTTAATTACTCCTCCTTTTGCTGCCAAATTGGTGAAAACATAAAACTTAGCCCCGGCGGTTCCGGAGTAAAAAAATGCTATCCTGCCTTTCATGCTTTTCAACAAGGTCAGTCTTAGGAGTTTATTTTCTACATAAACTGGTTCATTGGGCGCCTCCTTCACTTCGGCCTTTTCAACTTCAACTTTATACGTTTTATCAATGATTATTGGTTTTGTAGAAACAGCACTTTTCTCTTTCACTTCTTTAAGCTTTACCAAAACAGGCTTGGATGGTTTAGGTTTTTTGGTGACCACCTTTGCTGTCATGGACTCTTGACCTTCGTATTTTACTTTTGCTTTTTTTCTTGCATAGGAATTTTGAGTAAGTTTTTTCACCTTACTCCAAATTCCAATCTGTGATTGACTTTTCTTCTTAACTTGTTTCTTTTCTGTATTTTCTTTAAGAAATTCTCTCTCCGCTTTCGATATTTCTAAGCTAACTGGTGACTTACGCTTAATCCTATTGCTTTTTGTCAGCTTAGGTGTTGTTTTTCTTTCACGGCTAGCAACTTGAACATTTTTCGCATCGGTTGCGTTCAACCTTTTCTTATTTTCAACCTTATCACCCTGCGGAATATTTGTAGATACTATTTGCAGATTTTCGTTCTTATTTATTTCTTTTGACTGGACTGGTACTGCATTCTTTGGTAACGAATAGTCAACAAAACTAGGAGTTGTACTAAGCAAGTCTTTTTTATCGGCATTCATTTTCGCTTCTAATCGTTCGTCGCTTGTACCGTACAGGATTTTCTCTTTTAAAATAAAAGTTGGCGCCTTTGCAGTAGCAGGGTCGCGTTGTTGTTTTAGCCAACCAACCACTAGTTTTTCGCCCTTACTGATAGTTGATGCTGTTGGATTCCATTTTTTTAACTCTATGGTACTTACAAAAAATTGCTTGGCTACTTCTTCAAAATCGGATTCTTTTTGGATGGTGTAATAAACAGGATTAAAGTCGAAAACCCCTCCAAGAATTCCTTTCGTTTGATAAAAATTAGTTTCTGTTAAAGGGATATAGAGTACGCGTTGTTCAAGAGACTCTACATTTTTTACATTATTAACCAAGGCTAAAGTTGAAGGCCGCACGAAATACTGTCTAGCAATCTCATAAAAAGTTTCTTCACTTTTGATTTTGTGGCGCAAACAACTGATTCCGAGGTAGTTTTCTATGATAAATCGCTCAGCGACAGTCAGATGCGCGCTGCTAAGCAAAACAAAGGCTAGTAGTAGGTATTTCTTCATAATAGGACGCAACCAAAATAAGATATTTTGCCAATTCATCAAAATCGCTTGACCCAATTACCACTTGTTTCACGTTCGCTTTGTTATTTTGAGTTTCAAATGAAAAAACCTATTGCCTTATTAGGATTACCGGGCTGTGGCAAAACGTATTGGGGTAAAAAATTAGCCAAGGAGCTAAAAGTAAATCATTACGATTTGGACGAACTAATCTCTAAACAATCTGGCTTGACCATCCCTCAAATATTCCATGAGGGTGGCGAGGCTTTATTTAGAAGTGTAGAAAGCTCTACACTTTATGAGTTGTGCCACAATCAAATCAATGAGAAGTTTATTTTGTCAATGGGTGGTGGCACGCCAGCCTTCAATAGTAACATGGCCTTAGTGAATCAACATTTTATTTCAATATATCTCAGTGTGAGTATCCCAACTGTTTTGAGTCAATTAACTAATGATGAATTAGCACACAGACCATTAGTAAAAAAAACAACACCAGAAGAATTGAAGGATTATTTATACTCTTTAGTGAATGAGCGGCAAAACGCCTACCTTCAGGCGGACTATCTTTTGAAAGAAAGTGAAATTAACCTGAACAATTTTAAAAAAATAATCAAAGACGCACAATGAAAAAATCTATAATTATCGGTAGCATCTTGGCTGGAACAGCTGTTATGCTGGGTGCATTGAATGCACACGCATTTAAAGTTTATTTTGACTCTGAGACCACCTCAAGTTTCGATACAGGTGTGCGTTATCAAATGTATCATGCTCTAGTTATTCTTATTCTGGCAGCATTGTCAGGCAAAATGGATCATAAAAAGCTATCAACAGCTCGGTGGTTGTTTTTAGTGGGTACTTTTTTATTTTCCGGGTCTATTTATTTGCTGTGTGCGTTTAAGAGCAATGGTATCATTGGCCTAACAGGCTTAGGTATCTTGACTCCAATTGGCGGCTTAGTATTAATGATTGCTTGGAGCTATATTTTAGTTTCCGCTATACGCATAAAAAAAGCGTCACACAATGTGTAACGCTTCAAGTTTATTAATTTTACAATTACTCGTCAAAAGCTGATTCCGGAACCGTATTGTTTCTTCTTCTTCCTGCTGCACCAGACTTATCAATATACTCTGGTCTGTTGTCATCATAGATAATTCTCTTACCAGGAACGTCACCAATGACTCTGAACTCAGTACGACGGTTACGCTGCATATTGGCTTCAGATGTATTAGGTCTTCTAGGGTCACTTTCACCCATTCCTCTTGCTATCATTCTTGATCGATCCACACCTTTGGAAGTCAGATAATCCAAAACCTCCTTGGCCCGTTTCAATGAAAGCTCTTTATTATAACTTACACCGCCTCTACTATCTGTGTAGGAACGAATTTCCACACTGATGGAAGGATTATCTTTCATAAAGTTCACAAGAGAATCCATCGCTTTATCAGCATAGTTATGATAATCACCTTTATTAAAATCATGATAAACATTTTTTACTGTAAAAGTTGCTCCAGAGCCACCTCTACTCATATATATTGTAACAGTGGTGGTATCATCAGGGTCAATTATAGATTTAGACGAAGTATTTACAATTGTACGACCTGATACATATCCTTCTTTATCGGCAGCCAAAGAGTAATCACTACCAATAGGAGTGTACATCATGAAATTACCTGTCTTAGAGAAGAAGGTATCTTGGAGTTTTTGAGAACTTTCATTCGTCATTTTTATAACAGCTTGATCTATAAGTTCATTGGTAGCTTCATCCACAACTCGACCCCGAACATAAAAACTAGGCTCCTTAATAACCCGCCAAATGTCGTCACAACAAGTTGGGTTTTTCACATAGTAACTTCCTATTCGGTTAGAAACAATGTATCCATTTTGTTTCTCACTTTTATCTTCGATGTAGTACATGTCATCTGCAGGAGAATTAACAGGAAAACCAAGGTTTCTAGTGTTATAATAACGAGATGGCCCGCCATCTGCACAGAAAACGTCAAATCCACCCACACCAATTAAACCATTGGATGACCAGTACAACTTACCTCCTTTGGTGTCATAATAAGGAGTAATCTCGTCTTTTACACTGTTCACACGCTTACCACAGTTCTGTGGGCGTCTATACTGTCTTGCCTCTTCACGAGTAGAATCATAAACTGAATACCAAATATCATATCCACCCACTCCTTGCAACTTCCTGTTAGACGAGAAGAAAAGAACTTCCTTTTTACCAACATAAGCAACGTGAGGATTCGTAGTTGAAACATCCGGATTCCCTTCGGTGAAATCAGAAGTTACTTGCAATCTTTTTGGCTTAGCCCAAAGACCTCGTTTTCTATCAAAGGTGGCTACCCAAATTTCACATCGAGTTTTCATACTATCACGTTCCACGCATTTCGTATAAAAAAACCGATCGCCGCCAGGACTCCATGAACCATTACCAATATGATGAGATTTTGATTTGAAACGGCCTGCATCGTCATTAAAATCTAAGGCTACCTCAAAACTATCTTTAACTCTTGTTCTATCAAACTCCTTAGGGGCCCATTTGAACTTTGAATAATAATCTTCTCTTTTGTCTTTACCTTTATACAAAATTTTATTTGACTTCATGGTAGCAAACAAAAGAGCCGTATCGCCTAAGGGTACGGGTGCATAATCTGTGTAAGCACTATTTACATTAGGGCCAGCGTTTTTAATATAGGCGCGCTCAGGATTTAAGATTGACTTCATGGCCATTTTACAACCAGCAATATCTTTACCCACTTGTTTGAATAATTTTCTTCTGTCCTTTGCTTTATAACGTTTTTTAAATAGTTCAAAACGATTAATCGCTTCTTCATACTCTCCATTCATTTTACGCATAAGCCCTTCTTTGTATGGGGCTTTTGTATAAATTGCAGAAGCTAAATCATACGCATTACGATAGTGAGCCGCTGCTGGACCATAGTCACGGTTGTAGCGAAGCGCCTCAGCTAATTTGAGATGCACGTAAGGGTTTCGCGGTTGCTCTTTGAGCAATTGCTTGTAATATTCTTCTGCTGTGTAATAACTCCACTGTTCAAAAAGCTTATCCGCATAACGCAGTTTCTTTTTAAAAGGAAGTTTAGACACTGGATCTTCTTTCTTATCATTCTTTGTAATGAGTCGTTGAGCATTCACGTTTCCTCCAAAAATGAGGAGCGATACTAGGGTTAAAAGCAATAGATTCTTATTCATTCCTTTGAAATGTTGATGCTGTAAATATAGTTATTGAATAATGAAAGCGAAAAGCTTTTCGCTTATTTTTTTAGAAGCGTGCGCAAGGGTAGCTCACATTTCTAAAACGATCTAAAGCGTTGGGCATAATATACTGTAGTGCGATTTCAAAACCACCGTAATTCGATACTCTACCCAAGTTCGCTTTGTTACCCATGTAATCATAAGCAACGCCTAATCGAAAACTTTTGTATTCTATACCGGCCGTTCCCAAAATAGAACCGTTATCATCTAATCGAGTATAACCTCCAATAAAAATAGCAGGCGCTAAAGCAGCTACTTCATTTGCATCTACTACAAAGCGGACTTCAGTACCCGCTATAATTTCTTGAGCAGAAGCTTGTGTTTGATACATTGCTGCTGGTTTAATTTGCAATTGTTGTGATAAATTCCATATAACACCTAACTGCCCACCAACACGAAGTGCTAAACCACCTTCGTTATTAGCTTTCGTTAAAAACGATAATTTAGGTTGGTTTAAATTATAAGCTGACCCTCCAACAAAATAAGAAATTTTGTCCGACAACATGTGCGACCATTTCAACCCAACATTGGCCGTAAAATAATCATTTTTAGGATTCAAGTTCTCACCGGTAGTACCTGGCTGAAAACCTCCGTTAAAAAACTCATCTCCCCAATATAAATTAGCTAAATCAATACTCATTGAATGATAGCCACCCTGCATTCCTAAAGATAGCCTTGTACGAGAATTATCGTCCAACGTTAAGTGATAGGCCAAAGACGCTAAGATAGCCGTCTGTTGCAAATTGCCGTCACCTGCCTGATCATTAAAAAACTGTAAGCCAGCCGCTAAGTAATTATCGTCACCCAAGGCTTTAGCAATCGGTGCGTCAAACGAAATACCTGTTGTTATAAAAGGTACCGTCACACTGTTCCATTGATTTCTATAAATACCATTCGCGCGCCACAAACCATCATGACCTCCTGTATTGGCAGGATTTAAAGTTAGCGGCGACATATTAAATTGTGTAAAATGAATATCTTGAGCGCTCGTAGTGATTCCTACACAAATAGCTAAAAGGAATAACAGGGACTGGATACTTGTTTTCATAGTTTTAAATCTTGACATAAATATATAAATTATCTTATAAAAAAGGCTTTTTCTTAATTGAATCTTTTAAATGTCTTTCTTCAGACGCCAAACAAATGTAAGCTTTAATTTTTAGTTATGATTCAATGCCAGTCCTAAGTTTCTAATTCTAATTATACACACAAAGGTGGATATTTAATATCGTCAATCCACCCGAGGAATCATGTTTTCTTCGGGCTTCTTAGTAGGTTTGTTCTTTAAGTTATGGCTAAAAAATCAAGAGCTAAAAGTGTAAAAAGAAAGCCTTCTGCTTTTAAAGACGGAAGAGCCAAGAAAATCGTTGGGGTATTCGTACTTCTTTTTATTTTCTTTTTAATTGCGGCTATGTTTTCTTATCTCTTTACTTGGCAGCAAGATCAAGATAAAGTGCTAAGTGCTGATAGTCTGTTGTCACTGTTGGGCGACCAAAATTTACGCCTTCATAATGTAGCGGGCCGTTTGGGAGCTTGGACCTCGCACCAGTTAATTTTCAAAGGGTTTGGAGTAGCTTCTTTTATATTAATTCCTCTTTTACTCATTTTTGCTTTCAACCTATTATCCAAAAAGAAATGGCTCCAGTATTTAAAATCAACTTTCTACGCTTTACTCAGTATTCTTTTGTTAAGTCCTCTTTTATCCTTCTTTTTTAATACTGAAACCTTTCAAGCCTCTCAGGGATTTCATTATGGAGGAGCCTTCGGAAATAATATCGTTTCTCTTTTAAACGGAGCATTGGGCTCCATCGGAACCTTGGCCATCTTTATCGGTTTAGCTATTTGTTTAATCATATTCTGGTTCAACCCCATTTTCAAACTCCCTTATTGGGATACTTTAAAAGCCAAGCGATTGCAAATGAAGCAAAACCGAGAAGCCAGCTTGGCTGAAAAAACAGTAACTCCCGTTAAAGAACGTGTAAGTGAACCACTTGTGTTGCAGCCAGTAGCGAAACCTGAAGTAACCAATCAAGAACCAAACAGTGAAGAAGAAACGCCCATAACTCAATTTGAGAAAGTTTCTCCAAGCGATTCTGCACCCTCTGTCTCTAATCCATTTGAAGAAGAACAAACCAACAGCACTCTCTCACTGGATACTGATACACCTAAAGTTGAAAATGAAAATCCCGAAGGAGACTTAGAGTTAGAAGTACAACAAGCAGTCGAGGAAGAAATCACAGTTTCAAAAGGAGAAGTTGGCAGTGAAGAACCTTATGACCCTTCATTAGATTTAAGAAACTATAAATTCCCACACATCAATTTATTAGAGGACCGAAAAGGGAGTGGCGTCAATATTGATAAAAATGAACTTGAAAACAACAAGGATCAAATTATTAATACGCTTAAGAGTTTCAAAATTGACATTCAAAAAATTTCTGCCACGGTAGGCCCTACAGTGACCCTTTATGAAATTGTGCCCGCAGAAGGTGTTCGGATTTCTAAAATTAGAAATTTAGAAGATGACATTGCCCTAAACCTGGCCGCATTAGGAATAAGAATTATTGCACCGATTCCGGGTAAGGGAACTATCGGTATCGAGGTGCCCAATAAAAATAAGCAAATTGTTAATATGCGCACCTTGCTAGCATCAGAGAAGTTTAAAAATACCGATGCAGCATTACCCATCGCCATTGGAAAACGGATTGACAATGAAAACTATATAGTTGATTTAGCAAAAATGCCTCACCTGCTTATGGCAGGTGCTACGGGTCAAGGTAAGTCGGTAGGGATAAATGCACTCTTAGTATCCTTGTTGTACAAAAAACACCCTTCGCAATTAAAGTTTGTTTTAGTGGATCCTAAAAAAGTTGAACTTTCCGTTTATCGATTAATAGAAAAACATTTTTTAGCAAAACTTCCTAATGAAGAAGAGGCGATTATTACCGACACCAAAAAAGTTGTCAATACGGTGAATGCCTTATGCATTGAAATGGATGAACGTTACGAGCTTTTAAAAAATGCGGGTGCAAGAAATTTGGCCGAGTACAATGCTAAATTTATTAAGCGAAAACTTAATCCAGAAAAAGGACATAAATTTTTACCATACATCGTTTTAGTTATAGATGAGTTCGCTGATTTAATCATGACGGCTGGTAAAGAAATTGAAACGCCCATTGCACGTTTGGCTCAGCTTGCCCGTGCCATAGGGATTCATTTAATAGTGGCAACGCAGCGTCCTTCGGTAAACGTAATCACGGGTACGATTAAGGCCAATTTTCCAGCCCGTATGGCATTTAAAGTTTCGTCTAAGATTGACTCCCGAACCATTTTAGACACCGGTGGTGCCGACCAATTAATAGGCCGAGGAGATTTATTAATTTCAAATGGTGGCGAACTCGTAAGACTACAATGTGCTTTTGTAGATACTCCAGAAGTAGAAGCCATTGTAGAATTTATAGGAAATCAAAGAGGCTACCCTACCGCGCACGACCTGCCCGAGTATGTTGGTGCTGATGAAGAATCCACTATCCCAGGAGCCATGGACGTTAAGAATTTTGATAAGATTTTCAAGGACGCCGCTTTATTAGTGGTCACTTCTGAAAGCGGCAGTACCAGTATGCTTCAACGTAGGTTTAATTTAGGGTACAATCGTGCTGGGCGAATCATGGATCAATTAGAAGCCATCGGAATTGTCGGGCCAAGTTTAGGAAGTAAAAAACGTGAAGTGATGGTCAAAACCGAAGCCGAGCTGATGCAAGTTCTTCAAGAAGTAGGAGCACTCTAACTTAATTCTCAAAAGGCGGTCAAGGTTACTTCGAAATAAATTCATAGTTTTATTTATTGGCACACAATGAAAACGACTTCCAATAAATTTTCTTTAGCCGTACTGCTAGTTATTGCCTTGGTTTCAATTTTTACCGGCGTGTTTCAGTTAAACGATGTCACACAGAAAAAAGAATCCTTAGTCAATTGGGATGGATATGGTTACTATTTACATCTATCCTCTGTTTTTATTTATCATGATGCGCAAGACTATCAGCTCGTGCATGCAGCCGCAAGAGATTATAAAATAAATACAGGCTATCAAACGAGAGCGTTAAATGATTCAGTCGAGTATCCAGTTTACCCAATAGGGCAAGCGGTGACTTGGTTGCCATTTTTTGGAGCGGCTCATCTGATAGCTACTCAAAGTTTGTATGTAGCAGATGGTTTTTCAGCACCTTACCAATGTGGAGTTTTTGTGTCAAGTATCTTATTTATTTTATTAGGCTTTTATTTCAATAGAAAACTACTGCTTCATTTTCTTTCAGATAAAGTCGTAGCGCTTTCTATGTTCATCATTTATTTAGGCACAAACTATTTTTATTATTCTCATTTCGAAATTTCACTCACACATGTTTACCTATATGGCTATCTGTCTTTGATGCTTTATAGCTTGTATCAATACCATAAAAAGCAAAAATCGAAATATTTGCTCATTGCGATCTTGTGTTTTTCAATTGCAGTTCTATCAAGAAATTCTGAGATTTTTTGGATTCTCATTCCTGTATTGTTAGGTTTTGTTATCAATAAAATTTTTACAAAATCTCAATTACTTGCTCAAAGTAAAACCGCATTTCTATTTGCAGCTTCGGCTATTTTGGCTTACGTAATTTTTCAACTATCCTACTACAAACTCAGTACAGGCTTATGGTTTGTTGACGGCTACCGCGACCATACTTTTAACTTTTTACATCCTAATATAAAAAACTGCCTCTTTGGGTTTTACAAAGGTTGGTTTGTATACACGCCATTGGCCATTTTGTTCTTTACAGGGTTTTACTTTCTTTTTAAGAAAAACAAAACTTGGTTTTATTCGGTTTTTGTGTATTCATTATTGTATTTATATCTACTAATTTCTTGGGACGATTGGACCTACGGATCCACCTTTGGTTTTCGTCCTGTTGTTCAGTGTTATGCAATTTTTATTCTTCCGTTGGGCTACTGCTTGGAGTTTTTATTAGAAAAAATAAAATGGGTAAGCTTGATCATTATTGGCATTTTAGTGAGCATACAACTTTTACAAATGAATCAGTTTGTAAATTCAATTTTCTTAAAAGAAAAGTACGGTTTCAACTATTATAAAAGAGTATTCTTAAAATTGACTCCAGACCCACACGATCGAATCGTAATAGATGTGCCCACTCATGAATTCTCACTAGAACCCAACAAGATAAAAACGATTTTAAAAATAGATAGTTTAGACTTTTCTTCAAATAACAATAGCCAACCGCAACAAATTTTTAAATTCTCCACTGACCAAACGATTAGATTAAATACAAGGTTAGATTATAGCTATTTTGGTGATTCGTATGGGTATTGGAATCAATCAAAAATCATTATTCAAAAAAAAGGCAATTCTAAGACACCTTACTGGACCGGATTGCGTCTACCAGAAATCATGAGAAATAAAGCTCGAGATACCATTACTTACAATCAAATAATAGAATGCGATAAAGGTGATACAATTCTTGGCAGCCTAGAACACTCCGTACCCGACAACCTGTTTATTCATAATATTCAAGTAGATTTGATTGAAAATTAACATTCAACTTTAAATTAATTCAGTGAATATAGAAGAGTATCGCAACTTTTGTTTATCCCTACCGGCTACTTCAGAAAGCTTCCCATTTGATGAAAAAGTATTAGTCTTTAAAGTGGAGAATAAGATGTTTGCGCTTACTAATGTGGATCAGTACACGTCCATTAATTTAAAATGTGAGCCAGAACGGGCCATCGAACTTAGAGAGCAATATCCATCGGTACGCCCTGGTTTTCATATGAGTAAAAAACATTGGAATACTATTGATTTGGATGGAAGTATATCAAACAAACTACTTGAAGAATGGATTCTGCATTCGTATGATAGGGTTGTACAAACTTTGCCTAAGAAAGTTCGTGAAGGATTAAAAGAGAAAAGTAAAACCATGAACAAACAATCCAAAAACTAAAATCGATCTACTAAGTCTTCAGTATTATCTTTACACTCACAAATGATCGCACGCTCCACAGTACAAAAAGTAATTGACACGGCAGATGTAGTGGATGTGGTTGGCAGCTTTGTAACCTTAAAAAAACGCGGGGCAAACCAAATGGGCCTTTGCCCGTTTCATAATGAAAAAACGCCCTCTTTTACAGTATCGCCTAGCAAGGGAATTTATAAATGTTTTGGTTGTGGAAAGGCCGGCAACGCTGTAACTTTTGTACAAGAGCACGAGCAACTTTCTTTTCCTGAAGCGATTAAATGGTTGGCAAAGCGTTACCATATAGAAGTAGAAGAGAAAGAAAGAACACCCGAAGAGCAACAGCAACAGAAGGAAGAAGAAAGCCTTCGAATCATCAATGAGTTTGCGGCTGATTATTTTCATACCACCCTAAAAGAGGATAGTGAAGGGAAACGAATTGGGTTTTCTTATTTTAAAGAACGTGGTTTTGAGCTAGACACCATTAATACGTTTCAACTCGGCTATTCGCCAGAGGATAGAAAGTCATTTGTAACGAAAGCCTTGGCGAAAGGTTACAACAAGGAATTACTGTTAACTGCGGGCTTGATTGGCGACCGAAACGGAGATTTATATGATAAATATAGTGGCCGAGTTATTTTCCCGATTCTCAATCAAAGTGGAAAAACGATTGGTTTTGGAGCGCGAATTTTAAAAAGCAACTCCAAAGCCCCGAAGTATATTAATTCGCCTGAAAACCCTATTTACCATAAGAGTAAAACGCTTTATGGAATCTATCAGGCGAAAAGGAGTATTGCTTCTTTGGATGAATGCTTCCTAGTAGAGGGTTATACAGATGTAATTTCTTTATACCAAGGCGGTGTTCAAAATGTAGTGGCCAGTAGTGGAACCTCTCTTACTGAAGGGCAACTTTTCTTATTAAAACGATACACCAAACACCTAACCATTCTCTATGATGGAGACGCAGCTGGAGTGAAAGCGGCACTCCGTGGAATGGATATTGCTCTCGAAGTTGGATTAAACGTGAAACTGGTTTTACTGCCTGAAAATCATGATCCGGACTCTTTCATTCAAGAAAAAGGTGTCGATGGTTTTAAGCAGTTTGTAGCTGAAAATAAAAAAGATTTTGTTGTTTTTAAATTAGAGGCTGCTTTGAAAGAAGCGCAAGGCGACAACGTAAAAAAATCACAACTCATAAATGAAATTGCCGAGACCATTTCTAAAATTAATAAAATAGAAGAGTTTTCGAAGCAGCAAGATTACATACGACGGTGTGCTCAACTTTTGAAAATTGAAGAAGCGGGCTTAGTTGCCTTGGTCAATAAAAAAATAAGGGGGAACCTTAGTAAAAAGAAAACAGAACAAGAGCGAAAAGATCTTAAAAATCAAGAACAAGAAGCCGCTCCAGAAGTTG
>Ga0114956_1001178_pt1 | contig 20384 bp, 19 predicted proteins | sample MaitaG_FD_87304 | JGI IMG/M metagenome (GOLD analysis project Ga0114956, IMG submission 87304) | Marine algal microbial communities from Maine, USA - Maine_Asex2 metaG | ecosystem: Host-associated > Algae > Red algae > Unclassified | place: Maine, USA | collected 2015-01-05
GCCAAGGCGATCAACTCGTTGCTGGTCACCGGATTCTTCATGCTGAACCTGGGCTACGGCTTCCTGATTAGCCGCACCGACGCAGCGGCCACGGCCTTTGAGGCCACCGAGGGTCTTATCCAGAAGCTCGGTGTCCTACTTCTAAGCCTGGGTGTAATCCACTTCATCAACATGGCAGTGTTCTGGAAGATTCGTCGCAATCTCACCGAGAACGCGGCCGTACCCGTCGCTGCGAGCACGATGGTGCCCCCACCGCCTGCCGACGACGCCGATGATCCAATCTTCACCTGGGCGAAGAGCTAACGGTGCGCCACGAAACCATTGCGGCGATCGATGAAGAATGGCCGCCGCGCCGACTGACGGTGATCTACGACGATCATTGTGAGCTGTGCGTGCGGTGCTCAGAATGGCTCCACAATCAGGCAACGCATGTCGAAATGCGGTTTCTGCCCAGCAGCGACCCGCAAATCTATGACCTGTACGGCGACCTGCCGTGGTATCGCATCGAGCTTATGGTCGTGACCGATACCGGGGTCGCATGGGTGGGCTCCTCGGCATTCATCATGTGCCTTTGGGCGACTGTGCGATACAACCGCACGGCGTATCGTTTGAGCGGCCGATCACTGGCGCCAGTGGCAGAGCGCTTCTTCCACACGGTGTCCTCGAATCGGTCGGTGGTTTCTGGCATGCTCGTGCCCACCAGGTGCAAAGCTGGATCGTGTAGTCACGACTCCTTGCGGACACCACCACCGGTCGGGGCAACCCGATCATGACGACAGCACTGGATGACGACGTGGCGAAGGCCAAGCGGAAACCGAGTTCGACAAGCGACGAGACCAAGACACGGATCCTGCAAGCGACGCTTGTGACCCTCAAAGCCGAAGGCATCGTCGGCACCAGTGCTCGAGCCATCGCCCGCGCTGGCGATTTCAACCAAGCGCTCATCTTCTACCATTTCGGCTCGGTCGACGACGCCATCGTGTCTGCGGTAGGCAAGATGAGCGAGCGTCGCATCGAGAACCATCGAACCAAGCTCGAGACTGCCACGTCGCTACCCGACATCATTCGTATCGCCCGCGAGCTGCACGACGACGACGCTACGGACAGCAATATGACCGTCTTAGCGCAAGCCTTTGCCGGCGCTGCGGGCGACCCAGTGATGGGGCCCAAGCTCTACGCTCAGCTTGAACCGTGGAGCCAGATGGTTGGTGGCGTCATCGAGCGCATTGTGAACGACATGCCAGGAGCAGCGTCGCTGCCTACGCAGCAGATCGCCAACGCCATTGCTGCGATGTTCCTTGGCATCGAGCTACTCGACGACTTAGACCCAAGCAAGGATCACGCAGTACAGCTCTTCGACTCACTCGAGAGTCTGGCGCAGTTGCTCGATGACATTCTGGCGACCCCTCTGCTAGAAATGCTGCTTCCCGATCGCAACAACTGACCCGTTGTGGTGGCGTCACGCTCGCAGCAGGTGCGAGCCACATGTGGCAGCGAGTCCTAGGTAGAGCGATCCTAGGTTCAGCGAGTCCGAGGTACAGCCATTTCTAGATGGCGGCGGGTAGCGCAACGCCGAGGTAGCCACACGCCGACCGAATCGATTCGCTCATGAAGCGCTCATCAGGTTGGTCGCCAAAACGTGTCACCAGGCTGTGACCCAGTAGCCGCACCCGTAGCGTCGTGCCGATCTGTTCGAGAACATATTTGACGGCCAACTCGGGGTTCTCGTGCGCGATCTCTGCACGACGCTCAATCAGCAACGCATAGAGTCCTTCGTCGGCTTCCATACGTAGTTTTTGGAAATGAGCGTGCACCTCGACGTCATGCTGAGCGATCTGGATTGCTGCCTTGACACTGTGCTCGCGTTGCAGGCTTTTGTCGAAGGCAACCTCGATATAGCCGCGCAAGATGTCTGCGATCGTCGCCCCTCGCCAGCGAGCAGGATCGGTTGCCGCGCGTGTCATCGCCTGAAACTCGTTGGTCAGTCGATCAATCAGCGCATACGTCAGGGCCTTTTTGTCGCTGAAGTGGTGATAGATCGCTCCCTTCGAACAGCCAGCGCTCTGCGCTATCTCCGAGACTGTGGTGTCATCGATACCGCCCTCGGCGAACAGTTGTTCCGCCGCATCGAGCAAGTTGGCTTGGGTGCGTTCGCCGCGCGTTTGTTTGCTCGTGCGGACCCAGTGCAGGTCGCTGGTCCAATCGCTTCGGCCACCCATGTCTGTCCTCGGGTTCGCCATCACACGATCTTGCTGTCGGTTTTGCCCCAGTATCGGTCTCGCAGCAGGCGTTTGTAGAGCTTGCCGGTCGGCAGGCGCGGCAACTCAGCTTCGAAATCAATGCTTCGTGGGCACTTGTAGTGGGCGATGTGATCCCGCGTGAACGCGATCAACTGGGTAGCCAACGCGTCATCGGCGACCGCGTCTGCGGCTGGTTGGACGACGGCCTTGACCTCCTCGCCCATCTCCGGGTGGGGCACACCGAAGACCGCCACATCAGCTACCGCAGGATGCGTGATCAGCGCATCCTCGATCTCTTGGGGATAGATGTTTACCCCGCCACTGATGATCATGTGGGCCTTGCGATCGGTCAGATACAAGTAGCCGTCGCTGTCGAGATAGCCAATGTCACCCAGCGTTGTTCGCCCACCCGGCAGTGCCGCATCCGCTGTCTTTTCAGGGGACTTGTGATACTCGTAGGTCCCGCCACCAGAGAAGTAGACACCCCCAACCTCTCCCGCCGGAAGATCAGTTCCCTCTGCATCACAAATGTGGATCGTGCCAACGCGGGCTTTGCCGACCGAGCCTGGTCGCTCCAACCATTCCTCGCTTGAAATGAAGGTCGAACCATTGCCTTCGGTCCCGGCGTAGTACTCCAGCACGATTGGGCCCCACCACTCGATCATCTGCTTCTTCACCGCAATCGGACACGGGGCAGCAGCGTGAATGGCGACCCGCATCGTGGACAAGTCATGCGCCAAGCGGTCCGCTGGATCGAGCTTGAGCATTCGCACGAACATCGTGGGCACGAATTGGCTGTGGGTCACGTCGAACTTTTCGATCGCGGCGAGACAACTTTCGGCGTCGAACTTCTCCATAATCACAAGCGTGCCGCCAACCCGCTGGACCGCATTCGAGAAGGCCAAGGGGGCAGCGTGATACATCGGCGCTGGCGACAAATAGATCATGTCCTCGCCATAGGCATAGGGCCCCTCGATGAGTGCGACCGTCCGGTCGTTCAACTCGTGCACGGCGTGATCAGGCAGTGGTCGCTTGATTCCTTTTGGCCGCCCCGTTGTTCCCGAGGAGTACAACATGTACATGCCTGGGCTCTCGTCCTCTATGGGCACCCGAGGCTGATCTATGACCGCGTCCTCATACGACTGCCAGGCGGGGCCGCCAGCGTCGTTCGCTACGCCATCAGTCATCAGCCACAGTTCGACCTTTGGTGTCGTCGCCGGATTAATTCCGGCAGCGTGTTCGGCGCGCGACCGTGAGCTAATCACTACCCGAGCGTCGCAGTCATCGACGATGTAGGCGACCTCTTCTGCAGTGAGAAAACTGTTGATCGCCGTGATGTACAAACCACTACGAAAACACGCCCAGATGATCTCCATGAAACGGATCTGGTTCTCCATAAACAGCGCAACGTGGTCACCGCGTCGCAAACCCTGTGACCGCAACAGGTGCACCAGCTGATTCGATCGCTCATCAAGTTCGCGGTAGGTCAACGACTCGCCGGAGCCAGCCATGATGATTGCTGGTCGATCGGGATGGGTCGCTGCGTAGGTACCTGGATAACCCATGGCGGCTCCTGTTCTCGATCCACTCGGCGGCACTCGGCGATTCACTGCGTACGAGGTGAACTTAGATTGCCAAAACACGATTGTGGTAACTGCGCCGAGTACTCAACTAGGTTTCACTAGGCCAGCGACACGCACAGGGGCCACATGATGACAAGCGCAAGGCTATCGCGACCCGACAACATCTTCACCGGTCATGGCTGACGTGATGGCTACCCAGACCGAACTCCAGGAGTTTCGCGAGCGCTGCGTCACGTTCTTCGATGAACACGCAACGGGGATCGCCGTGAGCGACCTCGAAGACTTGCGTGGTAACCAACTCTTCGCTGAAAATCGTCGATTCCAACGAGCGCTCGCCGACGCTGACCTCGCTGGTCTGACCTATCCAGTCGAGTTCGGTGGACAGGGTCTGCACGCGGACTACGAGAGCACGTTTCGATCAGTTGCTTCGCAGTATCCGCTCATGACCCGCAACCTGAGCATCAGCCAAGGCATGTGTCTGCCGATGCTGAACGAGTACGGCACCCCAGAGCAGCGAGCGGCGCACCAGGCCGACCTGATCTCAGGCGACCAGGTGTGGTGTCAGATGTTCTCAGAGCCCGGCGCTGGCTCTGATGTCGCGAGTCTGCAGATGCGCGCCGTTCGCGATGGTGATGAGTGGATTGTCAACGGCCAAAAGGTGTGGACCACGCTCGCCCATCTTTGTGACCGCGGCATTGTCATTGCTCGTACCGATCCCGATCAGCCGAAGCACCGCGGCATCACGATGTTCATCGTTGACATGCACGCCCCAGGCGTTGAAGTTCGCCCGATTCACCAAATCGATGGCGGCATGCGCTTCAACGAAGTCTGGTTGACCGACGTGCGCGTTCCGGCCACGAACCAGATTGGTGACCTCAACCAAGGTTGGCGGCTCGCCACCGCAATGCTCATGTACGAGCGCGTTGCGATTGGCACCGGTCAAGCAGGTGGCGTGCAACATGCCCGAGCTTCCAAGCTAATCAAGGCAGCGAAACAGCGTGACCGGCTTGCAGACCCGATACTTCGCCAGGAACTCATGGCGCTCTATACCGCCGAGGTTTGCCAGAGTCTTATGGCTCTGCGAACTCGAGCGGAGCAGAAGGCAGGCAAGACCCCTGGACCTGGCGGTTCGCTTGGCAAGCTTGCTGGCGCTCAGGTCGCTGCTCACTATCGAGACCTGTCGCTCTCCATTGTTGGACCCGGATCGGTCGCTGGCGAAGATGGCGGCAGGTGGGCAAAGGATGCAATTACAACGCTGACCAGCGGAATCGCCGGCGGCACAAACGAGATTCAGCGAAACATCATTGGTGAGCGGGTTCTCGGCCTTCCTCGTGAGCCATCGCTCGACAAGGACCTTCCGTTCAAGGACTTACTCGTAGGCACGCAGCGTTCGTAGGGCCATGTCCCGTTCGATCGCACAGACTCGACGGACTCGATTCATCTGCCCCCACAATCTGCGCGTCGGCCTGATCCGGTCCGTCGGCTTCTTGCTTGCCGGTAGCGTTGCTACTGGCATCGCAGCGTACATATGGACCGATCAAGTTGAGGCGATCTCGTAAAAGGCGTCAACAGAGTTCGTGGCGAGCCTTTTGTTTGCAGCGAAACCCGACCCCCGTCTAGGTCGTGAGCAGGGCGACGCAGTCAGCAGTAGCTGATCGTGCAGCCTTTACGAGCGCGGCCCCGCGTGCGCTGCTGAGTGGATGGGGCACGACCACAAATGGGTAATCCTCTGCCCCCAGAACCCGCGCCATGAGCTCAGCGGCAGTAATGAACTTCTCGGTCATGATCGATGTCGAAGGAACTCCCTCGGTCTCGCCCGTAACTGCATCGTGCAGGCTGGCAGACGAGCAACTTCCTCAATCGCCGACACCAGCGACAAGAGCATGCCACCGCTTCGCGTCGTCCATGATCTGCGGGCCTGCCGGAGCGCTGTAGTTACCTTTCGTTACGCGGATCACCTCGGCTACACCGTAGGTCTGTCGAAGCTCGGTTTCGACCGCGTCAAAGAACGGCACAGTGTTTTGTTTGCCGTTCGAGACAAGACCGACGGTCAGGCCTTGGAGCGAACCAACACGTGATGCGGCGCTGAACGAGCTGGGCGATTCTTCATAGGTTGGGTCAAGCACTTCGATCGTCATCGCACACTCCAAAATGATCTTCGATCAGCAGTCAACGCAGGCTCCTACTGGCACGGTTACCGCTCGTGAACGTGTGCCCAGCCAGGGTGGAACAACCGCTCCAAATCCGCCAGCCGGTCCGCCCGCCGCCACCACCAACAGATGGTCTGGGTCTGGCAACGCGGCGTACTCACGATCTCCTTTGTCAGCGACCACGCTGCCCTTTCCGCATTCGGCCCATTCCTTTCGAAGCATCCGCGCATGCTCATAGACATAGGAACGAATGTCAGCCTTGGTCCAACCAGCTGCCGAAAAGTGCTCGCGCAATTGCGGAGGAATCACCATCGCATAGTTGCCCGGCCAGATCGAATAGTGCGCCATATTCGCTCTGATCTCGGCCACGAATGTGTCCAGGATCTGCTCTGGTTCGGTGGTCCACTCATTCATCACCTGGCGCGGCGACATCGCGGCCATGGCAGTCACTGCAGAGACGAACGGGTCGCCAAGCCGCTCCTCGGCCAACGACTTCCAGGGGCTGTTCTCTTCGTCTTCAGCAATACAAAAGCTGATCTTGCCAGGATGGCCGAACGTCGATCGATCGCTGCCGCCAGATCGCACGTCAAGCAAGTTGTGCAGCACCAGCTGCACCGAACGACCAATGCAGGTCGACGCTCGGTCGCTCGGACCGAGCGCATTGAACGTGGCGTCCATGCCAACTTCGTTTCGAATAGGCCCATTGACGATAAGCAAGATTGCGCTCCCGCCAGTGCTCGCCGTTGGGCCGTGAAGTAGAAACGGCTCGCTCAACATGGCGGTGACCGCGGTGACAACAACCGGGAAGTGCATAGGCAGACAGCCCGCCATGACAGCATTGATCGCTATCTTCTCCGCGGTTAGCGCACGCTTTCGCACGGGTTCGACGCCAACGATGTGACCGGCGCTCAGGCCCGCCCATTCCAGACACGCCCCAACAGCGGTTGCGGTTGGAGCCACGATGGGTAGACCGTCGCTCCACCCGTTTGCGTGAAAGTGCTCTTGCAGCGCTGCTGCGTCTTCAAAATTCAGCCGACCAGCAGTCAGCGCCGAGGTAGCGGACACCCAGCCATTGAAGCACGCCGCAAACGCCGAAGTGCCATTGCGAGCAGGCATCCACGACGGACCGTGAGCCACTCGGGATCTGGCTAGTGCTATGTGTCAGTGGTCTCTGGGATAAAGAAGTCATAGCTGCGCCGGTCACCACGCGCAAGAATCCGCACCGTCCTCGGCGCTCAGGGCGCTGTTGAAGTTTCTTCGCTCTTGAAGCATGGGAGCCGGCTTTGCCACACAGTGACCTTGCAGGCAGGGTCGAGATTCTTCAACTGCCGGGTCAGCTCACAGTACGTCGGGCACGATGGGACCGGGGAGGGTGAACCAGAAGGTGGTGCCTCCGCCGGGTGTTTGCTCAATCCCGATAGTGCCGCCGTGGCGCTCCACAACTCGCTTCACAAAGGCCATGCCGACGCCGGTGCCGGGTCGGTCTTTGGTCGCCTCGAGTCGCAGAAACATGGCGAACACATCGTCGTAGCGAGCCGGGTCAATACCGATTCCGTTGTCGGCGAAGGCAAGTCGCCACCATTGGTGCAGGCTGTCTTCACGATCCACCTGAGTCGCCGCGATTGCAATGGCCGGCGAGCGCGTTTCGTGGCGGTACTTAAGCGCATTGTCAAACAGGTTTGCGAACACCTGGTGGATCAGCGACATCTCGGCATCGAGCACCGGCAGTGGATCGATGGTAACTGTGGCCTCTAACTGATCGAGGTCAGCAGCCATCTCGGCCAAGAGCTCATCCATGAGTGCTTGGAGTGCGATTGGTTGGCGCGTGGTGGTGGGGGCGACGACTTGGGCGTAGGCCAACGTGTCTTGCAGGAGCGCATCAAGGTGACTGACTTGCTGGCCAATGGTGTCGGCGTAGCGCCTTGCAGTGCCGTTGAGGGGTCCGATCTCGCGCTCAAGCAGCTGAAGGAATGAGCCAATGCGGCGAACCGGTGCGCTCAAGTCGTGCGCCACCACCGCTGCGAAGTTGTCGAGATCACGATTGGATTGCTCAAGGCGCTCGGCGTAGGCGACGAGCTCCGCCCGGTCCTGAATGCGAGCTACCCCCCGCTCCAGCACTGGCACCATCTGCTCCATCAGCGAGAAACGGGTGTCGGCCAAGTCGGAGCCCTCGGCGAAACGGAAGAAGCATGCGCCGAGTGTGTCGTCGCCGGCGCTGAGCGGATACGCGGCCATTGCCACAATCTCGCCGGGTTGAGTCCGGCGAAAAATCGCCGGATAGCGAGCCTCAAACTCGCGAGCCGTACCGATGAGCACGGGTTGTCTCGTGCGCAGCGCGTCGGTCAATGGCGTCGAGACATCAAGGTCATGCAACCGGATAGACGCGTTTCCTGCCGTCGCAGTCGGACCCTGAAAGATCCGTAGGGATGTGCCGTCAACCATCCCGACAGCGGCATTGGCTGCGCCAACAAGAGGAGCGGCTGTGCGGCTCAGCACCGCGGCGATCTCACTCATGCTGGTTGCATCGCTTGTTGCAGTACTTAGTTCGAGCAGTGCCCTGCTTGCACCCGCCTCTTCGTTTCCGGTCATGTGCTCACCCTATTGCTTCGGCCCGCAGCGTTCGAATGCGGTTTTTGGCAACCGCACGTAACGCAGTACTGTCAATCCCACGGGCCCGACGCCGAAGGACGCCAACATGAGACACGTACTGGTGGTTGCAGATGAGACGCTGGTGGGAACCCACGTCACCCGGCGGCTTCATGAACTCCATGTCGTCGAACCGATCGACGTCGTCGTTGTTGTGCCGGTAGCCGGCTCCAACTTCGATGAATCGCTCGCGAAAGCCAATCACAACCTCGAGCAGGCGCTGGAGGCAGTCACCAAACTCGGCATCGATGTCAGAGGCCACGTCGGTAGCGCCGACCCCATGGCGGCCATCCACTATGCGTTGGACAAGAACCCAGGGATCAATCTCATCTTGTTATCCACGCTCCCAGCGGGGCGCAGCAAGTGGATTGCCATGGACCTCCCGCATCGGGTTAAGCGGCGGTTCGACGTAGCGGTGGAACACCTTGAAGGCTCACCAGCAGACCAAGCCGCTTCAGCAACGCTGGCCGATGACCTCCCGATCAAAGTGATGATTGTTGAGGACGACCCCGACGACCTTGAGCTGGCCAAGCTGGCCCTTGAGGGGCTCGATGACCGCATCCAAGTGCTCGCCACCGGTACCGGCGACGCTGCGCTTCACTTCATCCGTGAGGGCTCCCGGGTTGACTTGATTCTGCTCGATCTCAAGATGCCGACGATGGGCGGATTCGAGATGCTCGAAGAGATGGAATCCAACCTCGGCATCGACACACTGAACGAGCTCAACGTGGCCGTCCTGTCAAGCTCATCTGCTCAATCCGATCGCGACAGAGCACATGCCCTGGGCGTGTGCGCCTACCTGGTCAAGCAGCCCGACTTCGACGAGTTCCAATCGGCACTCGGCTCACTCATTCGCGAAGTGACGGCGCGCTAAGCCTCGTACGAACAACCAGCCTGCGACTGCCGATGAAGAGCGAGCGGCCTAACCCCGACAACCAATGCCCCTGTTCCGCTTTATCCAGGGCGCCGCTCAGCTTGGTATACGGCCGCCGCGTCGGTGATAACTGCTTTGTGCTAGGACTTGGGGCCGTTGTGATGGCTTACGCACCACTTTCCGAACTGGAGACAACTTATCGAGCATACGTTGGCGCTGTGAGGAGTCGTTCTGGGCCTCACACGCCAGCTTCCTCCTCTCGGGGCGGTTATAGGGCAGGCCGTTCCCGCAGCAATCGCAGCGAAGCCAGCAGCGCCCACTGTTAGCCCTGGTATCAACCGGCGACCGCCGTTATGCATGGCTCCCCGAACGCCGCTCGCTCCTCCAACCGGCAAACTAGCGAAGTTGAGTTCTCCATCGACTTCTTGATTGGCAAGACGCTGTTCATGCCCGTGCCACGTCAGCCACGCTGAGGCTCGGGTTCGAGACCACCCTGTTCGTTCGTCGGCAACGTGCGGATAAGCAGCCACGCGACCGCGGTCAGCGCGCAACAGATAACGATGGCTGGTCGATAGCTGTCTGCTGCATCGATCAGCCAGCCAGCAAGCGGCGGTCCCACCAATCCTCCGAGTCCCTGAGATGTGTAGAACAACCCCATGATGGACCCGAGACCAATTACCCCGAGTCGTTCGGCCAAAACAATCGTGCTGAGAGCTACGAAGCCGCCGTAGCCGATCCCAAGAATCAGAACGAACACGATGAGCAGGACGTACGACGCACCGGCCACGAACCAGACCAGGAAGCTCGAGGACAGGAGCAGAAAACTTGCTCGATACAGCCTGATCGACCCGAAGCGTCTTACAGCACTGCCGAAACCGATACGAGCGAGCACGCTGGCACCGCCAAGCACCCCAACCAGAACAGCAGCGGCAATTGAGCCCACGCCTCGTTCTTTGGCGTACTGACCAACAAATACGAAGGGCACAAACAATGCCAAACCCGAGCACAGCGCAGAGAGTTGCAGGCGCCGAAAAACTGGCGACGCCCACGCGTCTGCGAATCTCGGCGGTTGACCACCCTCGGACCCAGGTGGCCGCTGAATTCCGAGCGCACATATGGCGAGCACGCCAGCTCCGACATAGGCCAGCAGTTGATAGGTGTCACGCCATCCGTAGCGGTCGATGAGCGCGGCAGACAACGGTGACATAACGAGTGTTCCTGCACCTATGCCCGCAACGGCAAGGCCGACGGCGGTGGCCCGATGGCGTTCGAACCACCCGCCCACGACCGCAACCATCGGGATGTAGCCGGCGGCAGCCGCAACGCCGACGCCAGCGCCGTAGGTGATGTATCCGGCGCCGAGCGACTGCACCCGGCTCGTCGCTAACAGCCCGACCAGCAACGACACCGCTCCGAGCAGCATCACGGGGCGCGGGCCGAATCGATCGGCAAGCCGACCGGTGATCAGACTCAACCAGAAGAAGGCACCGGTGGTGACGCCAAAGATGATCGATGTCGCCGCACGATTGCTGTCGAACTCAGCCGCCATGTCAGTGAAGAACGCCCCAAAGCTGTACGCAATACCCAGAGTGATGAACGATGAACAAAACGCGGCGGCGACCACCACCCACCCTCGACGCGAATCAATCCCCGCGTGGGATCGAGTCTTGGGTACAGGCGACATGACGCAACCGTACTTGTCGGCCCTTCGTCGGTCGTGATGTGCACGCGACCACCGCACGTGTGTCGCCTGTCTAGCTACATGCCCCCGTCGATCGCGATGATCTGGCCTGTCACCCAACTGGCTGCGGGTGCGCAAAGAAAGAGCGTTGCGGCACCGAGGCCTGTTGGTGTACCGAGCCGGCCGGTGGGTAGCCGCAGCGCATTTTCCAGCCGCGGTAACTCTTTTTCGCCCGCTGTACCTTTCGCCCGCTGTACCTTGCGCCCGCTGTACCTTTCGCCCGCTGTACCTTTCGCCCGCTGTACCGCGTGTGGCTAGGGCAGCGATCAGACCAAAGGGTTGAAGCGCACCTCGGCGTTCGCCAGCCCGCCAGCCAGGCCCGCTGGACTGCCGTCTGCGCGCCAACAAGCAGCGCCGGTAAGGCGCCCGGTTTCGTGATCGATCATGACGCCGTTCATTCCGCCAGCGACGTTGGGCACTCGCAGAACGATGTGACCACGCTGCGTTAAGCCCGCCTCGATTGCCTCTGGAAAGCTTGCTTCGAGTTCAACGGTTTGCCCTTGGGTCCATAGCCGCGGCGCCTCAACGGCTTCCTGAAGCGTCATACCGTGATCAATAATGTTCACGAGCGCTTGGAAGACCGACGGGAAGATTCGGACTCCTCCAGGTGTGCCGATACCCAGCCATGGCTTTCCGTTGCGGCTCACTATGACTGGTGCCATGCTGCTGACGACCCGCTTGTTCGCGGCCACGGAGTTTGGGTTTCCGGGGTGAGGATCAAACATGGCTTGGGTGTTGTTCAACAACATGCCGGTGCCAGGCACGGTCACTTTAGAACCGAAAAGCTCGTTTATCGTCTGTGTCATCGACACCATGTTTCCGTCGGCGTCAGCCGTGGTTAGGTGAGTCGTGTAAGACGACTCGGCACCGGGGCGACCGGCTGTGGGCTGTGCCGCTCGTTCCATATCGATGCCGAGGGTTCGACTCGCTCCGTACGCCTCTGAAATGAGCCACTCAAGTGGAATGTCTACTGTCGCAGGATCGCCGAGGTAGGCAAATCGATCTGCGAAGGCAACCTTCAGAACCTCGAGCAGTACGTGCGAGCTGTCCACGGTGCCAAACCCGAGACCCGCGATATCGATTCCTTCGAGAATGTTGAGCATCTCAATGATCAACGTGACACCGCTATTACCAGGCGGAGGCCCTGAGATCTCGTTGCCCCGGTACGTTCCCATAACGGGTTGGTTGTGAATCGTGGAGTACGCCTCAAGGTCTGCCATGGTGATCAGTCCACCGTTGTGCGCCATGTCATCGACAAGCGCCTGACCGAGTGCTCCGCCATATAACGCAGCCGAACGCTCGACCGCAATTGTCTCCAACGCGTCGGCGAAGTCGGGCCGCACGATCAAATCCCCCGGAGCGACGGTCGTGCCATTCGGCTGGAACACCCGGGCCGTAGCTGCGAACCGAGCGATGTCATCAGCATCGTCGTGGGCGAGACGGCTTAGATAGTCGGTGCAGCGGAACCCGTGTCTCGCATACCGGATTGCGGGAGCCAGCACGGCCTCCCAATCGAGGAGTCCGTGCAGCGAATGCACTTCGTCCCACGCTTTGAGATTGCCCGGTGTGCCCGATGCCAAGTGACCTACTTGGCTCTGTCGATCTACCGTGATCAGGTAGTTGGGCCACGTGTCAGAGACGGGGGTGTACATGTCTGGGGTCGCGGCCCCTGGCGCGAGGGTGTAGTTGTCGATGCACAATGCCGTTCCGTCGGCCATGCGCAGGTTGATGTAACCGCCACCAAGCGGGCCCACCATCATCGGCTCAACGACGCTCAGCGCGAACACTGCAGCGATCGCAGCGTCGACTGCGTTCCCACCCATTGCCAGCATCTCAAGTCCCGCAGCCGAACCGAGGGGATGGTTGGTCACCACCATCCCCTGCGAGCCCGTGGCATCTTGCTTGAACGGTTCGAAGGTTGTGCCAGCTTTATCTCGCCACGTGGTCATTCGACGACGCTAGCTGTGCCGCTCGGGGGTCGTTGCATGTGATCTTCGCCGCAGTCGTATCTATCGCTTAGGCCAGCGTCCTGCAGATTCGGTGCAGTCCACCATGTCACCCTGGCGTAATGTGAAGCAAGAGAACGATTGTTCACCCGACGGAGCAAGCAATGCAGGATGATCCTGAGCCAGCGAATCGAACCGCCGAGAATCGCGACGGTCTCGCCGCAATGGCGATCCTTGCGGTCACCGTCATCTTCATCATCATTGTGTTGATAGCGATCATCTAGTTCAACTGAAGAGTGCCCCCGATTCTTTAGGCCATGGGATGCATCATGCGAAACGCCACCGCCTTCTGAATGAAGATTTCGGAAATCTCTTTGCCGAAGAGCGGTTCGATCTGGTCGATCTGGTTGTCTGAGGCCTTGACAATCTTCTCGTTGATCCGGTCCTCCATTGACTTGTCACGAAACGAAAATGTCGCTGCTGCTGAGTTGCCGGCGTACTGCTTCATGCCCACGAGGAACGACACGTACTGTGGCCGGAGCGCCCCAAGAACGATGGGAAAAGCGCAGCCGTAACCACAACGGCCAGCAGCACTGGACTCATGTCGCCAACTCCGTAGCCATCGCTGACATGAAAATTCCCGAAGAGGAACGCCACACAGAAAATGAAGAACACGTTCCACTCAAGCGGAACGGCCAGCGGGAAGGTGGAGATGATGAAGGTGTGCAAGGCCCAGATTGACACGATGGCGATCCAAGTCGCCCAATGCCAGGGCGAGAACAACAACACGAGCGGCATCACGATCTCGCAGGTCGTGCCACCGATATGAGCCAACAAGTGGGTAGTGCGAGATGGCCGCAGGTCGTTCGGGTAGTCCTTAACCGTGGCCTTGCGGAACCTGTCCGACGTAACCCACGGTGTGTTCTGAACCATGATCGCCACCGTTGATGAGAAGCCATGCTGGAGCTTGGAGAAGCCCGCGCCCATCCACACGACCACGATGAAAATCTTTGCAGCCACGATCATGTCGACGAAGTTCGAGAACAGCGCAAAACACAGCAGCGTTGGTACGTACTGCTCCGACCGTGCCGACAGAAAGACGATCGCGCCGCGACCGGAGCTCACGCGCCGTCAACTCTCCCAAGCGTCACTGCATCCGGTGCGATACGACTACTATCTGCCCCGACCTGGAGATGTGACATGGCACGCCGAGGACGAATCCGCTCAAGAAGGTCGGAACCGGCTATTCGACAGCTGCCCTGGCGACAGGTTCAGAACCCTCACGGGCCGCTACCAATCCTTGACCCAGAGGGTGTCGAGATAATCCACAACGCGTCAATCCGCGTGCTAGAAGATCTCGGTATTGAACTCTGGAGCGCCGAAGCCCGCACGAAGTTCGAGGCGGCAGGCGCGATCGTCGATGGTGAGGTGGTCCGGATCGGGCGCGACATTATCGAACACGCCCTGGCGTCAACGGTGAGTGAGTTCACCCTCACGAGTCGCAATCCAGACAAGGTCATCACGCTCGGCGGCACGAACGTGGTGTTCGGCCTCGTTGCGGGCCCACCCGCTGTCCACGATGAGGTGCGCGGGCGCCGGTCGTCGAATATGGATGACTACGAATCATTCATCCGTCTGGCGCACTACTTCAACGCCGTGCACATGATTGGCAATCAGGTTGCGGCGCCGATGGAACTGCCAGCGAACAACCGGCACCTGGACACGTATCGAGCGAACCTGACGCTGTCAGATCTCACCTTTCACTGCACCGCTATTGGACGGGCTCGAGCGCTCGATGGCATCGAGATGATGGCTATCAGCCGGGGCATGACCGTTGAAGAAATGAGCACGTCGCCCGGCGTGATCACTGTGATCAATGTGAACTCGCCTCGCCGATTCGATGAAGAGATGGCAAACGGTCTCATGACCATGTCCGAGCACGGCCAGGCCGTATCCGTCACGCCGTTTACGCTCCTTGGAGCAATGACGCCCGTGACTCTTGCGGCAGGTCTTACGCAGCAGAACGCCGAGGCGCTGTTTGGCATTGTGCTCACACAGCTCACCCGACCGGGTGCACCTGTCGTATATGGCTCGTTCACATCGAACGTAGACATGCGTTCGGGTGCACCAGCGTTCGGCACGCCAGAACACGCCAAGGCAAACGTCGCCAGCGGGCAGCTCGCACGCCGCTACGGCTTGCCGTATCGATCGTCGAACTCCAGTGCGTCAAACACGGTTGACGCGCAGGCAGCATACGAGACACAAATGTCGTTGTGGGGAAGCATTCTCGGGGGCAGCAATCTCATCTATCACGCCGCTGGATGGATGGAGGGGGGCCTGCAAGCGAGCTATGAAAAGTTCATCCTGGACGTTGAGATGTTGCAGCACATGATGGAATTCCTGACCCCGATCGAGCTCAGCGATAGCGAACTCGCATTCAGTGCAATGGAACGTGTGCCTACAGGTGGACACTTCTTTGGAGATCAGCACACGCTCGAGCGGTATGAAGACGCCTTCTACTCACCCATGCTCTCTGACTGGCAGAACCATGGCGCCTGGCTCGAGTCAGGTGCGCTCGATGCGACCCAGCGCGCCACCAAACTTTGGCAGGCGGCGCTTGAGGACTATGCCGAACCCACGCTCGATTCGGCAATCCGCGGCCAGCTTGACGACTACGTGGCGCGACGCAAGGGCCAGATTGGCCAGGGCGAACCGTAGAAACCAGTGCTGTGCGCCGGAGCTGGCTGCCTACGTCTACGACGGACCTACCGCACCGCCCAATGGTTCGCTGTATTGGTTCGCCGTATACACATCCAGCGAGGGTCAACGTCCCGAATTGTCGGCCGCGATTCGGTTTCACGTGCAAGACTCGCGCCGTGTCAGATCACGACCATCTTTCGGCTCCCGATGCGCACGTCGACCCGGTTGTAGCCGCCGCCTACGACGACGTTCACGGTGACCATTTTGACCCAGCTCTGATCAACGCCTCAGTCACACTCCTTGGCGAACTCGCAGGCGACGGGCCTGTCGTCGAATTCGCCATCGGTACCGGCCGGCTAGCGCTGCCGCTAGCGGAGGCCGGGTTCACGCTGCATGGCATTGATATCTCGGAACCGATGCTCGAGCAGTTCCGCCAGAAGCCTGGCGCCGAACAGGTCAATGCGGTGCACGGCGATATGACATCGGTCCACGTCTGCTCTGAGGCGTCACTTGTCTACCTTGTCTTTAACACCATCATGAACCTTCGCACCCAAGGCGAACAGGTTGCATGTTTCGCGAACGCCGCAGCCCACCTCGCACGCGGTGGAAGGTTCCTTGTCGAAACCATGGTGCCCGAGCTTCGTCACCTGCCACCCGGCGAAACGGTGCGTCCGTTCGATGTCTCGTCACACCACCTGGGCTTTGAAGAATACGTCGACTTGGTGAATCAGATTTCGATTTCGCACCACTACCACATCGATGGTGACCGAGTTCGCACGAACTCACCAGCGTTTCGATACGTCTGGCCCTCTGAGCTTGATCTCATGGCACAACTCGCAGGACTGGACCTCGAATCCCGATGGGCAAACTGGCAATGCGAGCCGTTTTCTGGCGAGTCACGCTCACACGTCTCTGTTTGGCGCAAACCGTAGATTCACGACTTGGAGAGACCAACGACAGGCCGAGATGGCTGACGACTTGGATCGCCAGCCACAATGGCGAGCGCTTCGTCCACTCGACCGTCGTTGACATAGGCAGCGAGCAGGGTGTTCTGTTGCAGATCACGCTGCGCGCTACTACCGCCGATTCGTACGACCTGGTCCATCACCGGCTCAAAGAAGTCGATCGCGCTCACCCAATCTTCGTTCGCAAACGCCTTGTACGCCCGCGTCAATGACGCAGCGGTTGTGCCAGCGGGAAGTCGACCGGCTTCGCCCAACTCTTCGAGTTCAACGACGCACTCGTCTAGCCGTTCGGTATCGCCCAGTGCTGCGTAGACAAGGCCGATGTGAGCATCAACGAACACGATCGGGCGTCGGAAGCTGGCCTCGTAGTAGCGCAAGATCTCTTCCCACAAAACGCGACTTCTTGGAGCTCCTGCCAACTCTGCTGACCAGAGGAATGCAACCGAGTCGGTGAAGACGTTTATCGACGGGCTGTCCGACGTGCCCGGCAGACAGTTGGCGCGAAACGCTTTGAACGCTGCGTCCTCGTCTCCGATCTTCATGAGAAGCGTTGCGTAGTGCCACCAGTTGTGGCAGTGCATCAGGCTGGCTCGATCGGCCTTGGGAATCCACTCCGACAAAAAGCCATACGCGTCCTGATCAGCTCCAGCTTCGAAGAGTGCGTGCGAAAGCGTGTGTGCACCGTGAGAGTTGTCGGGACGCTGCTCAAGTGACCGTTCTGCCAACGTGCGGGCCTTGGCCCATTCCCCTGTTTCGAGAAGCGCAAAGGCGTACACAGTTTGAAACCACCAGTCGTCGCCGTAGTGCGTGGCGAGTGGCTCCAGAAGGGCCAGCTGCTCCGCCTCGCGGTCCACCCGGCCGCTGAACCCAATCGATCCGAAGACGCCTGTCGCCGGCGCGAGCGCAAAGGCGTCACGCGGGTACTCCTTCATATGTTCATGCGTGAGTTCAAGGGACAACGGGACCTGTCCAGAGACAAGTTGGCTAATGATCTCCACATGTTGTTGTTCTCGCTGCGTCGCACCTTCGACAAGTTCGACAGCGGTTTCTGCGGAGGCTCGTGCGTCCTTGCCACGCATCATCAGTTGGTGCTGGCGCGCATATGCCGCGTGGATGAGCGCAAAGTCTGGGTCAGCCGCCAAGGCCGCGTCCAGGGATTCCTCGATCCGGCCGTCTGCGGCGAGCATCCGGTCAACGCTGTCGACATATGCGTCGCGTGCGTCAGTCGAGGCAGTTGAGATCTCTAGGCCGTATCGGTCGGTCAACATGATTAACTCCGTTTCTGCGGCCGCCACGTTTGTGGCGTATTCGGCTCAAGTAGAGCACCAGCCACGTGAGTCGCAAGAATCTGAGCGCAAGGCGGTGCCATGTCATGGTCACCGGCTCTCGGCTACCAGCGGTCTTTGGCGCCCCGAGACGATCTGCGGTCCGGTTCCAATCGGTCGTATCTGGAGGGCGTACAGTGTGGAGAGCTTGCTACCACCTGAGTTTATAGAAGGCTGGCGGCAACAGCTGGCGGCTTGGGAGGACGAGCACGGCGAAGAAGCACTAGCGCGTATGCGTCAGCTCCGACTGGGGCCTGGCCAAGGCGAACTTGCCAACCAGCGGCCCACCCCCGTCTACCGCCCGTGCTGAGCGCCGTGCCGTGATGGGACGCCGGGTCCTGCGCGATCGGCGATCTCACCAGCTGGTTAAAGGAGCGCTTCGACGTCATCCTCAAAGAGGCGTTAGCGAACACCCGCCCCGACGCAGACCTTGTCGAGGCCTATCTACATCTCACAAATGAACACCCGTTCGCAGATTGAAGCGTTCTTCGTTGAACGAAATGGCACCCAGAGCGACGTTCGTTTCAACGACGTGGTCCTCCACCACGCACCCGACGCAACATTCATGACCTACCGAGTAGTCGGCACCGACATCGCGACCGGTGAAGAGTTTGAACGTGTGGGCGTTGAGCGCTACGTATTCCGGAACGGGCGAATCGCCGAAAAGGATGTCTACTTTCGCCCAGTCAACACTGACGCCTGATTCGATAGCTCGCTGCTACGAAGCCGCTAGCCAATAGCGCAGGTCGTGCATAGAAGCCATTGCGATCTCATGCTGCATTGGGTACTCCCGGTAGGTGTGCTCGACCCCGTTACCGATCAGCGTGTCGCGGGTGAAGCGGCCGCGATCGATAGACACAACAGGATCATGGGTGCCGTGATGAATCAGGATGGTTGGCAACGGCTGATCGAACGCATAGTCCAGTCCATCGATCATGGTCAGCATCCCTGACAGACACGCAATGGCTGCCGGACGAGTTGCGGCTTGGGCTCGCAGCGCCGAGGCCAAGGTCATGGCTCCACCTTGGGAGAAGCCAACGATGACGGCGGCCGCCCGGTCGAGCCCGTGGTCCGCACACGCAGCATCAACGGTGGCATCGAGCGCATCGACCGACGCCACGAACAACGCTGGATCAATCTCGCCTTGCGTAGTGCGCTCGTACCAACCAGCACCTGCACCCACAACCGGGTGAGGGCCACGCGGGCAGATCGTGAAGAAGGCGCCGTCAGGGTCGATGTAGGGAACCAGCGGGGCCAGGTCATGTTCGTCAGCGCCATATCCGTGCACCAAAACGAGCAGACGCTTACCTACACCCGTTGTTCCGACCGTGTTTACCTGCAGCACACTCACCCCGAGAATCTACTTTGCTACTGCTCACCTAGTTATGTTGGGCTCGCGCCCATTGGCCACATGCGGAATTTGATTCCGGCGAGGCGCGAGGAAGGCAATCTCGTCATTTAGGCGGAGAAATGAACGTATCTCCCCGCCGTACAGGTGGCCGGCCAGTCGTACGAGCGTTGGCCCGACTTCACATCCCATCGGTCGGAGCATCTCGCTCAGTGCCGATGCAGAGAAGCACGGCATGGCAATGTGGATCATGGTTGATCCCCAGTACGTCATTACGAGCGAGTCCGAGCTCAGGAGCTATGTGCCGGTTCCTCGGCCAGCTCAGCAGACCAAGGTGCTTACGGCCCTTGACCACCACGGCAGCGCGTGGATTGAGCGAAGCCCGTTCCTCGTCATAGCGAGTCGCGGCCGAAATGGACATCTAGACCTCTCGCCCAAAGGGGACCCGGCGGGTTTCGTGCGGGTGCTTGATAGCACCACCGTGGCAATTCCCGATCGCCCAGGCAATCGCCGTATGGATACCTTTCTCAACGTCTTGGAGACCGAGTCTGTTGGCCTCATGTTCATGATTCCAGGCCGAGGCGAAGTACTCCGAGTTAGCGGCACGGGACAGATCGTGCGAGACCCCGACCTACTGGCGACCATGGTCGAAGCTCAGCAAACGCCATCGCTCGCACTCGTGGTGACCATTCAAGAGGTCATGTTCCATTGCGGAAAGTCCATTATTCGGTCCCGGCTCTGGTCACCGGATGAGTGGCCCTGCATCGACGGCCTTGCGAGCTACGCCGAGTGCCTTGCCGACCAGACTGCTTCCGATGAGACAGTCGACGAGATGGAAACACGCTTCGCCGCGTGGCACGACGGCA
>Ga0114956_1001181_pt1 | contig 20356 bp, 20 predicted proteins | sample MaitaG_FD_87304 | JGI IMG/M metagenome (GOLD analysis project Ga0114956, IMG submission 87304) | Marine algal microbial communities from Maine, USA - Maine_Asex2 metaG | ecosystem: Host-associated > Algae > Red algae > Unclassified | place: Maine, USA | collected 2015-01-05
GGGCGCCTCTGGTGCAATTCGCTCATTGTGATCGGTCGGGGTGGCAGGCTCCGTAGTCAGGAGCCAACACAAGATGGTCGACTTGGCGATCGACGGCTTGGGCGTCGGAGAACTCATTGGTGGCGGGGCGTCCGCGTCGGTTTTCGTGGCCACTCGGCTCTCGATCGGTGATCGGGTTGCGGTCAAGATATTGAAGCAAACGCTGACCGACGAGCAGTCTCGCAGTCACTTCGAACGCGAAGCCCGGGCGCTGGCGGAACTGGCAGACATCCCGGGCGTGGTCGCCGTGCTGGATTCGGGCATCAATGTTCGCGGTGAGCCGTACTTGGTCTTCCCGCTCTTTCAAGGTTCAGCTCAGGGCGATGTCACGACCAAGGGTGCCATGGACCCGCTTCGGGCGGCCCGAATGGTGGCCGGCGCGGCCCGTGCGGTGCATCAAGGACACCTGCGCGGCGTGATCCACCGCGATCTGAAGCCAGCGAATCTGCTACTTACGAACTCCGACGACATCTTCGTATCGGACTTCGGGATTGCCAAACTCACCGACAGTTCGGTGTCGGCCTCGGGTTGGCTTGGGCTAACCCCCGCCTACGCCCCTCCCGAAGCGCTCGAGGGCATCGCGGCTGGGGTGGTGGGCGATGTGTACAGCCTGGGGGCAACCCTGGCCGCATTGATCATCGGCGCTCCGCCATTCTCCTCGACTGGAGCCGAGTCACCAATTGCTCTGCTCAATCGTGTGGTGAATGAGCCGGCCCCCAACCTTGAACTTCATGGCGCGTCGCCGTCAATTGCGGCGGTTTCGTTACAGGCGATGTCCAAAGACCCGAGCGTCAGATACCAAACAGCGCTTGAGCTTGCGATTGCTCTCGAAGACGCCATCTCCGCCGAAGTCCCTGGCGGGATCGCCAGCTCGCTATCGGTTCCTCTTCCCAGTCTCGCTCCGCCACCGCCCTTACCGCCGGTTGCGCCGCCTCCGCCCGCCAGTTCTCTTGGCCCGCCACCCGCAGTCGTTCCCGTTCAGCCGGTCGTGGCTCCACCAGTTCTGGCAGCAAACAACGCAGAGCCAAGCAGCAGCGCGAAGCCGCCAAGGCCTCCCTTGGCTCTGGCAAGTCAACCCACGAGGGGCACGGAACTCGGCAGCGACAAGAAGAGATTCGCACTTGCACTCGGTCTCATTGCGGCTGCGGCTGCGATCGTGGGCGCCATCTTTATTTTCCGCACCGATGACCCGGTGGCGATTCAGCCAACCACCCCACCGCGCAGCACGACGATCCCAAGTCCAAGTGTCACGAACCCAATCGCCACGGCAACTGCCACCACAGTCGAACCGTCGGCGACCGCCATTGCAACCACATTGCCGACGCCAGCACCAGCGGCCGGGTTCGTGACCGGCGGTCCAATCGATGTCAACGCAGACGGTACCGGCGAGGTCGCCACCCTGGCCGACGCGATCGCAGCCGCCCAAGACGGCGACGTGGTCCGGCTAGCCGCCGGTCGTTACGAACTCGACCGATCGATTCGTATTACGAACGACATCACGATCGCTGGTGCTGGCCAAGAAGAAACCGTGCTGGTCAGCGTCGCTGACCACACCGTGCTCTTTTTCGATGGCACCTCGGGTGGCCTCCAGAACCTGACCGTGACCAGCACGTACGACGACCCAGCCGGCGACAGCACCCTTGGACTCGTTGAGTTCAATGGCGCCGAGTCGATGCGATTGGATCATGTGACCGTGACCAACAGCACCGGCTTTGGGGTTGCGGTCTTTGAGTCGACCGGTTGGATTACCAACTCCCAGTTCGGCGAGCATCGCCTAACAGGCGTTGGCATTGGCGGCCAGTCCAGCGTGGATATTGCCAGCAGCGCCGCGAGCAGAAACGGTGAATCTGGATTTGGGATCTACGATGCGGCACAAGTTCGCCTGCTCGGCAACACCGCGACAAACAACGGCGAGTTTGGGTTCTCCGTGCAAAACTCAAGCGTGGCGGAGCTTGCAGGAAATGCCGCAACGAACAACGACCTCAGTGGTTTCACCATGGCGGGGGAGTCGTTTGCCAGCCTGCATGGCAACCGGTCAACAGGTAACGGAGAAGCCGGTTTCGTGTGGTTCGATTCGGCCTCTGGCGACGCCATCGCGAACCATGCCAACGGCAACGAGCTCAACGGTTTCTCGGTCAATGCGTCAGTCGTTCTCACGCTGACTGGCAACACGTCGAACTCCAACAGTTCCTCGGGTTACAGCTGGGCGGGGAGTGCAGGCGGTTCCGCCGTTGGCAATCGGGCCGACAACAACGCCAACAATGGCTTTCGAGTAGCTGACGAGTCGGCCGTGACGCTTCGGGCCAACTTTGGCGCTGGCAATGTTGAGAATTTGTACTTGGTCGACGCCTCCGCCGCATCGCTCGATGAATCCGGAATCATTTCGGTCGAGGCCGATGGCTCGGGCGATGCCGCCGACCTTGCGTCGGCCATCTCGGCGGCAGCCAACGGTGATGTCGTCCGAATCGGTGCAGGATTGTTTGCGATCGAAAGTTCTATCGAGGTCAGCCAAGACATCACGGTCATTGGCGAGGGACCCCTGGAAACCACCATTTCAGTTTCCGGTCAGAGCACTGCGTTTCTGGTCGAGGGCACGCCGTTTCGGGTGCTCGAACTTGCGCTGAGTTCCACGTTCAGCACCGACGCCGACGATGCACGCTTCAGCCTGATCGAACTTGATCGTTCAGAGTTCGTGGTCGATAACGTATTGGTTTCGGACAGTGCGGGTATTGGCTTGTCACTCTTCAGCGCAGAGGGAACAGTCACGAACTCGACGTTCAGCAACAACGTCTGGTCGGGTATGGGGGCAGCCGAGTCCTCTGACGTGACTCTGGCAGCCAACGTCTCTGCCGGGAACGGCCAGTCTGGCGTGGTGTTCTTTGATCAGGCCACCGGAATCGTGGGCGGCAATACAACAACGGGAAACGAGTTCTTCGGCGTCTCTGTCCAGGGTGCAAGCGACGCTCGTTTTCTCGGAAACATCTCGGCGGGGAACACGGTGAGCGGTTTCGCTATGGCCCAGACTTCGAGCGCCTTTTTGGCGGGCAACTCGTCGAGCAATAATCAGGAAGACGGCTTCACATGGTTCAACGAATCAGGTGGTAGTGCGATCTCGAACCGGGCAATCGGCAATGAGACGAGTGGCTTCGTGATGTCAGATTCGGCGTCGCCGTCGCTGCAGACAAACGTCGCAATGTCGAACCAGGTCGACGGCTTTACGTGGTTCGAGGACTCTGGTGGATCAGCCGCCGGAAACCTGGCGGTGGAAAACAACTTCGATGGTTTTGCGGCCGAGGGCGACTCAAACCCAACCCTTGACCGAAACGCTGCTCGCGACAGCGGCCGTCGAGACTTCAACCAGTCGGACTCTGCGACTCCGACGCTGAACAACAACGATTTCGGATAGCAGCGACCGAGGGAGCACACGCCAAGAGTGCCCGCTGATCTATGACTGGATATCGCAGGCGGCAAATGCCTCAAACAGACGATCTTCGAACAAGACGTCGTCGCCGTCGGGGTCTTGTAGCGCGTTCACCGAAGCCTCTTTCAGATTGTTGATACCGAGCTCACCCAGTGCGCAAGTGGCCTCGGCGTCGGTAATGCCTAGGTCGCGGAGTAGGTCGAAGAACAGCCGCTCGATATCCACACATCGAAAGACTGCTTCGATTGCGAACTCGTCTTCGGATCGGGTCAGTTCGAGCAGGCTCAAGTCATTCATCTCGAGCAACCCTGCGTTGATCAGCCGCTCGGCGCCGATGTCGTCATGGGTGCTGAGCGCAATGCACCTGGCTTCTTGAATGTCGGTCGTGAGCGGTTCCTCGTCGTCGAGGAGGTCGCCGACGATCGCCTCGACAACAGCAAGGTCCCGGGTGCGTACATCGAGGGTTTCGACCGCTCGCAGCAGCGCGTCGAGGTCACGGTCTGCGTTCACCTGGGTCAAGATACGCACGGCTAGCCGGCCATCAGGTGACATCAACACCAGGTGAAAAACGGTTGTTTCAACACCGTTGCAAACGTCGAATACCTGGAACTTTCCCTCAAATCCAGGCCCGGCTACGATGTCGTCGCGCACGCCATCTGTGGTACACGGCAGGCCGTCGGCAACGAAGTCCATGACATCGTCGATGTCCTCGCCCACGATCTCGGCTTCGGAGAGAACCAGGATGCCGGGAGCCTGCCAGTCTGTGTTGAAGGCGTCGATGCTGGGCGCCGCGCTTATACGAGCATTGTCCTCGAATTCGGCGTTGTCCTCGACCTCGACGAATTCGACGGGTACTTCTAGAGAAAGCGTGGCGCTGGCGTCAGATACGACCCGATAGTCCTGGTACGTGTCGCTGGGTTCGGTAGTAAGCCCATCGTCGGGCGGAGCGATATCGGTCATTCCCATTTCCGAAACCAAGGGCGAACCGTTGATCTGGCCCTGCAGTGAGCTGTTCGTGCTTGGCCGCTCCACGGAGATGTCGATCTGGCGTCCGGTGGCTGCGGCGCGGATTGCGTCGCAATACTCTTCGGCGGTTCCGTCGCGACCGAGTTGCACTCCGCCCAATTCAGTGATGACATCGCCGGCGAGGATGCCTAGTCGTTCGGCTTCGGTGCCTGCCCGCACCGACTGAACCCAAACGCCTTGGCCTTGGGGGAGCGCATCTGGATCGATACCGAGCGATTCGAAGTCACCGCTACGCAACTCAGCGGTCACGCGCTCCACGTCGACTGCAGAGATCGCTAGGTTAAGGTCGTTGGTGTCTTCGTTCGCGAAGTTCACGCCGACGATATCGCCAGCTTCGTCTACGAGCGGACCGCCTGAATTGCCTCCACGAATACGGGCGTCGTGCTCGATCGCGTTCGGTAGCGACGCCCAAGCCGTATCGCCGCTTGCCGTCACGGTATTTACGATCCCGCCAGTAAGGGTGTAGTCAATATCGGCAATGTCGTCATCGAAGATGACCGGGAAACCCGCAGCGAAAATCCGCAGGCCGGGTCGAATTGGGTCTTGGCGAAACTCAAGCACGGGATAACCATCGCCGTCGACATCAAGCAGGGCGAGGTCGTTGCATTCTGAGACACCCAGCAGCGTTGCGGGCGTTGGCTCCGTTGCGTTTGGAAGGAATACCTGAATCGTTTCGCCATTTCGGATCACATGGCTGTTGGTAATGGCAAGCCCGTCGGCGCTGATGAAAAATGCTGTGCCGACACCAGAGCTCTCGACAAGATCGATCTCGCCGGTCGCTACGGAACTTCCTCGGGCTACTACCTTGAGCGTTGCGTCGGCCACCGCCTGGATCGGGTCCGACTCAGGTGGGGGTTCTGGGGTAACCGTTGGGTCCGGCTCAACGGTTCCGAGGTCCTCGGGAGTCGGACCAACTTGAACCTGTGGGGCCGGTTCGATACCGGTGGCGGGCGACAATGATTCGCTGATTTCTTGCGGGTTCGTTGCGACAGCGCAGCCCGAGGAGATGAACGCAACCGCAAGCACTGCGGCGGCCGAACGTTTTGCGAAATACCGTCGATCGATGGTTGGCACGCCGCCACTGTTGCACAGAGAAGCGGAGACTCCGGGGCCAGAGGCTCAAGATGCTGCGGAACCCATACTGCTTGCCAAGTGAGCCGTGATCTACCATTTTGGTTCGAGCTAGCGCTGGTGGGCCAATCTGGGTCGGCTTGAGCGCTGCGATCCCTGAGCTACAGGCTGCGCTTGTCCGACGATTTGTCGGACAACATGGCCTGGTCGGCTTCTTTTACGAGCTCGGCAAGCGGGATGCCATGCGCCGACTCCGCCACGCCAACGGTTACCGAGATCGTCGCAGGGCCGGCACTGATCTGCAGCGGCTCGTTCATGGATTCCAGTATGCGATCGGCAATAACTTGAGCCTCGCCGCAGGTTACGTCGTTCAGAATGACGGCAAACTCATCGCCCCCTACCCGGGCAACCAGATCCGTTGGGCGACAGGCCCGAGAAATCCTTGCCGCGACTTTGCGCAGGGTGGCGTCGCCGACGCTGTGGCCAAATGCGTCGTTTACTGATTTGAACTGGTCGATGTCGACAAACAACACGGCATGATTCGAAGCATCAGGGGTGGCCGCGACTGCTTCGTCAAATCGCAGGCGATTGGCGATGCCAGTGAGCGGGTCAGACCGCACGGCCAGATCCAGGAGGTCGAGCGAACGTTCGGTGATGAGGGCTCGCCTGATCACCGAATTCATCGCCTGATCAGCCAGCTTGTTGTTTCCCCTGAGGCCGAATTCAAAGTTGGAAAATCGAACAAAGACGATGCTGGCTTCGTCTTCGATCCCTGCAGCAAACAGATTGCAGTTAGGCACCCCTGCATGGTTCGCTGCGTCGCGTAGCGTTGCGGGAATCGCAACGCGAGATTGGGCATCGCCTGGCTTGATGTGTCGCCACGGGGCTGCAGGATCGTTGATGCACGCTTTGAGACCAGCGACAAGCCTGGGGTTTGTGGATCGGTGTGGCGCCAACATCTGCCAGTCAAGCTTTGCGGCATCGGCGCTGGTTGTTCGAATCAGTTTGTGTGCGTCTCGATAGATAACGAGCGCGTCTTTGCGCCAGGCGTCGTCGGGGGATCGCCGATACCGCTCGGCCACCAGCGACGCAATGTCTAAAGCGGTTCCGCCGTCGATGAAACGCTCCATAGCTTCTACGGCCACGTTCTGGTCAGCTCGACAAGTCATCGTTACGGTCCAGCCTGCGACGCCGTCTTCGAAGTAAGCACCGGGACTGCAATCCCAGGTGCGAGTAGTGCCGGCTGGTCCTACGACGCGAAGCGGGAACGGCTCCGGTGACATCACGATGGGCTCATCTTGCGCATCGAGAAACAAGTCGGCGACGATTTGATGATGCTCGGGTGCAACAAATTCGAGGCCGTTGTGACCAATGAGTTCTTCGGGCCGGTAGCCCAATGGCCGCCCGAGCCCGCCGCTCGCTCCGGTTATCTGGCCAAATGCATCCATGATCAGAATGGTCGCTCGTAGCGACTGCTCGACGGCGAGGTCGGGCGCGGCCGATGCGCCATGGTCGAACAATGTCATTGGTTGCACCCTAGGACAGCCAGTGAATGCGGGCCGAAAGTCACCGTTGCCTATCGGCTGTTTGCGCCAATCGTCAAGAGGTGGGGTCCAGTTTCGGCGTGCGTGTAAAACGTGACGTCAGTGCGTTTGTTGGAACAGGACGCCAGACTGCACCTATGAGCGAGGAACAAGCTGGCGACGCAGCAGAAGCCAGGAACTCAACGGGATTTCTCGTTGCCAGTCTGCTTGCAATTGTTCTCGCCGCAGGCATCGTGTGGCTTGTGGTGGCGGCAATATCGAGTTAGCGGCAGATCGGTGGTGCCCCTTGCCCGGAGCTAGCCAAGCTTTGCGCGGCCCGTTTCGCCGAGTTCAGCTGGCTCGACGCGTCGGCGCTGGCTGGATCCGGGAACAGACAACCAGGCGGGGCTGTCGGGGTCGATGTTGGTCTCGGGCGCGCACCGGGGGCAAAGGCATGGCGGATGCATCAACATGTTGGGCTGTTCATCGCCCCAGTCCTGATCCAGGCTCGTACACCTGATCCCGTCGCCGTCGTTCACGCCACCATCCTATTTCTTCGGCTCAGTGTCGCAAGGGGCAGGTAAGTTGGGATCAATGAGTGAATTGGTGATTGAAACATCGCAGCTTGAGCGCTCCTTCGGCGAAGTGCTTGCAGTGAGGGGCGTTGATCTCGCGGTTAAAGCCGGAGAAATTTACGGCTTTCTCGGACCAAATGGCGCCGGCAAGTCCACCGTGGTCAAGATGCTGATCACCTTGCTTCGCCCGAGCGGCGGCGCGGCCACGGTGCTTGGACACGACGTCGTCGACGGGGCAGCGTCTATTCGCCTCCGTATCGGGGCCGCGTTGCAAGATGCTTCGCTCGACGAGAAGCAGAGTGGGCGGGAGATCTTGCGAATGCAGGGCGCTCTGTATGGACTCACGAAGCCGGAGACCGATGCTCGAATCGACGAGCTCAGTTCGCTCATCGAGATCGACGCGATCGACCGATGGATCGGTACCTATTCCGGAGGTATGCGACGCCGGCTCGACCTGGCCGCATCACTCATGCATAACCCGGATCTGCTGTTTCTCGATGAACCGACGACCGGGCTTGACCCCCAGAGCCGAGCCCAGGTTTGGGAAGAGGTGCGGGCACTCAATACTCAGCTCGGCACGACGATCTTTCTTACCACGCAGTATCTCGAAGAAGCCGACGAGCTCGCAGATCGAGTGGGCATCATCAACGATGGCGTGATCGTGGGCGAAGGAACGCCCGAAACGCTGAAGCGTGCAATCGGCGCCGACGTGATCCAGATGCGTGTCGACGACAACGATGCAGCGGTCGCTGCTCTGCAAACCTTGGCGGGAGTCGACAAGGTCGAACGAGGCCCCAAAGCACTGCTGGTATCAGTGAGCGATGGAGCTGCTGCGGTCTCGCCGGTGGTGATTGCACTAGACAGCGCTGGCGTCAGTGTTGGCGAGCTCACGCTGCGCACGCCAACCCTCGACGATGTCTTCTTAGAACTCACCGGCGGTCGAATCGAGGTTTCCCAATGACTGCGACCGATACCAACACTGCCTCGGTCAAAGTGGCGCGGTCCAATGTGCGGGCCCGGCCATCGGGTTTCGTGCGGGACCTGTGGACCGTTGCCAAGCGGGCCATTCGCGCTGTGCCACGTGAGCCAGAAGCGTTCTTGCCAGCGCTTTTTATCCCAGCGTTTTTCTTCGTGGTCAACATTGGTGCACTGCAAGACCTGACCGAATCCATTCCCGGCGCGACCGATTTCAGCTACAAGAACTTCCAGCTACCCACAGCGATCATCTTCGCCGTGACAGGTATCAGTCGGGCAACAGCACTGGTGACTGACATCCAGACTGGTTACTTCGATCGGCTGCTTTTGAGCCCGGTGCGGCGTCTGCCGCTGTTGCTGGGGCTGATGATCTCGGACTTCTTGCTCGTGGTGGCGCTGTGTATCCCGGTCATGGTCCTGGGTGTCATCGTGGGAGTGACCTTTGGGACCGGCGTGCTCGGGCTGCTGCTCTTTATTTTGATGGGCGCATTGTGGGGTCTGGCGTTTACCGGATTTCCGTACGCGATTGCACTCAAGACAGCAAACCCGGGCGCAGTTGCGTCTAGCTTCTTGTTGTTCTTCCCGTTCGCGTTTCTCACGTCGTCGACGGTGCCGCTTGAAAATCTGACTCCCTGGATGCGGGCCATAGCCCGATTTAACCCCATCACCTACGTGCTCGAGGGAATGCGGTCGCTCTTGTCAGATGGCTGGGACTGGAGCGCTATTGGCAAGGCACTATTGGCCATCGCCATCTTGGGTGCAGTCAGTCAAACATTGGCGATGCTTGCGCTGCGGGGTCGGCTCGCCCAGAACTGATACCCGACCGCTAGCTCTCCATAGATGCTTTGAGGTTGGCCAGCGTGGTGGCCATGCCCGCAGCCACCATGTCAGCGCGACCTTGGATGCGCTCCGCTGGAGCGTCGACCATGCTTGGCGGCAGCTGAGTCATTTTCCAGGTCTCGGTGACCTTGGTTCCAGCTTCGGTCGCTTCGAGGTGGTACCCCCACTCTGCAACCGGGTTGGTGAGGTCACCGACCGTGAAGCAAAAGGCTTGGGCAGGGTCGCAGCGCACGACTTCGGCAACGGCGCTCCATGCGTGGTCGCCAATGGCGTTGTTGCCCTCGAACCGGTCGCCGACTGTTTGACCGTCACCTTGGATCCATGTACCGCCCTGGTTTTCTGGGCTCCATTCGCCCATGCGCGGCAGGTCGCTCACGGTTGCATACACCTCAGCAGGAGAGGCAGCGATTTCTACAGTTTCAGCGTGTTCCCAAGTCATAGGCAGAACCGTACGCGGCGCGGGAAGTGCTCACCAACCCAGAGGCCGACAAGAACGCTCGTGTGGTCGGCGCCCATCTAGGCGTTGAGCATGGCGATGCCGCCGTCGACAGGAACTGTTACGCCGTTGATGTAGGCGCCTGCTCGACTGGACAGCCAGATAACGGTGCCAGCTACATCCTCGGGTGACCCGATACGGCCTCGCGGATTCGTGCCTTCGATGTTGCTGCGGATCTTTTCGTCCTCGAGCATGTAGGCCATCATCTTGGACTCGAATGGTCCCGGAGCGATGCAGTTCACGGTGATGTTGCGGTCGATCAAAAACTTGGCCATATGGCGCGCCAACATGTGAATACCGGCCTTGGATGCCGAGTACGAGAAGTTGTCACCCACCGGCACGCGTATGCCGTCGATTGAGCCGGTCATGATCACCCGACCCGGGTCTTCGGTGGTCGAGGCTGCCGTGAGCGGGCCAAGCAATGCTTGGGTGAGCATGTACGGCGCCTTGACATTGATGTCCATGACTTTGTCGAAGCCGACTTCGGGGAACTCGCCCATTGGTGCGCCCCAGGCAGCTCCAGCGTTGTTCACCAAGATGTTCAGCTTGTCCTCGCGCTCGGTGAACGTATCGACGAACGACGCAAGGCCCTCGGCGGTCGACATGTCCGCAGGTACCGAGATGCATTCACCGAACTCGCTCAGCCGAGCTGCGGTTGCATCACAAGCGCCGGCCTTGCGGGCGGTGATGTACGTGCGCACCCCGTTGCGTACGAGCCCCTCGGCGATCATCTCGCCGATACCGCGTGACCCGCCAGTCACGATCGCTACTTTGCCAGAAACATCGAACAGCGTCTTCAAATCCATGCGCGAACACTACTCAGGGTTCGATTGCCAGACTGCTACTTGATCGCCGGACAGTCGTGAACGGGCCGACGAGATCGATCTATGGTGTCGGTATGTCTGAAGAATCCACCGAACCAACCGCGACCATGCTGGCGATCCGTTTCGACCACCCGCTGAAGGCTCAAGAATGTCTGCTAGCGATGGTGCGAATCGCTAGCCAGGATGCCATACGTATCGAAGATGCGGCGATCGTCGACAAAGACGACAACGGCAAGATTCGGCTTCGTCAGAGCAAGGACATCAGTGCGGGCCAGGGTGCTACCTCGGGCGGGCTTTATGGCAGCCTCATCGGCATTATTGGCGGTCCGGTCGGCATGTTGGCCGGCGGTGCACTCGGTGCCGCAGCAGGTGGGTTGTGGGGCAAGCTGCGTGATATCGGGATCGACGACGATCACATGAAGGCCATGGGCGAACGCATCAACCCTGGCGAAAATCTGTTGTTCTTGCTGCTGCACGAGGTGAATCGGCTCGTGTTTTGCCGAGAGATGAAGCGCTTCGATGGCATGCTCTTTGAGTCAACCGCCGATGACCTCTTGGACACCGAACTCGAGAAGTGCCTGGCCGTAGAGCTCTAACTAGGCACTCGCAACCGGCACGCGTGCGGAGCTAGCGGGTTGGTGGTTGGCCGGTCGTCACGAAGTCGATGGCGGCTCGGGCATTGGTGGTGACAAAACGTTCGGAGCGTTGCGAGGCCATGAACCGAGCCGTCGCAGCTAACGGCAAGAGCGAGTCGGTCGCAGCCGACTCTTGTCGCGCAGTAACCGCCATCTTGACCATATGTGCCATAACAATGAATGAGCCCGCCGTGTCTTGCAGGCTGGCTAGCTCTAGCTGATCAGCCACAGCATCCACCGGCCCAGCCAGTGCTGCTGTTTGTCACTAGAAGTGCACCCTATGGTACTTTCCGCCCAGCCGATAAGGGCGTTCTGCTCCGGGCCCTTAACGTTTGCCGTGTGGCGACCGATTGGTACCAGCACGAGATCGATCCCACCCCTTACCAATGAATCCCTCTTCTTCCGCAGATCAACCGCTGCCATCGAACCCTGGCGAAATGGCTGAGCTGGGTTACGAGTTACGAGATTCGAAGCCGGCGGTGACCGAGCGAGTCATCCAAGAACTGCAGCGCCTAGCTCCTGATGCGGTGGAACGATTCTGCGGTGTTGTCCTGTCAGGACACCTGCACTGGCGACAAGAGGAATTTCTAGAAGCGGCAGATTGTGTCAGCGAGGCTGTCGCTGGGCTTGCGGGCACCGACCTAAAAATTTGGCTGGTCAGAGCGAGATCCTTGCAGAGTGGGATCGCCCTATCGCTTGGGCTGCATCATGAGGGCATCTCGACGCTTCTCGAGGCGCTGGAGGTTGCGGCCGATCTAGGAGACCAGACCATGCTGTTCGCGCTCAACCACAATCTGGCTGCGGCCTTGGGCGAACTCGGCGACGTTGACAGCGCTGAGCGGCGATTTGCGATGGCCGAAGTTTTCGCATCGCCTGACACTGACGACCTGCAGTTTCTGGAGATGAACCGATGCTCAATGTACTTGCTGGCGAAACGTCCCCACCAGGCGCGAGCGATACTCGATAAATCAGCCCATCTGTGGGCTGACCCTACGCCCAGCCAAGCTCGAACCTCCGGACTACAGGCACAGTGCTCTGCCGCTTTGGCTGTGGGGGAGTTGGCTGACGCTGTCGACTATCTGGAGCGAGCAATGGAGTGCAGCGCCGCCCTTGGCCGTACCTCACGAACTCTCAGCATTACCGAGTGCCGCGTATACCTCGCCCAAGGCCACATCGACAAAGCCAAGACGGTGAGCGCCCAGATCTTCTACGAGCAACAAAACACTGGCCGGGGCGAAGGGTACGACGTCGATGATATGGATTTGTTGCGGCTTCGAGCAGACATCGCCGAGGCCGAGGGCGACTTTGAAACAGCGCTCCATCTCGAACGTGAGGTTTCGGGTGCCCGAATTGAGCTGCTCACGAAAAACAATCACGAGGTCAACCTGCTGCTCCTCCGCCACCACACCAAAGACCTTGAGCTTCAATCTCAACAGTTAGCGACACAAAACGATCAACTGGGAAGCGTCGTGAGCGAGTTGCAGATGAAGACGACGGAGGCGCTTGAACTCACCTACCGAGACTTCTTGACCGGACTCCACAATCGCCGTTACTTGCACGAGGAGGCAGCACGCATTCTCGATCCGCTCCGGCCCGATCGGGGCCCGGTGTCAGTTTTGGTCATGGATGTTGATGACTTCAAAGCAGTGAATGACAACCATCTCCATGCGATTGGCGACAGGGTCCTCAAGAAGCTGGCAGAACTGATGTTGGACTCGGCTCGGAAGTCAGACTTGGTGTGCCGCCACGGCGGGGACGAGTTCGTCATGTTGATGCCAGCGACGACGTTGGCCGAGGCCGAGACGTTCGCGGAGCGGCTTGCTGTTGCTATCGAAGCGGCGCCCTGGGGAGATCTGGCTGACGGGTTGCAGGTGACAATGACCTGCGGCGCCGCCGAGGCGCACGAGGGCGACACCCTCGAGTCGTTGACCGCGGCTGCGGACAGGAAGATGCTTACTCGGAAACGGGAAAGATCCGTTCAGGGGTAGGCGTATCAACTGGAAGAATTCGGGCGGTTCGACGAATCAGCGATCTAAAAGTCGCAGACTCAGGCCGATCTCCTACGGGTTTGCACGCCCCCATGGCCATCTTGTCGAGTGAACTCAGATCGTTGCAATTGCATCGACAAACTTACGCAACCGCCCGATCTCGGCCATTCGGCGATATTGGTGGCGCAGACCGTCCGGTACTGCTTGTGCGGCGCGGCACCAAGTCGGGTCACAAGCGCGAGGTCCCACTGCCTGGTCATGCTCATGACCGACTGATGAGCTATCTGGTTGACCGCGGCGAGATTATGACATCTTCTCCGCCTGAGCGAACTCCAGTCCCGGCCGCTGGTCGAACAGTCGAGGCAACTCTTGCGTCGGCCCAGGACATGACGCCGGGATCGATGAAAATGGCCAAGGTGGGCGAGCGTCGCATTGTGCTCATCCGCACCGCGAGTGGGTTCAGCGCATTGAACAATGCTTGCCCACATCAGGGGTATGGACTTGCGACGGGCTCGCTCGACGGTTTGATGATGTAGTAGAGATTCGCGTTGCTGAGCGCTTCACTGCTCAACCGGACAAACAGCGGCTGCCTCGGTCCAGTCTTGAGGCCGCGCTCGCCGATACAACTTCAAGTTAACTTGAAGTCAACGCCCGGCTCGTGAATCGCTTCCGCTCATTGTTTGTCGGTCGGAACCGTGCTGCGCGTTGTTGGGTGATGGTGCTACGCAGGCACGCGTGCGTCGGGGAAGAGGCGCAGGAAGTTCTCGCTGTGGAAGCGAGTCATCGTTTCGTCGTTGGCATCGGCTAGTGATTTGGCGAACTTGCCGATTGGGTCTCGGCCACCCTCGACATGGGGGTAATCGCTTGAGAAGAGGTACAGCTCATCGTTGGAGTCGCCGATCAACCGGGCAACGTCTTCGTGAGGGAACGGGGTGAAGCCCATCTGTTGCGTGAGCTGCTCGCTCGGCTTGCGGTCGAACCGAACAGACTCGTCGACCCGGCTGTAGATGCGGGTGATTGAATCAAGACGGCGCAGCATCTCGGGTACCCACCCAGCACCTAATTCGACCGATGCGCCTCGCAGGTTGGGGTGGCGGTCAAGCACGCCATCGACCAACAACATGCTGATGAACGTTTCGGGCGGCTGATGCATGACCGTTGCATCCTTGGTGCGAACGTTCTCGCCGCCACCCATCCAGTCCTTCACGGCCGCGCGTCCATTGTTGCTCCAGGACTTGAGGGCCTGAAGTGGGGAGCCGCCAACGTGCAATAGGAACGGGGTGTTCGATTCCGCGAGCCGCGCCCAGAACGGTTCGAGCTCGACGTGGCCGGGAGCAAAGCCGATTGGAGCGCGATGTGGAACCCAGACGGCTTCGAGGCCTGCTTCGAGGGCCCAGTCGAGTTCGGCAACAGCCCGTTCGGGATCATCGAGTGGAATCACCGCAACGCCCATGAGTCGGTCGTCGGCCGCGCAGAACTCGCTCATGTGCCGGTTGTGGGCTCGGGTCGCGCCATAGCGCAGCACGGGATCAGTCTTGGAACTCGGATGAAACGGCAGGACCACGCTGTGAGTTGCAAAGACGAGCTGCTTTTTGAAGCCGAGCATGTCCATGGCGACCGATCGGTCTTGGGTGTTGAACGCCCCGAGTGCCTGGATTTCTTTGGACTTGGCGATCAGCTCGTCGCCAAGTGCGATCTGGTCGTCGCGGTGTGCGTCGGAGTGCCGGTTTCCCTGGCCGACAATGACTTGCACTTCGTCGTCGGTCACGAGCGACGCGTCGTAGTTGACCAACGGGATTTGATCTCGGATCGCAGGATCGGCGTACGAGGTCAAGAAGTCAGGCAACTCCATGATGTGGCTGTCAGCGTCGTAGTACGCCCGGTCGGCAGGTGCGTAGACCATGTTTGGATGTCCTTATCTCACGTTGCGATTGCTTCATGAGTAGCACAGCACCGCGACCGATCTAGCAGCGGAGCTGGTTAGATCACGGTGGATTGGAACTTGCGCATGAGCCACGGGCCAGCTTGCGCAGGGGCATGGCGAGGTTCCTCGCCTGCGATGCGACACGTTGGCAGGCATTCGATCGTCGCGTCCCAGTTAGCCATGTGGAAGAACGCAAGTGATTGGCGCGGCGCGGCGTCGGTTCGTGCCACCCGATGAACAGTGGAACGCCAGCGGTCGTTAGTCCATTGCGCAATCGAGTCCCCCAGGTTCACGACGAATGCGTCTGGGTCAGGCGTGACTGCGGACCATGCACCGTCGCTGTTGCGGATCTCGAGACCGCTCACATTGTCGGTCCGCAAGATCGTGAGCGTGCCGTAGTCGCTATGGGCACCAGCGCGCAGCGAGGTCGAATACTGGTCTGCGTTCGGCAACGCCGGGTAATGCAGTGCCCGCATCGACGTGATGGGCCGGTCGATCAGCGATTCGAAATAGTCAGGTGGTAGCTCAAGTGCCACCGCCATCACCTGCATGAGCCGCTCAGCAACCTTGGCAAGCGCCTGATAGTAGCGTTCCCACGCAGGTCGCAGGTCAGCCGGCTGGTCCGGCCACAGGCTTGGTGACCGGATCCAGGCCTCGGCGTCGTTTGGTTCGTGTGTCGCGCTAACGAGCCCGCAGTCAGGGCCAACAGACAGCGATTCCTTCAGATCTGGCCCACTCGCCGTCTTGACGTCGAGCGACTTCGCCAAGGTCTCAAAGCCGAATTGCGAGTAGCCATAGGGATAACCCGGCGCCGGAAATTCGATGGCTCGCTTGGCGGCGTCGGGAAGGGCAAAGAACTCTGCAGCGCCACGCCAAGCATCTTCGGCGATCTGGTGGTCGATGACCGAAAGGGGAAGCTTAAAGAATCCGATTTGCTCACATGCTTGGGCCATGAGTCGTGCTTGCTCGGCAACCGGAGCGTCGAAGTCGATCATCGCCAAGTCCATCGCCGGACACTAACGAGTACAAGCCGTTCAGACCTGATCGTGTACTCTCAGACCCAAAGTTTCCACCGAAGGGGTGCCGATGTCCGGTGATGTGATGATGCGGGGTTTCGGCGATGCCGCTCCGGTCCCAGAGTTCGAGTCGACCGCTTGGGTCACCCCGAAGCCGCTTGCCGAGTCGATGGTCTCGATCGTTACTTCGGCTGCACTTCACCGCAGCAGCGACGAAGGTTTCCAGCCCGGTGATACCGAGTACCGCTTGCTCCCGAGCGACGCCCGCGACCTTGTGCTTGGCCACTGGAGCCCGAACTTCGATCGCACTGGCGTCGCCATCGATCTCAATGTGGTGTACCCGATAGATCGGCTCGAGGAGTTGGTAGCGAACGGCACGATCGGCGCCGTTGGGCCCCGCCACGCCTCGTTCGCGGGCAATCAACCCGACGACGTTGCAACGATCCGGCTGGACTCAGGACCGCGAGCCGCGGCCGAGCTCAAGGCCGATGGAGTCGACGTCGTCTTGCTGACTCCGGTTTGACCACTCTGCACGCGTACCGTGAGTACGCTCGCCCACGTCTTTGAACAAGCTGGCATCGCCACGATTGTGCTGGCCTCGACGCGATCTGTGGTGGAGCGCATGAAGCCCGCCCGCTCGCTCTACTGCGACTTCCCGCTTGGCCGCCCGCTCGGCAAACCAGGCGACGCAGAGTTCCAACACGATGTCATTGCGCGAGCTCTTGCGTTGCTCGACGAAGAAGCTGGCCCGGTTTTGGTCGACTATCCCGAGAGCATCGCGGCCGACGAAGTGCCCTTGAGCTGCTCGCTTCCACCCCGGTTTGATCCCGGTCTTGCAGCCTCTGTCGACGAGTCGAACGGACTGCGCAAAGCCTATGACCGGGCGCTTGCCCGAACCGGAGTGACTTCGGTTGGTCGCGTAGTAGACGCCGATGGCATCGGCGGTGCACTCCAAGTATTCGAAGACATTGTCAATGGCTCTAATTGGAAAGAAGCCGGCATCCCTGGCGGCAATACCACTGCGATCTGCCACGACATCCGGACCTACTACGAAGAGGCTGCTCTTGAGCTCGTGGATGGTCCGCCGCCCGACGGTCGCGCTGCCGAGGCGTGGTACTTCGAGACAACCGAGGCCGGCCGCACTATTTTGGCCGCTCGTGCTGCAATCAAAGAGCAAGGCGGCCCACACCCTGCTTGGTTCTACATGGCACCAGGTCACCGCTGATCTGCTGCTGGTCGTGGCGTCAAAACAGCCCGAGCGCCGCAGAACGTCGGAGGTCAGATTCTGTTAGCGCCTACTTCGCCATCGTTAGCCGTCGACCGTTGGTTGACCCGCGTCCATCCACGACAGAAGCCACCCTCGATGTCCCGCACATTGCCGTCCTGCACATTGCCGTCCTGCAAATTGCTGAAGCCAAGGTTCCATAACGGCGCAGGCGGAGCCGCTGCGTTGCATTGTCCAATGATGCGTACAAAAGGTGCGCTGGCAAGATCGGGTTCGTGAAGCCCCCATGCACCTGTGCGCTGGATCAAGGCTGTCGCAGGCATGGTTTAGCTTTGATCCTGCATGACCGTCACAGACTCGAGCCCAAGCGTTGAACCACCCCGCCCGTCGGCCGACGAGGTGCTCGCCGAGCTAACACGCGACATCCAGTTGCTCGCCGGTCCCAACGCGATGCCGCGGCCAGAACAAATCCGAGCAGTGACTGCAGTAGTTGCGGAGCGGCAACGAACGCTGCTGGTCGCCCGGACTGGTTTCGGGAAGTCGGCGGTGTATTTCTCATCGACCCGCATGTTGCGTGACCGGGGCTGGGGTCCAACAGTTGTTGTTTCACCACTGCTTGCACTCATGCGGGACCAGGTTGCGGCCGCCCAGAAGCTCGGGCTCAACGCGGTCACCATCAACTCATCGAACATCGATGGTTGGCACGATATCGAGGCGCAGGTCGCAGCCGATCAGGTCGATCTGCTACTCATCGCGCCGGAGCGACTGTCGAACCCTGGGTTCCGGCGCCGGGTGTTCACATCGCTTCGTGAGCGCACATTCATGCTGGTCTGCGACGAAGCGCACTGCATCAGCGACTGGGGTCACGACTTCCGCCCCGACTATCGCCGGCTGCGTCAGCTGCTCGCTGACCTGCCGGCGTGGACACCGGTGTTGGCCACCACGGCCACGGCCAACCAGCGGGTGACCGACGACGTCGCAGCACAGCTCGGCGAAGACAGCTTGGTGCTGCGCACGACCCTGGACCGAGAGTCGCTGCATCTATCAGTGGTCGATCTACCCGATGACGCTCACCGATTGGCATGGCTTACCGAGGCGCTTCCCAAACTCAACGGCTCCGGCATTATCTACACGCTGACCGTGAGTCAGGCCCATGAGACAGCAGACTGGTTGCGTTCACAGGGGCACGAAGTCGGCGCGTATACCGGCCAGGTTGACACCGAGGTCCGGCTCGATCTCGAGGACAAGCTACGAGCAAATGAGATCAAGGCGCTGGTCGCTACGAGCGCCCTCGGCATGGGGTTCGACAAGGGAGATCTTGCGTTCTGCGTGCACATGGGTCTGCCTCCGACACCTGTTGCCTACTACCAACAGATTGGTCGCGCCGGGCGCAACATTGATCGAGCCGAAGCAATTGCGCTACCGCGGCCCATCGAAGATGCTCGGATCTGGAAGTGGTTCGAATCGGTCGCTATGCCGAGCGAAGAACTCTGTATCAAGGCCCTGGATCAGCTCAACCCCCACGAGCCAACCAGCATCGCCGACCTGGAGCGCTACGTGAATCTGGGTCGCTCTCGCCTGTCGACGCTGATGAACATTCTCGAAGTCGACGGAGCGGTCGAACGTATTGGTTCGGGTTGGATCCGTTCAGACTTCCCGTGGGTGTACAACCACGAGATCGCGTCGACGCTGCGGGAACTTCGCCGATCCGAGGGCGACGAGATGCTGGCGTGGGCCGAGCTCGACAGTTGTCGACTGCGATATTTACGCACGGCACTCGACGACGACCAGGCAGCCGATTGTGGCCGTTGCGATCGCTGCACTAGCAACACATGGCAGACCAATCCCGACCCGACGCTGGTGGCGATGGCCGGGGTGCAGCTGCGAGGCGGCGACGTCGTCGTAACGCCGCGCAAGCAATGGCCGACTCGGTTGGACCAGCCAAAGGGTCGAATCGCCGCTGACCACCAGGCTCGGGTCGGCCGGGCGCTTGGCCGACTAGGCGATGGCGGCTGGGATCCCTTGGTCCAAGGCCTGCTCACCGTGGCGCGCAATGGGGAGCCCTTCGAATTGTCCAATCACCTGGTCGAGGGCTGTGCTGCAGTGCTCAAGCGTTGGGATTGGGCCGACCGCCCGACATGGATTTGCCCGATGCCGTCACGGCGATCGGCTGCGCTCATCGACAAGGTAGCCGAGGCGATCGGAGCGCTCGGCAAGCTGCCGGTCTATCGCCCGCTAATTGCAGAGTCGACCACGCCCGGCGAGCCCGAACAGTTCCAGGCCGACCAAGCAAACTCCGCGCATCAGGTACTCACGGTGTGGAATCGCCTGGCGGTCGATCAATCGGCGTTGCCGCCAGCTGAGGTGCGGTCGGGCTCGGTGCTACTCATCGACGATGAGATCGATAGCCGATGGACCGTCGCCGTTGCCGCCTACCGGTTGAGCCGAGCTGGAACGGGCCCCGTGCTGCCCTTCGCCCTGCGTTCCCGCTGATCTGCTAGATAGTTGTGCGGCGGTAGCGGGCGAAGGATCGGTAACCCATGCCCAGGCAGAAGATCGAGGCCAAAGCCAGCGCAGCCAGCGTGTACGGGAGCAAGGCCGACTCGTCTTCGACGGTGATCGTGACCGTGTCGGCGGCCAGCTCGATCGACTCATCTGGTGGGGCAGCGGGAACCGTGACCGGATCAGCGAGAGCGTCTTCGTCGACGAGTGGCGCTGCAAAAGCGTTCACGGTTGGCAGCGGCGTGGCGGGTTCGACTGTTGGGAGTGGGGTTGGTA
>Ga0114956_1001182_pt1 | contig 20355 bp, 21 predicted proteins | sample MaitaG_FD_87304 | JGI IMG/M metagenome (GOLD analysis project Ga0114956, IMG submission 87304) | Marine algal microbial communities from Maine, USA - Maine_Asex2 metaG | ecosystem: Host-associated > Algae > Red algae > Unclassified | place: Maine, USA | collected 2015-01-05
AGGATCAGGATCAACAGGATCAGGATCAACAGGATCAGGATCAACAGGATCAGGATCAACAGGATCAGGATCAACAGGATCAGGATCAACAGGATCAGGATCAACAGGATCAGGATCAACAGGGCCTGGGTTAACAGGTCTAGCTATTGGGTTAAAGGGAGTTTTCTTAGCAATATATTTTGATTTTTTAACAACAATTTGCTTAGGGATAGTTTTAGATTCTGCTGCAAGCTCGATATTATCTTCTAGATCTAGCTCGACAATCTGAATATTTTCGGATGCCACTTTAGGCTCACTAACAAAATCGGAAATTACTACATCACCACTAGAATTTAAACTTTGAGTAGCTAAAAATGGGATACCGAAAAATACAGCAATTATTAAAGCACCGGAGATGCCCGAAGCTGCAGGATGCTTTTGTAAAAAAGCAGAAAGCCTCGGAAATCTTACTGGTGATTCTTCTATTTCAGTAATCTGATATTGAGTCTCTGACTCTTCTTCGATCTCTTGTGAAAATTCAAAAACTTCATCAGAGAGATCGATTATCGGCAACTCTTTAGTAATGTCTAATTGTTGTAAATCAGTTGTCATATCCGCCGCTTAAATCTAGTACAACACCATTTTACTACAAAATCCAATAATAAATGTATTCATAGTCATATATTCATACAAAACCCAGATAAATTGTGTGTTTTATTCCATCTCGATCACTCAGATGCTAAATACTTCGCTACCCTTATAAGGCTCCTCCACATGGGGCATCTAGGGATGGAGCCCAAATTGAGTAAAACTTTTAAAGATCTTGGGGTGCCGTCAGCGATCTGTGATGTATTAACTAAACAGAATATTATCGAACCTTTCGAAATCCAAGCAAAAGTAATCGCCGATGTTCTGGCTGGTAGAGACATCTTAGCGAAAGCCCCAACCGGATCCGGAAAAACTCTAGGATTCGGGATACCTACAGTTGTAAACTTGAAAAAAGGTAAAGCTCATAAGCCGAGCGGATTGATTTTATCTCCAACTCGAGAATTAGCTGAACAAATCAAAAAAGATCTCGACCCAATCGCAGCAGTTATGGATCGTAGAATTCTTTCTGTATATGGTGGCACTGGCTTTAATAAACAGCTTAGAGGCTTGCGAAGCGGTATCGATCTTTTAGTTGCATGCCCAGGCCGCCTGTTAGATTTAATGAATCAGAAAGAAGTTTCATTAGAAAACGTTCAGATTGTAGTGCTTGATGAAGCTGACCGTATGGCTGATATGGGCTTTTTACCTGATGTAAGAAAAATTGTTGATAAAGCAAGCAAAAATCGACAAACATTACTGTTCTCAGCAACTTTAGATCATGATGTTAAAGTTCTAACAAAGCAATACCAGAACAACCCTGTTACTCATGAAGTGAAAAGTGACGACATAGACATTCGTTCAATCCCTCATCTCTTTTATGAAGTGACTCAACAAAGCCGACTTAAAACTACAGCTCATTTTGCTTCAGAGTTTAATGCCAGCATCATTTTTTGCCGCACTAAACATGGAACTGATAGGTTAGCTAGACAGCTTAAACGCTATGGGATTAAAGGTAGTCCAATCCACGGTGGGCGTAGTCAAAATCAACGCAATAGAGCGCTCCAAGAATTTACTGATGGTAAATCTAAAGTATTGGTTGCTACAGATGTAGCTTCTCGTGGAATTCATGTTGATGGCGTTGATTGTGTAATCCATTTTGATCCACCTGCTGATGAAAAAGATTATTTACATCGTTCAGGAAGAACAGCAAGAGCCGGTGCAAAAGGAACAGTAATTTCTCTCATCCAGAAACCTCAAACACGCACAATTCAAAAGATGATGAGAAAAATTGATATTGACTTTTTCGTTGAAAAAGATAGTGATCTCGATATTGATCTAATAGAAATCGAACGACCACACCAAGGTGAAGGATCTAATACTGGTCAAAACAAGCGGTCACCAAATCGTAATTCAAAGTCACGAAGCTCCAAACCAAGAAATTCTAGATCACGAAATAGTGATTCAAAACCTGGTTCAGGCAACAACAGATCTAAACCAACAGATAATGATGAAGAGAGATCGGTTGATCCCCGGAAGCGCAAAGCAAAAGCTTCTCCTACAAGACACGAAGGCAGAAAATCTCGAGCAAAAAACCGGTCAGAAGATCCGGAACGACCAAAGTCTAAACGCACGGGTAAGAAACGTATGAACAAGATGAATAAGAAAAGAAGGCCGAGACCCGCTAACAGAGATTGAGATTTATTTGTTTAGATCTAGATAAATAAATAAATCACGGGCAGCGAACCATTCGAAGTGTGTCTGTTGCTCCAACATTGGCTGAGCTGCCACCAAGTACGGCTACAAGGTCTCCAGAACTAATGTGACCACTTTCTTTGGCAAGAGAAATTACCTCAGCCATTGTCTCGTCTGTCTCACCAATTCTGTCAATATGGAATGGGCTGGCACCCCAACTCATTGTTAGCTGCCTAACAGCTCTAGTTTCTGGGCTGAACGCCAAAATCTGTGCTTCTGGCCTAAACCTTGCGATAGCTCTTACAGTAAATCCTGAACGTGAAATACAAATTATTGCTTCTGCCTTCATTTCTTTTGCAGCTTGCCACGTTGCCATAGTCATAACATCTGTGACAGCCGAGTCTTCACCTTGAGGTTCACCTAAACGATCACGTTTTAAGTCTTCAGCCCAACTATCATAGTTAAATTCTTGATCTGCTCGAGTTGCGATCTTAGCCATAGTTGCAACAACATGTGCTGGGTTTCTACCTATGGCAGTCTCGGCAGATAACATAATTGCGCTGGTACCGTCGAATACAGCATTTGCCACGTCTGACGCCTCTGCTCTTGTTGGCATTGGAGAATTAATCATAGACTCTAACATTTGTGTTGCAGTTATAGCCGGCCTGCCCAAAGCTATACATTCTGCGATAATGTCTTTTTGGAGATGAGGTAAATCTTCTAAGCTGCACTCTGTGCCCAAGTCGCCCCTGGCAACCATAACAGCGCCTGACTCTTTGATAATGCTAGTTAGGTTTTCAATAGCAGCTTTCGTCTCAATTTTGGCTACAACGAGTGGACCCCTCGGTGCTGATTCTAAGCCAACTCGTCTAACATCGTGAGCCGACCTTACAAAAGAAAGAGCAATCATGTCTACATCTGCTTCGACCATTGCATCTAAAAAACGCAAATCTTGAGGTGTTGGCGTAGATATTTTTAACCTATCAGAAGGAACATGTAAACCAGGTCTTCCTTGAACTGTCCCACCAAAAAGCACTCTCACTTTTAGTGCAGTACCAGTATGATCTATTACTTGTAAGACGATGGATCCATCGCCAACAGCTAAACGATCCCCTGCTTGCATGTCTGTCAAAAGACTTTCGTAGCCGACCATAAACAAGTCTTTGCTACTATTTTCAATACCAGGTTCTAGCAAAATCTCGTCGTCAATGTTCAGGTCAACTGGCGCATCAAACTGACCTAAGCGTACTTTAGGTCCAGGGAGATCGGCCATTATGCCGAGTGGTTTACCAATTTGATCAGCGATATCGCGAAGTTGTTTTAGTCGTTCTAAATGTTCTTCTATGTTCCCATGGGAAAGGTTAAGCCTTGCTACATCCATCCCCGCTTCGATCATGTTCTTCATCACAGACGGATCTTCACACGCTGGGCCAATTGTGGCTATTATCTTAGTGCGTCGTTGATTAATTTTAGAGTTATCAGACATTATTTTTTCTTTGGATAGCGAATTATATACCACTCTAGTTCTATCGTCATCTCAAAAGTTAAATCCAACAAAATTAAAAATAGTTAATCTAGCTGCCAGCCTGTGACCGATTCACCGACAAACTTAATATCCACTGAATCTCCGACTGAAAACAGATTAGAAGTTGATCTGACCTCGATATTCTGTTCTTTTGAATCGTTGTTGGACAGCACATAAAGCACATCGTGACCAAAATAAGATTTATCTGTAATTTTTGAAGCATTGCCAACGACTATCTGTAACTGCTCAGGACGGACAACTACTTTTAAATTCTTTTCTGATAATCCATCCAAATCAGAATTTAATGGCAGTTGTCCAATTGAAGTTGTAATAAAACCGTCTGAAGCTTTGCCTTCAAATATGTTGGCTTCACCAGCGAAAGACGAGATCCAAGGACTATTTGGAGTTTCATAGATATCGCCTGGTGAACCTAGTTGAAGAATCTCTCCGTTATCCATGACCCCAACTGTGTCGCCTAACAAAAACGCTTCATCTTGGTCATGAGTTACTAATATTGTGGAACAGTTAACTTCAGATAAGATCTGCTTTACTTCTGAGCGGATCTGAGACCTTAAAGAAGTGTCCAAAGCTGAGAATGGTTCGTCTAAAAGGAGAACCGAAGGTTTTGGCGCAAGCGCACGAGCTAATGCAACCCGTTGTTTCTGACCTCCAGATAAAGTGTTGGGATACCGATCCGCATATTCTAAAAGCCCTACCATCTTTAACGATTCTGAAATCAGTGATTCTTTATCTGAATGAGATTTCAGTCCAAATAATATATTTTCTCTAACGGTCAGATGAGGAAATAATGCACCATCTTGAAAAACCATACCCACCCCCCTAGTTTCGGGTGCCATGCTGAGTCCTTTGTAAGTATCTAATACAACTTTTGAATTAATTTGAATTTGGCCTTGATCTGCATTGTGAAGACCAGCAATAGTTCTAAGTAAAGTTGTTTTACCACACCCAGAAGGACCTAAAAGAGTCAAGATTTCGCCAGAACTTACAGATAACGAAATTGACTTAAGGACAGGTTCTTTTTTATATGAACAAGAAACATTTTTTACTTGGATAACTTTACTTATTCGTTTTGATAATTTCATATTAGTTACTCACAACATTATCTGTAAGGTTATCTTAACTTGATCGTCTTTATTTCAGATAACTTTATTGATATTCCGATTAATTTTCCAAACATTAACCGAGTTGGTAATGGCAACAAAAAGCGTAACTCCTATATAGTACAGACATGGCTGACTATACATCTCCGGAGCATCACCCGGCTTTTGAAGAATACTGTGAATGCATATTTGAATTATGTGAAGATGGAACAAAAGTTATTCAAGCAAGAATTGCTGAACGTTTAGGAGTCTCTCGGCCCGCTGTATCTGAAATGATTAAAAAGTTACAAGAAGAAAAATTAGTTAAGATCGACGGACAAGAAATAGTTTTAACATCGCAAGGACACACATTAGCTAGTGTCATGGTCAGGCGACACCGATTAGCAGAACGATTTTTGACCGATATTTTAGGTTTGTCTTGGGCACAGGCTCATCATGAAGCTGGAAAATGGGAACATGTAATAAGCCCAGAGGTCGAAAAATCAATCGTAGATAAGCTTTCTAACCCAACAACTTGTCCTCATGGCAATCCAATCCCTGGGTCTGGATATGTAGAGCCAGCAGGTTCGGTGTCTCTAGCCACGATCCAAGAAAACATGAGTGCAATAATTTGTAGAATAACTGAAGAACTCGAGTTTGCTCCAGGGACATTAGAATATCTGGAACAGAATAAAATTATTCCGAGCGCTATCGCCCTAGTCAAATCTGTTGGCCCAGATGGAACATTAAATATTTTGATAGACAATGACTCAATAGCGTTAAGTAAGTTCATTTCTGAGAGAATCCTGGTTCAACCAGTCTAATCTGTGGATAAATACTTAAATCCACAGGGTTACCCTACTAGCTTCCCACAGATGATCTGTTCTAAGATTCATTTAAGCAACAAGAAAGGGTAAATTGCTATGGCATTATTTGCAGTAAAACTAAACGACGAGACAACAGATGTAATCCCTGAGGCGGATTGTTACCAACAAGAAGGACCAATGACTACGTTCTTCGCATTCGGAACTGATCGATCGATGATTGATTCATGGAGCGTAAGATTAGCGAGCTATCGAACGGCAGATATTCTTGCGATTCGACGTTCTGCTAAAGCTAACGCTCCTGAGATCTGTCAGCAGACTGAACTTTTAATTGCTTAAGCTGATGTACTCAGTGCTTCTGGAGAAACCGTGATTGCATATTTAACTAATTCAATCATGGTTTCTTTGACAGTAGATTTTTGACGGGCGTCCGTAACAACTACTGGCACTGATGGATCTAGATCTAAGGCTTCGCGAACATCATCAGGATGATGACGTAATATACCATCAAATGTGTTTAGCGCAACGATAAATGGGACGCCTGATTGTTCCATATAATCAACGGCAGCAAAGCACGCATCAAGACGATTTGTGTCAACCATAACAACGGCACCAATAGCGCCTCTGACTAATTCATCCCACATGAAGTGGAATCTATCTTGTCCAGGTGTTCCAAAAACATACATGACCAGGTCTGTTCCGAGCGAAACTCTACCAAAGTCCATGGCAACGGTTGTTCCTTTTTTAGAAGTTGCATCACCTAGGTCATCAACTTCTTCACTGGCCTTTGTCATGTTAGCTTCAGTTGTGAGCGGCTCAATGTCTGAGATAGCCCCAACAAAGGTAGTTTTGCCAACAGCAAATCCACCGGCAACAACAATTTTTACTGGTATTGGTGTACTCATAGCAGTTCCTTATAAGCTCTGTAGTCCGTCAAGGACACGGTTTAATAATTGAAGATCGGGACGTTCCTTGCCGTCACCTTTTTGAGATGTCGCTGTTGCACCTGTTTTTAGATGCCCAGCCGTTATTAAATCTCCCGCTAAAACCTTGATGACTTGTAAAGGGATTTTCATATGAGCTGAAACTTCAGCTACAGACATCATCTCAGCACAAAGCTTAATGATGCCAGCTTTTTCGTGATTTAGCTTAGCTTCTTTACCCTGTTCAGTTGTACTGAGCAGGCTTTCAATAGCTAGATCTACATCACTGCGTGTTCGGCCACCAGTAATTGCATAGGGTGGCACTCTAAAAGAGGATTCACTCATCGTGGCAAGGCCGCCTGTAGCTCCGCCCGTAACTCAGGAGTTAAGGAGTCACCAGCTTTTTCAACTAGTACAGCCATTTCATATGCAACCAAGCCTACGTCTGCATTCGACTCAGCCATTACTGCTAATAATGATCCGTCACTGATACCGGTCACGAACAAAAATGCGTTCTCCATTTCTACGATTACTTCTGTTACAGCACCGCCGCCAAAGCGGCCTGCTGCACCATAACTTAGACCAATCAGGCCAGAAGCTACTGCAGAGAATCGATCAGTTGAATCTCTATCGAGACCTTCAGATTTTGCGATTGGCAAACCGTCTGAAGAAACAACAACTGATTCTGAAACACCTGGTGTTTTATCAACAAAGCTGTTTACTAGCCAGTTTAGATCATTTGCTTCACTACTTAGTTCGCTCATTATTTCTCCTCGTTGTCATTATTTTTTTTGCCTTTAATACCGCCCCGGTACTGCGAGAGCATTGCTCGAATTTCTTCAGGACGTCTGGTACTTGCAGTCGCTGCTTTCTCAGACCCCTTCGGAATACTTCGGCCTTCTCCTAAAGGAATTTTTGCTGCGCCACGTTTACGCTTAACTAAACCTGTCTTTAACTTTTTGCTATCATCAGCATCAAGTAACGACTCAATGCCGTCATCAAACGCTTCACCAGATGGTAGAGCTTCTTCTAAGTTCGAAGTAGTTGAATCTGGATCTTCGATACTTTCTTTTGGCTGATCTGTTTTCTTTTTTGCTTTAGATTTTGCTTTGCTTTTTTTAGTTTTTGTTTTAGTCTCTTCTTCAATTTCAGCTTCGGCTTCGACCAAGACTTCAGCTTCGGCTTCGGCTTCGGCTTCGACCAAGACTTCAGCTTCGACCAAGACTTCAGCTTCTAAATCTTCAACATTTTCAACTTCTTCAACACCAAACGAAGCAATGGCTGGGGTTGAATTATTTTCTTCAACTTCAGTAGTTATTTCATCAGATTCTGTTGGCTCTGCTTTAAATACTTCTTGTGACCCTGTTAACGTTTCTACTGTTCCAAGTCCAGAAGATTTTGTTTTATCACTATGATCGGCTTGACCTATTAACATTTCTTTAGGAATTCTTACAACGGCAGATACTCCAGATCCAGGAGTATCATAAACGTTTGCTGACATTCCAAGTCTTCTTGCAAGCCTACCGACTACACCAAAACCTAAAGATCGACTCATTGATAAATCCAGATCGGGAGGGTTTATCAATATTTCATTGGCAAGCTCAAGCTGCTCAGGAGACATACCCATACCATGATCGATTACGTTAATAACATAATCATCATCGATATTAAACTTTCCTAAAATCTCAACTCTTTTGTCTGGAGGTGAGAAGTTAGAAGCATTTTCTATAAGTTCAGCTAACAAGTGAGCCAAATCTACAGCTGCACCAGCGCTTACTGACGAATCTTCTTCACTTTGTACATCTAGATTTTCGTAATTCTCAACTTCTCCAACGGCGACTCTCATCACATCAGAGAGTTTCACTGGTTTACCTTTTCGTTTTGGCGCTTCAGCGTCAGCAATAACTAAAAGGCTTTCCGAGTTTCGTCTCATACGAGATGTCAGGTGATCAATTCCGAATAGTTTTTCTAGACGCTCAGGGTTCTCTTCACCACTTTCAAGATCATCAAGAATCTCAACTTGTCTCTCTAAAAGCGTCTGGTTTCTTCTAGCAAGGTTTACAACAATTTCTGAAATACCTTTTTTAACTGCTTGACGCTGATTGTATTTATTTGTTTGATCTTCGGCTTGCGCTTTATTCAAAGAATTACTTATCGTTGAAAAGTAGTTTGTTTCAGGGATCTCATCAAATTTATTTCCAGAAGCAAGTTCTGTAGCGGCTAAATTCACCTCAGCAAGCGATTTAAGCATTTTAGGTACAACAATTAGCCCAAGAATTGCGCAACCAACTAACCCGATCAAGGCAACAGCGATTGTTACCTCGGTTGAATCTAACATCGCAATTACTGCTACCAAAGCAATAAATGCAGCAGGAACTGCACTAAGGAGTATTAGTTGTTTTCGGAATGATAATTTATTTGACATTTTGCCTCACAGGTGAAGATTCTTTTTGGATATCGACACGATTTTTGATGTATTTAGTTTTTTCTCGGGAATTAGAAAAAAATGATGTGTTCCAAGTACCTTTTAAACATTTTCTATTTTTTTCTATACTCATGATCATTTTGATCCGAAGTAAGTAATGTGTCAGTTCAAACAACCCAAGAAGAAACAATTACAGGATCTTTATCCGATATCACTTTGGAGGAAATCATCGAGTCGTTAGCTCAAACTTCTCGTACAGGTCTGCTTCGTCTAGGAGAAAGTGAACTTTGGTTTAAGAATGGAACAATCTATTTAGTTAGAACTACAAATAGTAATTCTTTATCTGAGGTTTTATTTAACGCTGACGTTGGTTCATTGGACGAAATTGAATCTAGATTTGCTTCTGAGGACAGCGAAGGAAGTGTCTTAGAACAGCTAATTTCAGAATACCCAAATTCAACTCCACAACTAAAACTAGTTCTGAAAGAATATAACCTGACTGGTTTATTTGAGTTGTTAGTACCTTCAGAATCTGAATTTATTATCGAACCAAACCGAACCCATAAGCTTGGTCATGTACTTGCTGAAGATGCCACGCTAATCATTGAACATGCTAAACAGCGTTTACATATTTGGCGTCAGATTGCACAAGCAATCCCATCAACAGATGCTGTTTTCGAACTAAATAATAACTTACCTCATGGCCGCGTAGACCGAATGGTTTCTTCTGACGAGTGGGAATATATTTCGAGAATTAATGGTACAAACTGTGTGGCTGATATTGCCCATGAAACTGGTGCTAGCGCCTTTAGAGTTTGTTCAACCATTTATCGTCTAATGTTGGAAGGTTTAGTTGCAGAAAAGCACTGACGACCAGACCAGAGAGCTATTCAAATACTTTAAAAGAGATTTAGGTTAAATATAGGTTCGCATAAGTGTTAACATGGTAGATTCTTGGCCAAGAAAGGTAAACCTATGACTTCTCCTAAGCTTAATTTAGAATTGCTAGCTAAAAACATTGATAGCTCCCCTACTCCTTATCATGCAGTTTCAACTATCTCAAACACCCTGATTGAAAACTCCTTTGTCAAGCTTGATCTGAGGAGCATTTTTACAGCTGAACCTGGTAAATATTTTGTTTCTGTTGGCGGTTCTATAATTGCTTGGATACAAAACGAAAAGTTTCTGCCATATAGGATTGTTGGTTCACATAGTGATTCACCCAATTTAAGAGTGCGTCCAAATGCAGATCTTAATACTTCAATTGCTAATCAACTAACCGTTGAGATTTATGGCTCGCCTCTGCTAAATTCTTGGCTGGATCGAGATCTTGGCCTCGCAGGCTTAGTAAATATAAAAGATAGTTCAGGAAAGTCTGAACATTTACTTACCTTGGATAAGTCAGTTCTAAGAATACCTCAACTGGCTATCCATCTTGATAGAAAGCTAAGCTCTGATGGTTTAAAGCTTGATCAACAAAAACATTTGAAACCAATGTGGCTTACTGGACCTGACAAACCAGTTTTGAACGAACTAATTGCAGATCAACTTAGTATCTCATCAGATCAGATACTAAGTTCTGACATGATGCTTTATGACCTTCAAAATGCCGAAGTTATTTCTGGCGATTCTGGTTTTTTGTCTTCAAGTCGTATTGATAATTTGCTTTCTGTGTTTGCTGGGCTTGATTCATTATCCCAGTTATCTGATGATTGTTCTTCTACTCCTGTTTTTGCTGTTTTTGATAATGAAGAAGTTGGTTCAAGGTCTGATACTGGCGCAGCGGGTGCATTTCTTGATCAAGTGTTAGAAAGAATATCTTTGTCAAATAGCTTAGACAGAGGGCAATATTTAGCTGCTATATCTAATTCGCATTTTCTGTCAGTAGATGGAGCTCACGCAACTCATCCTAACTATCCAGAAAAGCACGATCCAAATCATAGAATTATTATGAATAATGGAATTGTTATCAAGCATAATACTGATCAGCATTATGCAACAGATGCCAGAAGCGAATCAGATTTTATTTCATGCATTGATGGTCTAGATTTAGAGATCCAAAGATATTCCCACCGGAATGATATGTCGTGTGGCACAACTATTGGTCCTATTGTTTCAGCGAATCTTGCTATTAACTCAATTGATATTGGTGTTGCCCAACTTGCGATGCACAGCATACGTGAAACAGCCGGCTGTAAAGATATTTTAGATTTAGGCAAAGCCATATCTGCATTTTGGAGCAACTGAGGGTATCTTCAATAATTCTTTTTTCAATGACCCAGTTGTTTATTCAGCAGTTTAGTCGATTTCACGGTAGTCTCTGGTCTTATTACCTAAATTATGAAAGAGGAAAATAGTGGAAGCTATACCATATTTTGCGTTGGGATCAGGCGTTTTAGCTCTGATTTTGGCTGCTTTTTACTACTTTGATGTCAAAAAAGCTAGTCCTGGCGATGAACGCATGCAGTATCTAATGAATGAGATTCAATCTGGTGCTAAAGCATTTTTGAAACAAGAATACATGTGGGTTTCAGCCTTTGTTGTTGTACTTGCTATTCTTATAGCCTCCTTCATCGAAGCAAACGCTGCTTACTCTTATGTACTTGGCGCTGTCCTTTCAGCTTTGGCTGGTTATGTTGGCATGATCGTCGCAACTATGGCAAATGCTAGGACTACTGAAGCTGCCAAGGAAGGCCCCGCTAAAGCTTTACCGGTCGCCTTTCGTGGCGGAGCCGTTATGGGCTTTTCTGTAGCTGGTTTGGCTTTGTCTGGTTTAATGCTTACTTATATTCTTTTTGTAATGGTGTTAGAAGTTGATAACGCTTTTGAGGTTGTAACTGCCTTTGGTCTCGGAGCATCATCGATTGCTTTATTCTCTCGTGTTGGTGGAGGAATCTTCACTAAAGCTGCTGATGTTGGTGCAGACTTAGTTGGCAAGGTTGAAGCTGGTATCCCTGAAGATGATCCTAGAAACCCTGCAACTATTGCAGATAATGTTGGTGACAATGTCGGCGATGTTGCTGGTATGGGTGCAGATTTATTTGAAAGTTATTCTGGGTCAATAATTGCACCAGTTGCTCTAACCGCATTTAGTATGTCTTTAGTAGCCGGCCAGTCGGACGCTGCTGGCGCTCTCCCACTATTAGTTTTTCCAATGGCGATTGCCTTTATCGGTATGATTGCTTCAATAATTGGTTCATTTTTTGTTCGTGGCGGTAACTCTACAGAGTCAAAAGCTTTATCTAGAGCCTTACATATGGGTACTAATGTTGCGATGGCTTTAACTATTGTTGGTACTATTGGTGCTGCTCTATGGCTATTTGATGATAGTGAATTATTTGAAAATCCTATTGGTTTAGCTGTTGCAGTTATTGGTGGTTTGATTATTGGTTGGGCTCTTGGTAAAACAGCTGAATACTATACTTCAGATCATTTTAAACCAGTAAAAAGTATCGCTAGTGAAACACAAACTGGTGCAGCAACCACGGTATTAAAAGGTATTTCTGTTGGCATGATTTCTGTAGCTGGCTCTGTCTTGTTGCTATGTGCTGGTATTGCAATTGCTTATTGGGGTGGAAGTTATGCTATTAATGAACAAGCTTTTTCTGATGCCTTTGGTGTTGATATACTAAATATTGAGACCTTTGGCGGTATCTACGGGATTGCTGTTGCTGCAATTGGCATGTTGGCTACAACAGGAGTCGTTGTCTCTGTTGACGCTTACGGCCCAATCGCAGATAATGCTGGCGGAATTGCTGAAATGGCTGAGCTTGATCCCGAGGTTCGTGAAGTAACAGACGCTCTGGATTCGCTTGGCAACACTACAGCTGCTATTGCAAAAGGGTTTGCCGTTGGTTCTGCAGCTCTAACAGCTTTGGCTTTGTTTAAGTCGTTTGAGTTTGCGGTTCTGCAGGCTTCTGGTGGAGAGATTGCTTTGTCATTAGACATCGGCCAAGTTGAAGTGTTTATTGGTCTGTTCCTTGGGGCTATGTTGCCTTTCTTGTTTGCTGCTTTAACTATTGATGCTGTTGGCCGTGCAGCTGGAAAGATGATTGAAGAAGTACGTCGCCAATTTAGAGAAATTCCTGGTTTAAGGGAAGGCAAAGAGGGCGTTCTGCCTGATTCTGCTCGTTGTGTTGCTATTTCTACACAAGCATCTTTGAAAGAAATGATTATTCCTGGGGCTCTAGCAATTCTTGTTCCTTTAATAATTGGCTTTATTAACATTAATGCTTTAGGCGGATTCTTGGCTGGGTCTTTAGTCAGCGGATTTGCTTTGGCAATCTTCATGGCAAATGCTGGTGGGGCTTGGGACAATGCTAAGAAATACATTGAATCTGGCGCTCATGGTGGAAAAGGTTCTGAACAGCATAAAGCAGCTGTTGTTGGTGACACTATTGGTGACCCGTTTAAAGATACATCTGGTCCTGCCATGAACATCCTGATCAAAGTAATGACTATTGTGAGTTTGGTCTTCGCATCCGCATTTGTAGAAGGTCTCCCATTCTAGAATAATTGTCATTCCGTACTCGATACGGAACCTAGACTCTCAGTAAAAGTGGCTTGCAGATTTGTCTGTGAGCCACTTTTTTTGTTTATTTGGCTAAGATTGTTTAAGTTAGTCTATTAATTAGGAATACAAGATGGTCCGCTATGACAAGTCTGCAGCTGATGCAGGTAGTAAATATGTTCGAAAAAGAGGAAGCGGGATTCCTGGTGGAGGCAAGGCTGTCATCGGAGGTGGTGGAAGTGTCTTAATGCTAATTCTTGCTTTGATTTTTGGTGGTGACGTTCTTGGTAGCGATAACGCTGTAAATACTCAGTCAGGTGCTGCTGTCAATTCTCCTAGATCTACTATTGCTGATGATGATCCTTGTGATGATGGCAAGACTGAAGAGTTAATGTGTTTTTTGATGAACGACCTAAATACTACTTGGGAAAAGAAATTTGCTGAATATGACGAGACTTATGAACCAACCTATTTAAATATATTTACAGGTGGAGTGACAACAAACGGTTGCGGTTCAGCCAGTTCTGCATCAGGGCCTTTTTATTGCCCGGCCCCTCAAGATAAAGAAGTTTATATTGATTTAGGTTTTTATGACCAGTTAGCAACAGAATATGATGCTCCTGGAGATTTTGCTCAAGCTTATGTGATTGCTCATGAAGTTGGTCACCATATTTCTAATATTTCTGGTGATGCTGAAACAATACGCACAAACCAGCAACAGGATTCTCAACGATCAAATCAGTATCAGGTTCTTTTAGAACTTCAGGCTGATTGTTACGCTGGGATTTGGGCTAATTCAGCAAGCCAACGTCGCACCAGAGAAGGTTTCACTATCATAGAACCAGATGATATCTCTGAAGGTTTAGAAGCTGCCGCTGCTGTTGGTGATGATCGAATTCAAAAGCGCATGACTGGCCAAGTTAATCCACATAATTGGACTCATGGTTCTGCTGCTCAACGACAGACCGCCTTTGTGACAGGTTTTAAATCTGGTGAAATTGGTTCTTGCGCATTAGAACAAATGGATAGAGTGACTCAAGTTTCTTAAAACTGCTTACTGTTTTTCTAAACAATCTTGTGATGCAGTATTTAATATTTTTGGAAGTTTGTCTTGTTCTGTGCCCAAAATTATTGCTGTACTAAAATTTTGGGCGAGGCCATCTAGAGTTGTGTCTGAAAGGTCACTTTCTAACAGAGCTTGTGCTACGCAGTCAGCGTGGTCAGTATTGATGTCACTTGTTGGGTTATCTTCACTGGCAGCGATTATAGATAACGATAACTGATCTTGTGTGGGGCGACTAGAGCATCCGGTCAAAAGCAGTAAGACCGTTATGGGTAGGTACTTCATAAACAATTTCATTTAGGCTGCGATGGTTAGTTGGTCTAGCCTTTGTACTAATTGGCTGACTTGTTCGTCTATATCTGATCTTTTGATTGCAAACCCTCCGATAACGTCTCCCCCAAGGTTCTCAGCTATTGTCTGCATTTTAGTTAGTGTTTTTCCTGGGTCAATTGCGTAGGTACAGAATACGACTACGTGTTTACCATCTATTCTTGGAATATTTTTGAGACGGTTTGCTCGGCCAGGCTTTTGTCCTGCAAAGATCAGTCCATCAGTCCAGCTACCAATTATTACAAGGTCTGCATTGGAGAGCTGTTGCAGATCTATAGCATTTACTGGACATGCAGTTGCTTCATAGCTATGTTTCTCTAACTTTTGAGCAATTTTTTCTGCTGCTAGTTTTGTGGTTCCGGTAAGTGATTCGTATATTACTAACGCTTTCATCAGTATGACATTAGCATTTATTTAACTTTCATTAGCCCATTTAAATATAAAATGCCTGTTTTAGGGTATTTAATATGAAATACCTGTTAAAAAGCATGTATTTTGTGTTAATAATTGTTTGAGTCTATAGAAGACTGTTATACTGAAATTAGTTCTAATTTGGAGAAAATCATGGCGAATTTAACATTCCAAGCAGGTCAAGCAGATTGTGGCGATGTTGCCGGCGATCCTAACAATTTATTTGAATGCCTTCAGCCTGGTGACGGTGCTCCAGCTTTTGATACCGAAAACCTAGCAACATTAGCAGGCGGTTTAATGCGTTGGCTATATATAGCTGCTTTGTTCGTTGCTGTTGCTTCTCTAATTCTTATTGCTATTCGTATCATGTTCTACCGAGCTACTGGTGATGTTGATAATGCTAAAGCAAGTTCTAACGGTATCGGCTGGATTCTTGGTTCTGTGATCCTAGTTCTAATCTCCTCAACTCTGGTAGCTGCTGTTTGGAACGCATTCGGCGGAGCAGCTTAAAACTCAGCTGAATTCCTAGCTTTTATTAATAACCTTACAATTATTAACAATGACAAAGCCGTTATAGCGGTTGTTGTTATCCCAATGAGTACAGGATTATCTGCATCTGATCCAATTTTGTAGCCATGTAAGATTGATAGAACTACAGCTGGTACAGATAATAAATGTACTGTGTGCCAGATCTTAGTATTCAGTTTGGTCTTTATTAGTGAGGTCATTTCAACTATAACAATCATCCAGAATGCAATTATTCCAAATGTAATAGCATTCTGTTTTTTTAAAAAATCTGATTGGAATGGGATTAATAAGTCTGCCAGACTGAACGAAGTGAAGTTGTCTGCCCATAAGCCAATCAGATGCAGCAGTATGAGTATCATGGTTATAGAGCTTAAGAATCGGTGTAGATCTATCAGCCACGGGATACTTGGTTTAGGTCCTAACATTCTTGATGATGTTAGAAATCCAAGAGCTATTGAACTTGACAGGGTGAAGACGCTGACGATTCCAGTTGTTCTTACGAGGTACCAAAATATTTGATCGCTAAATCCTTTAACCTCAAGGCCAAGAAAAGTATCTATATAAATATTTCCTAAATAGGAGAAAAGGTTTATCATCGAGTCATTAGTTTAACCGATCTATTCTCCCCTGGCTGCAATCTTCTAAAGGCATCGGATTTCTAATAATCTTTAGATTCAAACTTATCAAAACCGGGTAGTAATATTAGTTCAGAGTCTTTTGTTATTGCTAGACCAGTTACGTCATATTCGCTTGCTAGGTTTTCAAGCTGTTCTGATCCTTTTGCTAAAAATATCTTTGTTAATATTTCGCCTTGGATTGCTTCTGCACAAATAATCGAGACCGTGACTAAATCGCTATCTAAGTTCATCCCGTTTTTTGGGTTTCTTAAATGATGCTGTTGCCCAAGTTGGGTTTGCCAAGTCCTTTTTAGAACCGACGAAGTACAGACAGCGCCTTCCAGAATTCTAATTGTTTTAGATTCATTAGCTCCACGGCAATTAAGCTTTATGATCCAGCCAATATCATCCGAGGCTTCACCTCTAGCACGAATATCTCCACCAATATTTAGTAAACAACCTGTGATGTTTTCTCGACTCAACATTTTGTCTGTCACTAAATCTGCAGTTTGACCTTTAGCAATACCACCTAGGTCTAGCTCAACGCCTTCAGGAACCATAACGGTGTTTAACTCTTCAAATATTTCTACATCTATGGGTGTCGGAACTAGCTCTATCTCTGCATCTATTTTAGCAGCCAGTGCATTAAAGGTCTTGTTATATCCTGCAGAGTTCAAGTTAGTTAAGATTGTGGGATCATAAATACCATCGCTCAGTTGCCATGCTTCGATGGTTTTTTTAATTAGCTGCGTAGTTTCAAATGATACTTGTTGAGGCTTATTTGGGTTTGAGTTAATTCGGACAAGTTCAGACCCTGGTCTAAATCGGCTCCAAATACTTTCGTAATACTCAACCGATACTTCAACTTGTTGTACATCTTGTTTTGTTAAGTCTCGACCAACAAGAATAACGTGGACTTCGGTGCCCATAGCTTTAAAACCATGTTCTATGTAGTCATTCACTAGCTAGCGTCACTCACGGCGACTACCGGTTCAACCTGTTCTGGCTCTAATGTTTCTATAGGTTGAACCTGTTCTGGTTCAGTAACGATTACAGCATCAGTCTTAGGGGGTGGCGCCGTCGCCGGGCCTTCTAGTTTGATTGCTGGTGGAGTTGTCTGTGGAACTGTTGTTGTGGGCATAAACAAGTCAGTCGTAGATAGATCTGTGGCTACTGTTGCATCGTCAAATACAACTATTGATACTGCTATACATCCTGCCAAACTCGCCCAGCCAGCAGTAATTCGCGCATTTTTTGCTGGATGAATTTTTCGGGGCATTTATCTGTCCTTACCAACTATTCTGTCAGTATTGTAAAGTTCAGCTTCAACTGGTAATAATACAACCTGAATTGGTAAGCCTGTTCGATCACCAGTTTTTATCATGAAACGACCACGACCAGGGTGGGCTTCGGTACCGCTCCATGAAGATGGAGACTGCCAAGATGTTAACAACATTTTTTCTCGATCAGTTAGTGGTACCACACCAGAGATAGCTTCTGCTTCTCTTGGTGATACTCCCCCAAGGATTACTGTTCCAGATCGTTCTACTAGGCCTCTGGCTTTTTTACGATCAGATTCTGTTGGCAATGCTTCTAAATCATCTAAAGAGTGGGTAACCATGATCTGGGCCATACCACGTGATCTATTTACACGTGTTAATGCGTCTGCTTTATCAACCAGTCCAGGTGCTCCACGAAGTGCCCTCCAAAGCTCGTCGAGTACTGCAACGTAATCTCTTGGAGGTTCTAAGCCAGCTTCGCTTAAAGCCATTTGAGCATCAACAACGCCGAAGCCGTAAGCCCATACCGCTAACATGGCAGAAGAGATAATGTTTTCTTCACCACTTCTTGCCAGAGCTGAAATGTCTATTTCGATCGCTGGAGCGTTTAGATCGATCGGGTTGGTTGTTTTACCGTCGAAGACGCCTTTAAACGTTCCGTTTAATAATAGTGAAAGTGTTTGGCGTAATGGTTTTGATTCTGCATCAAATTCGTCTCGGGTTTTTGATTCAGCTGCAACAATAATAAACTCTGACGGGTTTCGTAGCATCTCTAATACATCTGGAATTGTTGGTTCGTCAATGTTGTTTTCGTCAAAGTAATTTATGCAAGAAGCTAACATAACTTCTTCACCAGAAGTAATTGGTTGACCGTTTCGACCTACCGTACAGATCGAAACAAGTAACGCTAAGCGACGACCAACAGCGTCTGCTTCTAACTCGATAGCTTTTTCTTCAAAACCTTCAGCTCTTAGGCGTTCAGAAGCGCTACGAATTGGGCCAGCGTCTAACGGATTGATTACGTCTAAGCCACGGCCCATTCTTATTACTTGACCGCCTAATGCTTCTACTACATCTGGGTAGTCGGGTTTAACATCTCCCAGAATTATTGGGATAGATCCGAATGCGCTCATGCCTGTGATTAATCTTTTAACAAAAGCAGACTTACCACAGCCTGGTTGAGCAATTATAAAAATACCAGGGTTGGTGACCATTCCGTACTGGACCCATTTAAATGGATCTAGACAAACTATTTCTTGGTTAGCTAGATGTACGCCAACGGGGACACCAATTTTGGGTGCGCCTGAGCCTGCTAGGAATGGGAACAAGCCACAAGCTTGAGTGGTAGGTGCTGATAGTTTTTCGCCAGAGTCAATAAAACTTACACGCCCGCCGTTGCTTTTGCGCCTACCCCAAGTTGGTGAAACGTTTTTGTCTTTGAACCGGTAGTTGCGGTCGTTACTGATTTGTTTTGCAAGTTTTTTTGCGTTACGTTTTTCGCGACGCGTTAAAGGTTTTTCAAGTTCAAGTTGGCGTTCGTCTTGTTGGGATTGGATATCAGTCATATTTAGCTCTTATCATCAATAATAGCTTATATTTGGCCATTATTGTAGGCGCTTGTTGGATTACATCCAGCCTTTATTGCTTTTGTATCCTGGGTGAATTCCTGCACCTAAGCCGGTTGCAAATAAAGCAGCGTGGCTACAGGTTGCAGTTCTTAACTGAAGTTTTGATTGAGCCGCTCTTGAAGAAATGTCTGTAACAGCGTCATCAACCAAATCAACGCTGGGAACAGTAACTGTTACGAAGAAACTTAAGTCGCCAAAGCCCGCACCTAATGCTTCTTCTTGTGCTGCCATTGCAGCAAATTCGCGGTCTACTCTGGCTCGTTCAGATTCATTATTTTGTGATTGGCGCATTAAGATTCGTTTGGCTTCTAATGCTGTGCGTTCTTGTTCTAGTTGTCTAGATATTGCACCCGGGTCAGACGGTTCGTACATTAAACAAACACGTTTAGGGTACGGCCCTGGGTTAACCATGTTTGAAAGTATTGTTGCTGGTACTGGTGAACGTGGCCCGCCAACCCATGCCCAAGAGACAGATGTGCCTGTATCGTGCATGTAGTAGTTACGTGTTTCTTTTGTGTTCATTGGTCCAGCTTGTGACCAGCGAAGTGGTTGCGCACCTTTGACCATGGCGTCTGTTACTAAATCTCTTGAACCAGGGTCGTAGGCAACACGCAAGTTGGCAGATAGTTCTGCTGGAGATGCTCGACGTACCCCGGTAAGTCCACAGTTTGACAACCTGGCTTGCAAGCCGTATAGAAGACGCGATATTTCAGCGACACGTTCGTCGATGGTTCGTTTTTTGGCTGGACCGTTATTTGGGTTAAAGGTTATTGAAACCCTGGTTTCAATAAATGCAGAACGATCTGTACCCACATCTGACAGACTAGTTATTACATCGTAAGAATGAACTGGAGCTGTTGGGACTAGCGATTGTCGAATATGTTCAGATACTGTTGCGCCACCTTCGCGTGCTGTTTCTACAGTTACACAAA
>Ga0114956_1001183_pt1 | contig 20334 bp, 13 predicted proteins | sample MaitaG_FD_87304 | JGI IMG/M metagenome (GOLD analysis project Ga0114956, IMG submission 87304) | Marine algal microbial communities from Maine, USA - Maine_Asex2 metaG | ecosystem: Host-associated > Algae > Red algae > Unclassified | place: Maine, USA | collected 2015-01-05
CCGGCTGCCGCGCGTTGCGGGCGTAACCGCTATCGCGATACTGATCGACGCGGCGTTGTCGCTTGGCGCTGACAAATTCGTGAAGCCACGACTCAACCTCATCGTGTTTGGGTTCGCTGCGACGGTGTTCTTGACGGTTAGCCGCTGGCTCGCGCAGCGGCTTAGAACGACCCGGTTTGGCCGGCCACGCGTGCTGCTCGTCGGCGCCCCGGACGACATCGAGCGAGCTGAACAACACCTGCGTGAGAGCGATCGCGACGCAAGGGTCGTCGGTCGCACCGCGAACACCCAGAGCCTCGCTGACACGGTCGACCGGGTCAACGCCTCTGATGTGCTGTTGCTCACCAACGACCCGATTTCACAGATCTACCCTGACCCGCTCAATGATCTTGAGCGGCGCCGCATTGGTATCTACCAAAGGCTGCGCCCTGCCGACACGTTGCTCGGCATCAGCAAGACACGTCAGATCGCTGGCATGCCGTTCATTCCGGTTCGCCGCCACGGCCTGCCGGCGTCAAAGGCCCACTTCAAACGCATGCTCGATCTGATCTACCTCGCTCTGGGGCTGCCGATCATCATGCCCATCGTGTTGTTCGCGGTCGTCTACGCCCGCATCGTTGCCGGCAAACACGTCTTCTACCGCCAAGATCGCGTCGGCCGGTGGGGCAAGAGCTTCTCGATGATCAAGCTCCGCACGATGTATCACGGCAGCGAAGACGTCACCGGGCCGACGCTCGCACAGCGAGACGATGATCGGGTGATTCCGGGCATGAACTGGGTGCGAGCGACCCGCGTCGATGAGCTACCGCAGTTGTGGAACGTCATCCGCGGCGAAATGTCGCTGGTCGGGCCCCGGCCCGAGCGGCCTGAACTCGCTGCTGATTTCGAGGAACTATTGCCGGGCTATGGCCGTCGTCACGACATCCGCCCCGGTATCACTGGTTTGGCCCAGGTACAGGGCAGCTACCACACCGACCCGGGCTACAAGCTCGGTCACGACCTGCAGTATCTGGTGAACTGGTCACCAGTGTTCGACCTGCAGATCCTGGTCCGAACCCTCGGCACCGTCGCACGCCGAGACGTGTAGGCCCGTGAGTTCCGAGTGCACCGGGTGCGGGGTACGAAACCGCCAGCTCAAGCTGACGATGCCGCCCGCACAAGACGTGGGCTAGGGCTGATTGCTCGACCCAGCCGACAACGGCGCTGCGAGCAAGGACGCCCCGGGATGACACGTCACTTGAAGCATGAAGTCGCCGTCAGCCCGAGAGCCACCCAGGTCAGTGAGCACGACAAAGATTCCCAACCCTCCGCTGCCAGCGCGCTGTTCGGTGGAGGCGTTGAGGGCCCCGGAGCCAAAACCATCTGCCGTTCCCGCCGTGACCTGCGCTGAGCAACTCGTCACCGGTTGAGTGAAAAAGACTTCATACGTGCCGGTGCCTATTTGGCCCGACGACGCAACGTTTACGCCGGGCGTCGCTACCCGAACGGTGCCTGTGGCAAGAACCGTCGCATAGTTCACCCGCGGGATCGAAGCGAGCGCAGGCTGCACGACGTTCTGGTCGTATCGGTAAGCAAACGTGATGTTCTCTCCGCGCGTCACCGGATCGTCGGGACAGAAGTTTGTGCCGCCCTGGCACCCGCTCGTAATGCTGTTCGCAACCGCCCAGTCGACCGGGTCGGAATAGAACCGGCCATGATCAACATCGGGGAACGTGTGAGTGGCCAGTGCTGTGCCGCCCAGCAGCGCAAACACTGCTACGACCGCAAGTGCGGTCCTTGTGGTGAACTTTTTCATGGTGTTTTCCTGACTTCGCCAATAGAAAGCGGCGTCAGCACTGTTAGTCATCTTTGTCTCTGCCATGCCGGGTGCCGCCGGACAATAACACGTAGCCCGAACGACAGCCCATTCGGCTAGTGCAAACCCAGATCGACGACCGCTTGTTCGACCAACACACCAAGATGATGATCAAGCTCGGGCGTGTATCGTCCGTCGCCGCCAGGATTGGGCGTTGTCTCGCCGAAGACCGGTCCGTGCTCGTCGAGAAAGAAGTCGAGCCTCAGCAATGGCCGACGCCATACCCCTGCCAGGTCTGTGGCGGCCTGACACAGTTCTTTGGCGAACGCCGGCGGTTGCATCGTCATGTCGAGTGGTATGTCAGGTTGTTCGCGTACCTCGCCAAGATCTTCAAAGGCAGGACCCCAGTACCGCACCCCAGCAGCCTGACCTTGTGCATCGCGGCGGATCTGTCGCCACAGGCCAATGCGCTCACCGAGCACCAGCGCCTTCCAGTCGTCAGATGGGCCACCGTGCACTGGATCCCGCACAAGCCGTTCAACAAAGCACGCCATCGGAACGCCACCACGATCAAAGTCGCGTTGGTGCTGATCCGTGATCTCAGCTGCCGTGGTGTCCTTGCCCTGCCATACGTCTGCGATTCGGTCCGGTGATACCGACAACATCCGCACGCCCCGAGATCCTGCACCGCGCACCGGCTTGAGCACCAAGTCGCCCGAGAGCGAACCCCAGTCGATCAATTGCGGGTGAGCCCAGATCCCAAGCACGTCTGGACACCGCACACCTGCTTGTTCAGCGATGCGATAATCAGCCAGCTTGCGCATCGAGCGGAACGGTCGCGTGCCTACGTCACCAGGAATGAGCTCGATCCGCACGGCCCGTTGCCGCTCGCGATAATACGACGGCGCAGTTGGATCAGCCCGACCCTCAAGCTGGTCGATCGCTTCGCGAGCCTGGCGCAGCTCGCGTTCCAACTCATCACCTGCATCGACGGATTCGACAAACGGCTCGGCCTTTGACCCTCGCCACGACCACTTACCCATCAGCGTCGTCACCTTGCCGGCGTTGCGCAACGACGTCTCCCAAAAGACCAGTGTCAACGACGATGCTGAGTTCTGGCCCCGATACGTCGCACGACACGACGACACCGAAGGCGAAGGTCTTGCTCGAGCACTGCGACTCGATCACCCTCGACACGCTCCGCCAAGACATCACACAAATCGAGCTCGGTGCGGTACAGCAACGAAGTAAGCGGAAGTTCAATTTCGGGACCCTGACGAACAGCAGGGGTCTCGTAGATCGATTGACCGTCGGTCATCATGAGCCAAGCGTGACGCGGTCGTCGTCGATCGTCACCGTCACCGTCTCGCCAGCCACTTGAATCGTTGCCTGATCGCGAGCCGCCGACTTGATCACAACCGTGTCTGAATCGCCGAGCGTGAGCACCGTGACGAGTGGCTCATCGCATGCGTCGTCGCCCTCGAGGGTTGCAGTCACAATCGGAATTGCCTCACGATTCGCGGGAAACGTAAAGCCTTTAATCGGGTCGTCTTGGCCCGCCGCGAAGGTGAGGTCGTTCCAGTTTGAGGCGATGCTGAGCGAGGCATCGCCCGTCGCCGAGGCCAACGAGCCAGCCCCTCCCCCGCCGCCAGCGTCAGCGGTCCACCCCGGCGCAAAGTGCAGGTGCCCAACGGCATCTCGACAACGACTGCCATCGACAACGTCAACAATGATGAGCGCAACGCCTGGCTTATACGCGAGGGCCCGCCGGTGGACGAAGTCAGAGGTCTTCGTGTTGCGGTTCTCGGCCAGCATCGCAACCCATCCATCAGCCTCAGCGTGATCGAGCATGCCACTGCCGTAGGGCTTGACATCTCGCCACTCAAAGGGATCATCACCAAAGTAGGCAGTGTTATGGGCCGGGCTCGACTCGGCGTAGACCCGCTCAGGATCGTTGTAGTAATAGCCGTAGCGTCCCGAGTCGATCACGATGCGATGGCCCGCTTCAGCCCAAACGAATGTCAACTCGTCGCTGTGCTTGTGAGTGGTGCTGTGGTGCCATGAAGCAAACGCGAGGTACGCATCGCTCTCGCGATAGACGCCGAGGCCAGCCTCGGGGAACCATCCGAGACCAACTGCGGCGTCGGAGCGCTCGACCATCCACTCATCGGCCACTCGTCGGTCGGTGTCACCAAACTGTGGCAGATGGCCGTCTGGCATGACGTACCAGCCCCCAGCGTCGTACATGCGACTCACAAGCGGAGCGAGCTCGTCTCGGGCTAGACCGACCTCGTCGCTCAGATTCGCGACCGTCTCGGTGATCGTCTCGTGATACGTCGGTGAGTGTTCTAGATGTAAGCCACTCACCGGGTCGAACGTCGAGGTGACGTTGTCGACGAACCGGGTCTCGGCTTTCAAGCGCCATGCGTCGGCTCGGGGATGTTCAGAGAGATTCAGTGCCGCTACGAAGAGGCCGGCGTCCTCAAGGAGACCGTGATTATGTCGGGGCTTGTAGTTGGCATCGTCGAAGAGCCATTCAGCATGATCGACGGCGCCGCAGCGCAGCACCGCCAAGGTGTCGGGGTCTGCCGAACCCGGCGATTTCTCAAGCTCCGCGATGATGTAGCTCAAGAAGGAGACACGGATGCCGACGGCCGTGTCGTACCAAGTGAACTCACTCAGACCGTTTCCATTGAGAGGATTGGCTGCGATCCAGTCGAGCGCTAGCTCGACTGCATAGTCGAGCGATTCGCTGCGCTGTGATTGCTGATAGTCAACGAGTACCGGGCCAAGCGGCACGAGTGCGTGGAGCCGATAACGCCAACTTCGGTCGTTGAAAGGATCCTGATTCCAGTCGATTGGTGGCTCCAGCTCAACAAGTTCGTCCTGGCCGAGGGCGAAGAGCCGGTCACGCGATCGCGCAATGGCCTCAGGGCCAGGAGAGCTGTCGGTGATCGAGACAAACGTTGAAGAACCGTCGCTCATTGGTTGGTGGCACGGCGACGACGCCTCGGTGGGATCGAGCGGCTGTTGGCTTGGTCCACACGCGACCGCAAAAACGACAAGCGTTGCAAACATGCCAACGATCCGCGATGCTCGGGGCAACGGCCAATGCGTACGACTCACCGCAAAGTCAGCGGTTCACGACTCGCCGCGCCAGTCGTCGCACCTTGGGCGACATGTCGCCCACCATGCGCAGAGGCGCGGTCAACTTCCACGCGGTGGACTCCTCGTACTGCTCGATCTGCGCTTTGAGGCTGCGTACCTCTTCGAGCAACTGTGAGATCGTCTGCGGTTCACCCGACGTGTCGGCCGGCGTAGCTGGGTTCCCGGTCGATGTGCGCGACCCCAGAATCAAGTGAATGAAGTCGGTTTCGAGGTCAGCTCTTGGGTATTTGCCCAGCACATCGGAGAACCGCTCGAAGAAGTCTTCATCGAGGGGGGTCGTGCTGGCCCACTCTTCGACGATGCTGAGCCCGATATCACGGACCTTCTCTCGATACTGCGCGGCGGTGAGCTTGTTCACCCACGCTGGTCGGCTCCTGCCCCCGGACTCAGCGTAGAAGTCGAGAAACACTTGATCGTCGAACAACAGGTGCGGAAAGGGAAAGTACACCTCGCGATAGCGATGCGAGGCCTTTGGGCCGCGGTAGAGGTTCGCCGACATGTACGCAATGCCATCGGGGCCGAGCAGCGATGCAATCGCTTCGATGCCCTCGTACGGCCGCTCGACATGTTCGAAGACCGCGAACGACACAATGCGCTCGAAACTGCCAAGGTCTTCGTTGTCGAGCAGGGTGATGTCGTGGACTCGCAGATCGGCGCCTTTGGCTCGGATCTCGGCCCACGACTCGTACTGTTTGATGTCGACGCCGACGTACTCGCAGTCGTACTGCTCGGTTAGCACTCGGGCAAGTTGACCGCGACCGCACCCGATATCGAGCACCCGTTTGCCGCGAATACCAATGCGGCGCTCAAGCATCTCGGCACGCGTCTCAGCTTGCTCGGTAAGTGACGACGACACGAGACCGCGAGCCTTCGCAACCAGCGGTTTCGACTCGTACTCGGCGTTCAGCTGCTTGAATAGATCAAGATCAGTTTGGCTCATTTCAGTCCTCACTGCGGGCTCGGGTGACCGTAAGAAACTTCGTGTTCGGAAGCGCGTCGAGCAGTCCAGAGGCCAGGAACTCGCGGTGGGCCACGAGTTCGACGACCACATCAGACGCAGCGACCGCGTCATCGAGACCTGTCAACGTGATTCGATCGCTCGCAAGCGATGTCGGCAGATCGTCGACATTCGGCTCAACAACCAGCAACTGCGCGTCAGTACGCTCGACGAGTTGCTGTGCAACCGCGATCGATGGCGACTCACGCAAGTCGTCGACGTCAGGCTTGTATGCCATGCCAAGTAGTGCGATTACTGGTTCGTCGACGTCCCTGATCGCGGTAATGATCTTGTCTACAACCCATTCTGGCTTGCGGTCATTGACCATTCGAGCCTGACGAATCAGCTCGGCAGATTCGGTCGCTGAGCCGATAAACCACGGATCGATAGCAATGCAGTGGCCACCGACGCCTACACCAGGCGTCAAGACGTTCACTCGTGGGTGCAGGTTCGCGAGTTCGATCAGCTCCCAGACATCGACCGAGAACTCCTCGGCAACTACAGACAGCTCGTTGGCGAATGCAATATTCACATCGCGAAACGAGTTCTCGGTCAGTTTCACCATCTCGGCGGTGCGGGCGTTCGTGATGCGGCACTCGCCCTTCACCACTCGGCGATAGAACTCGGCTCCCTTGACGCTTGAGCTTGGTGACACACCGCCAATAAGACGATCGTTATGCACCAACTCGTGCAAGATGTTGCCCGGAAGCACGCGCTCAGGGCAGTAGACGACGCTCACCTCAGCTGCAGTATCGGCAGCGGTTGATCCGCCGAGGCCAGCAATTGACAGGTCGGGTCGTAGTTCAGTAAGCCAGCTCGCCAGGTCGTTCGTCGCACCGACGGGCGATGTCGACTCGAGGATGACCAGGCACCCGGGCTGCAGATGCTCGGCAATCGCCTCAGCTGCTGCTCGCACGAAGCGCATATCGGGGGTCTTGTCTGCCAGCATCGGAGTCGGCACTGCCACGACATAGGTGGCCGAAGGCTCGATCTCAGTTGTGGCCCGAAGCGTGCCGTTCGAGACGACTCGCTCGAGCAGCTCATCGAGACCTGGCTCATTGATGCCAGAACGCCCGGTGTTGACGAGGTTGACCACGTCGACGTTGATGTCGACACCGGCAACAGAGAGGCCGCTATCTGCGAAAAGCGCCGCAGTTGGCAGGCCGATGTATCCGAGTCCTACGACTGTTAGATCAAGCGCCGTCATCCGCGCCAACCCTAGACAGATACGCCGAAATTCGCTCGGCGGCCTGACCGTCACCGTAGGGACTCGAAGCCGCACTCATCGACGCATGCTCGGTCTCATCGTCAAGCAATTTTGTTGCGGCACTCACGATGGTGTCGGTCACCGTGCCGACGAGCTTCACCACACCAGCGTCGACCGCCTCAGGACGCTCGGTGACCTCACGGGTCACTAACACGGGCACGCCGAGCGACGGCGCTTCTTCCTGGATTCCGCCCGAGTCGGTGATGATGAGATGCGATCGGTCCATCAACCAAACGAAAGGCAGGTACTCAAGCGGCGCCTCAAGAAACACGTCGGCGACATCGCCGAGCGTGCTCCGCGCCGCTTCTTGCACTGCGGGGTTGAGGTGCACCGGGTAGAGGACTTGCACATCGCCGCGCTCGGCGAGTTGTCGCAGCGCGTTGCAGACATTGACGAGACCACCATCGAGGTTCTCGCGACGGTGACCTGTGACCAGAACGAGCTTCTTGGCGGGGTCGAGGTACGGGAACATTTCGTGGTATTGCTGCGAGGCGTCATCGGCGCTGAGGCGGTGGTCGCGCACCCATAAAAGTGCGTCGATCACCGTGTTTCCCGTGACCTCGATGCGGTTCGCGGGCACATTTTCGGCAAGGAGGTTGGCGCGGGCGGCCTCGGTGGGCGCGAAGTGCGCCTGCGCGATTCGCCCGACCACGGATCGGTTGAGCTCTTCGGGCCACGGCGAGTAGATGTCGCCGGTCCGAAGGCCCGCTTCGACGTGGCCAACCGGAATCTGCTGATAAAAGGCAGCCAAGGCTGCAGACATTGCGGTGGTGGTGTCACCGTGGACCAGCACCCAATCAGGCTTGATCTCTGCGAAGACCGTCTCGAGTCCTTGCAGCACAGCAGTCATCACACTGGTAAGCGTCTGAGCCGGACGCATGATCTTGAGATCGTGATCAGCGCGGAGAGCGAAGGCATCGAGCACCTGATCGAGCATCTCGTGATGCTGGCCGGTCGAACAGACTATTGATTCGATAGCGGGCGCTCGATCGAGCGCATGCACCACGGGCGCCATCTTTATGGCCTCAGGTCGCGTTCCAAAGACGGTGACGACTCTCATCTAGATGTTGCCTGCCTGCTCTTCGACGTCAACCAAAACATTACTGGATGCCGAACCACAACCTGACCAGGGGTCTAGGTCGCCGATGCCGCGCCCTGCAGCTCGCTGTGGGGGCTAGATGCGCTCACTAACAGCGGCTCTTCAACCACCGCGGATCCCTGCGAGAGGCTTGTGATTTCAAGCCGGCCATGGCGCCCCCACGACCATTCTTCGCAATCGCGCAAGGCGACCACTCGCAACCGAAGACACGCCTCGTCAGCAACTGCCAACCATGTGACTCGAATGTCGTTGACACCGTCGAAGAGTGCGATGTCTTCGGTGAGTAGCAGCGAGTTGTCGAGCCAGAGTTCGTACTGCATACGACCCGTATTGTTCGGGCGGACATAGGGCGACGTCACCTGAAGATCGACCCACTGCCCCGACCCAGCACCGACCTCCAAGGTAGTCTCGAACTCGACAAAGTCACCGCGACGCGGGCCCGATCGATCGATGTGGAACATCGTCTTCGCCGATGATCGCCTCGCAACAAAAGGCACCTCTTCGGTCGTCACTTCGGATCCGCTGTGCACGAGGGCGTCGCGCAAGTCGATACCCGCGTCGCGGCGTGCGGCCACTCCGAGATCAGCGGCCGCCTTGGTAGCGCCTACAAAGTGAAGGGGCGCAACGGTATGGACCGGCGGTGATGCCGCCAACGCGGCGCCCAACCGCTCAATACTCTCACGGGCCGCCTGTTCACGCTCTCGTACTCGCTCTTCGAGCGCTGCGGGAGCGGCGGAGCCCGAGAGTTCGATCAACTTGTCAAAGATCGTCGTGGCCGAACTGGTTAGCGGAAGCGAGTTCTCGGCTACACCAAGCTCTTCGAAGTGGCGGTCGAGCTTCGGGTCATAGGCAAGACCCACGACAGGAACACCGAGTCGATGCGCCAACAAACACGAGTGCAATCGCATCGACAGCACAACGCTGCATGCGCTCAGCGCGCCGACGACACCGTGACGTTGGTCTGGGTAGTCGGCGATGACCTTTGGGTGAGGTGACTCCACCATCGAGAAGACTCTCTCGATCACGCGGCGGTCATGCTGTGGTCCCTCACGCATTGGTACGCCAACGAGCCCGCAACCGAGCCGCTCAACGCACTGCTCAAGCGCACGTGCGACATGCTCATGGAGACGGTCATCTGCGAGTGCCCACGGTCGTAGGTTTACACCCAGCAGCGGGCCCTCAAATGCAAGCTCGGCGATAGAGACAGGCAGGGTCCTCTGACGTAAGTCGAGAGCAAATACAGGATCGGGCGCGACCGCTATCGGCGCCGTCCAGTGGTGATAGCTGCCGAGCAGTTCCCGTGATGCGTCGTCGCGCACTGTGATCGAGTCCGCGTGGTCGGCCACGAAGCTGACAAGCCGTTTGGCCGCCGTGTCGAGCGGGCCGGCGCCCATGCCAAAGACGTGAAACGGGCGATGATTGATCACACCGAGCAAGGGCACCTTGGCATACCCGGTCGGCGAGACTTGGTTGTCACCAAACAGCGATGCCTCGCGCCCTGCCCGTTCGAACGAGTAGTTGTGCCAAAGTCCACCGCCGCCGAGCACAACCGCTGATGCGTCTGCAATCTCAACTTGGGCTTTGTCGAGATTTGATCGATCAAAGCCGTGGAGCGCGTGTGCCTTTTCGACAACCGTCGCATTCTCGGCTGCTACGACGAAGTGCAACGAGTCGTTAACTGCGCGTGCGCCTGAGGTGATTGCGTCGAGAATCATCTCATCGCCCGCATTCGCTGCGCCGTAGTACCCCGAGATCACGATCTTCTTGAACCGCTCAGATTGCCCGGCTATCTCACCGGCCCGGCTCTCGACCACCGCGAAGAGCTCAAGCAGGCGATGCTCATACAGATGGTGTGCTGCCACTTGCCTAAACGAGCGGCGTCGCAGCGTCTCGATCGCAGCGGGGTCGGCAACCAGCGACCGCAGTTGCGCCACCCGGTCGTCGTTTCCGTCATAGGTCAGTACCTCAGCACCGCCCTCAAACAGGTCTCGCACCTCGGCGACATTTGGACAGCAGACAGCGGCGCCGCCACTTGCGGCCGCCATGATCTTCGTCAGCAGAGCCCGGTTGCCCTGTTGGGTGTCGACGACCAAGTGAATAGGGCTCGCACGCCGTTTGGCTTCGAGTTCTCGGCCCCCGTCAGCGTCGGGATGCGCAACATCATCGCCAACGATGGCGACCTCGAGGTTGAACTGACTTGTCAGCGCTTCTTGCAGGTGTTCTGCCGGCCGTTGATTATCGATGAGCACGACATCACGGTCGGGTGACTCGGGCGGCACCGTCGAGCACAGCAGCCGACGATCTGCGGCGGGTAGCAACACTGAACAGTTGCTGACACCAGCCTGCTCACACAGGTCACGTTGCGACGACGTACCAACGCCAACAACGTCGAACTGGGCGGCAACCGAAGCCACGAGTGCCGGGTCGTCGTGGCCGGAAACGAACACGCCAACCGTCACAACGTCACGCTCAGCGAGCGCAGCTGCGCTCTGGGCCGAGAAACTGGCATCAACACCGACGCAAAGAACAACCGCAGGGTCAAATGCGCTGAGCTTCGCGTCGATCGCCTCAAGACTGATCGCCGAACGGAAGCCGGCTGGACTGCTATCAGCAACTCGCGTCATGAGCTCTGGGTGTTGACCCAGATCGAGGTGCAATACGCGGTGCCCGAGCAATTCGAGTGATCGCCTGATGCAGGCGACCTCGCTCATTGAATGACTCTGCGCGCCAAGCAGCAGTATCGACCACTTGCGCGGCGATTCGATTCGTCGTTCGGCCAACTCTCGGCGCTGTTCATCAACTGAAGCCGGCTCGTCAACAGAGGCCGGCCCGTCACCAAAGCTCGCTGGGACCGTGAGGCGCCCGCTGAGCTCCTGCTCGCGCGACTCGACCGCCCCCTCGTGGATCGTCGCGAACGCCCTGGCCCGTTCGGCGATTCCGAGGGCCGCCCAGTGCTGGGGATCGCTCGCCAACGATTCGAGCATCGTTGCTCGGGCGTCGGCCGAGAAGCTTGCGAGGAATCGGGCCCGCGTGCTCTGCGCAACCGATGCTCGTTCCGCTTGATTTTCAAATATCGGCGCGGCGGCTCGAATCAGTTCGCGCCGATTACTCGCTGCGATCAGCTCGGGGAACGTGTCGTCGGGACCCGACGGTTGCAGCGACACGATTGGCAAACCGAGACATGCGTACTGGATCACTCGCGATGGAAACTGGAACGCACCAAGGTCACCCAGTCCGTCGAAGTCGTATTTGCTGCCCTCATAGGTGTCAAAGAACTGCGGAATGTTCAACCCCGCCGACACGTCAGCAAGTGCCATCGCAACCGCTGATTCGCCTTCGAGATATCCGCCACTGATTCCAAACGGATCGTCGGAGCAGCGCCCGAATACCCGTGTTCGAAAGGGCAAACTCGAAATGAATCCGTATCTCCCGGATCGGACCGGGCCTTCGAGATTGCCAAGGAACCCAAAGTCATAAGCCGGTGGGGGCGTGCGCGTGACAACCGGCCACTCTTCGCTTCCGGTCCAGAACGGAAAGTTGACCCCACTTCGCCCATGACGCTCTTCGTAGAAGCTCAAAACGTTCTCGCCGCCGCAGTGCAAAACGTCGTCATAAGAATCGACAATCTGGCGGTAGCAAATCTCATAGAGCACCGGATCGTCAGGCAGCCACACCATTGTTCGCGCTCCCGCTCGGCGAGCTTCGTCAACCATCGTGGGCGTGAGCGCTGACGCACGGAAGTTGAACACCACATCGGGGCCAGTCTCGAGAACAGTCGTCAACGAGTCTCGAATGGCCGAGAGGTCGGCCTCGTCAGTGGGGAACTCGTGTCCTCGCCAGACCGGGCCTGTAGTGGTGACCTCGTGGCCGCGCGCTCGCAGCGCCCGGGCGAGGCTGCGCACAACATGGGTTTCGAGGACCTCGTCAAAGAGCGCGAAGTGCACCGGGCCGCCTCCTTTGCATCACTGGTTCGCCGAACATCGTCGTTCGAGGTCGCTGGCGGACCAGTCGCGTGATCGGCAGCCATCACGCACAAACTCATACGGGCTTGTTGTGAGCCCGGTGGTCTGTCGATCGCTCCACCTTGCGTCGACACCGTCTGTTGCGGCGTCGGCGCGAAAGGTCGCGACACGCATCAAGGCTGCCGACATCAAGACATCGTTGTTCATGCTGAACGCACTTCGCCAGCTCGCTTCACTGAGGCTTTGTCTAGTGTCAACCATCGATCCGCACCCTTTGCCAACGACGTCGGCGTCGGACCACTGCAAGGCGATGAGAGCGTCTGAGAGATAGTCGGGGCCATAGTAGTGCGAGGTAGTCAGCAGTGAAATGACATCGTCGGATTGCGCTGTGGCCAGAAGCTCCGGCACCGCGGCACAGACCTGCATCGATCGATGCCGCATCCATGCAGTCGCAACCCTCATCGCCTGCTCATCTTGACTCGCGATCGCGACGCGCGACACGTGGTCCTGCTGCGTGTCGAAACAATGAAGCAACCACCGCTCAACGTCGGGGCACCCAGCGTCGAGGTGAACGATCGCGATCAAGTTCGGTGCCGAAGCACCAGTCGGCGCGAGGCCAATTCGATTGTGGATCTGCTCGATGCGTGACGTTGTCGAGTGGTCACTATGGACTCGGCGATACGCGCGATGGGCCATCGAGTCCGCTCGAACCCGATCGTCGTGAATCGTGGTGATCGCTTCCTTCGCCTGCTCCGCATTTTCGACGACTGTCACGACATCACCGAACCGGTCTTGCAATGCCTTCGACGGCGCACTCACGATGGGAACTCGACACGCCATGGCTTCATAGACGCGTCGAGGAACAAGGCTTGGGCTCGCGGGCACCGACGACACGTTCAACACGATTTCGCTTGACCGGTATACCCCGGGCATAGCGGTGTAGTCGGCGGTGGCGATGCGGGCACCCCCAAAGCGCCGCCGCCACTCTGCGTCGGACTCGTGGGCGCCAGGGCGCGCATAGACCGTGAGGTCACCTCGGCCAGCGGCCGCACCGACGAGAAAGTCGATCTGGCGGGCCCGCGCGGGATACTTCTCCGATCGCAAGCTGCCAGGGAAGATGACACCTGAACGCGGCGCTGACCCGATGCCTGGGTTGAAGACACGGGTGGCAGCAAAGAGCTCTAACACGTGGGCATCAAAGCCGATGGATCGATACTGCTCGACCGAGTCACGGTCAGTCGAGAACACAAGATCGAAGCGACGCATCGCCTCAAGAAATACGGCCGAACCCGTCGGGTCTTCCTTGTTCCAGAAGATCGTGGGCCGGCCGGCCTGTTTGAAGTCTTCGACGAGACGCACCAGGTCGGCGGCGGCGGTGCTCGTTGGCCGGTTCATCGCCCGCACCCAGCTGCCAGAGGTGCCTGCCCACGCCGACTCGACGAGGAGGTAGTCAAAGTCTTGCGGCCGTACCGATTGACCACGAGCAATCGGATCAACTCGCAGCTCGCTGGCAAAGGCATGCTCGCTAAAGGTGTCGAGCACCGTTGCGACCCGTACACCGTGCGACTTTTTCGACGCAGGGACCCCGATCGCTCGATGGGCTTTTGTCGACTGGGTTACTGAACGGCGTTGCCTGAGTTTTGACAACACCGGGCGCAACCCGCGAATCCGTTCACGAAGCGGCGTTCGCGAGTCAGCGAGCTCGAGCACCTCTGAACCAATGGTGAACTCGACACTGTTACGGATGTCGGCGAGCGCAGCCGCTAGTTGCTCTGGGGTGAAGTCAGGCGATGCGTCGTTGCCGTCTGATGTCGATGACATGTCAGTCACGACCCCAACTCGGCGTAGACGCCGGCGACCCGTTGGGCGAGGGTTGACCAATCGCGCTCGCTCACAACCCAGTTGCGTGCGTTTCGACCAAGCTCGGCGCGCAGTTCTGGCGACTCGATGAGCTCAACAAGTCGTTCGACAAGATCGTCACAGTCGTCTTTTTGGTGCAGCAAGCCTGTCTCACGATCCGCGACCATGTCTGCCAGCGCCGCGACGTTCGATGCCACAACGGCTTTGCTCATCGCCATTGCTTCGAGCGGCTTAAGCGGAGACACAACCTCGCACACCAGTTCACTTGTTCTCGGGTACACGAGAACATCGATTTGACGATAGTAAGCCTCAACCTCGTTGTGAGGAACGCGACCGGTCATCGTGATGTGTGATCCGAGGCCTCGCCGCCGCACCTGCGTCTTGAGGTCGCAATACTCGCTTCCGTCACCGACGAGCAGCAGATGCACACGGTCGCCATAGCGCTCGACCAGCACGGCCATCGCGTCGACCAACAACGCCAATCCCTCGTAGTGCGCGAACGAGCCAATGAACCCCAACGTGACTCGCCCACCTGCAGAACTTGCCTGTGGTTGAAACGAATCGGTGTTCACGCAATTCGGCACCAGGGTGATCTTGGCGTCATCGACACCCCAATCCACTAGCAGCAGCCGGATCTGGTTGGTGATCGCCAGCACACGATCTGCTTCAGTGGCACACTGCGATTCCAACACGTCGGTAAGGCGGAACAAGTCCTGATCGGGAAACAGTGGTTCTTTGGCCGCCCTCGTGTAGTGCCACATCCCTCGCACCTCGTACACGCTGGGAATGCCGAGGCGCCGCGCCGCTTCGATCGCAATCATTCCGGTCTGGAAGTTCGACGCGCCGTGAAGCACAGCGGGGCGGACTTGCTCGCCCAACGACACCAACTCGCGCACCGCCGCTTCTTGATACTCCTCGAAGGACATCTGTCGTGAGGCTCTGCGCTCTGGAGAGAACCGATACGTGACGCCTTCATGCTCGTGCCTCGCCGCGACCAGCGACGTTCCAACAAAGTCGAATCGGTCGTTTGGGTACCCATAGCGAGCGGTCACCGAGATGTCGGTGCCCGCCGCATGCAATGCTCGCACGAGTCCGTGCGTGCGAATCGCGTACCCGCTTGAGTGATGGGGCATCGACTGGCTTGCCACATACAGCACTCGACCAGCTCGCGACGACGCCTGAGCTCGACGACGCGAGACGGCGAATCCCGGCCTCTCGAGCAGTCGCTGCTGCGAGGTGAGTTTCTCAAGAGTCGAAGCCGGAGCCGTCTCAGCATCAAACAGCTCTAGCGGCCGCTGGATGCCGCCCGATCGCACATGCAATCGGGCGAGGTCTCGACGCCCGATGGCATCGGCATTGGCAACCTGACGCTCGCCGAATGCGACTGCATCGCCAATCGAGCGAGCACTCAACGCTCGAAGCGCGGCGCGAAACAACCGCTGTCGCAATTGCTCGTCATCTGAACCAATCATCTGCTCGATCAAGTTCACCACGTAGTCATCGCCGTGAAGTTCAGCCCCAGCTGCGACCAGTAACTCGGTCACTCGCACGGGTGCCCGACGAGCGGCCCATCGAACTGCTCGCTCGAACAGTGACCTACGCACGAGCAGCGCTCGCACCAAGCGAAACTGAACCAGAACCTTCACGAGCGAGTTCGACCACGATCGGGCCGATGATCTCGCTCGGCGCGCCCGGCGCAACGCAAAGCGTCGCGTCCGACGCACAGTGCGGACCCCAAATCGCCACGTGTGACCGGCAAGTCGACGCGGCAGCGGATTGAGCGGCGCTTCGTTGGGGGCGCCGTTCGTCATTGGGCCTGACTGGCCTGGTAGAGCTTGACGACCTCGCGAGGCTTGCCCTGCCCGGCGACCTTGCCGTCGTCAAGCCAAATGCATCGCGTGCAAACGCTCACCACTTCGCTCATTCGATGCGTTGCCATCAAGATGGTCGAGGCTTGGTCAGAGATCTCCTTGATTCGCTCAAGGCACCGGGCTCGAAAGTTCGTGTCGCCAACGGCTAGCGCTTCGTCGATAAGCAAAATCTCTGGCGTTATAGCAGTCGTAATCGCGAAGCCGAGGCGTGCCCTCATGCCCGAGGAGTAGTTGTTGACCGAGAAGTTGAGGTGCTCGCCCAGATCGGTGAAGTCGGCGATGTCGTCGATCATCGAGCGCACATCTCTTTGCGAAAAGCCAAGCGCATAGAGCCCGATCTCAATATTCTGGCGCCCCGACAAACCCGCTCTCAGACTTGGGCCAATGGCGAGCAGATGTGGCCGTGAGACGGCACCGAGCGTTCCGCTGGTAAGCGCGAGTGACCCGTTGCAGACCCGCAGTAGCGTCGATTTACCTGCGCCGTTCTTGCCGATGATTCCGACGATGTCGCCTTGGCGAGCGGTGAGATTGATGTCGGCAAGAATCATGCGTTGCTCGTGCTTGTTGGTGGTCAAGTCATGTGACCTGACCTGCACCGACCCATCCTCGATCACGAGAGTCTCAGTACCCATAGGAGTGCTCATCTCTCGTAAACATCACCAGGCCCGCAGCAAGCAGCGCTGCGGTCCACGTGACTGTTGCGATAACCGCTACCAGCGGCATCGCGTCGTTCAGCAGTACTGCTCGAAACATCTGGATCGTGCCCGCAAAGGGATTGGCGATCAACAGCAGTTGCCATACACGCTCTGACGCAAATCCGCGAAGGTCGAAGAGAGTGCCAGATGCATAGAACAGGACCCGCAGGGCAAAGGGCAATACGAACACGAAATCGCGGCTCTTATGGCCGAGGTTGGCACACAGCAACCCGAGTGCGAAGGCCAACAAGAGGCATTGCGCCAAGACCGGAATGAGCAGGGGCGCAAGTACCAGCGCGCTTGGGTCAGCGATCCCACCGAGTACCAACAGCAACACAAGCGCCGGCGAGAGCAACAGGGCTGCCTCGACCGTGGTCGACAGCACTACCAGTGCACGCGGAAAGTACAGCGCGCGCATGAGTCCCGAGTTCGTCCGAATCGCAGACGCGCCCCGAACGCACGAACGGCTCAGGAACTGAAAGACGAAGACACCCACCGCAAGAAACAGGACAAAGTTCTTGGTGCCCCGGTCAACGTCGAGCACGACACCGAAGATCACGTAGTAGATGCCAACAAGCAGCAATGGACTCAGCAGGTGCCATGCATTGCCAAGCACGCTGCCTGCCGTTGAGGCTCGAAACTCGGCCGCCGGCGCGGCCAACGCGAATCGACGGCGTCGCCACAAGTCACTGAGATACGGGCCAAGCTCGACCGGCGTCTGCACCGGTGGCAGCCGCGTCGTGGTATCTCGCTCGTTCTTCACTGGAACCGGTGAGGATAGCAAACGCCCACGGTCAACTCGTTTGCGGGTTGGTGCTGTCTGTCGCAGCACCAACCCGCCTCTAACGAAACCCTGCTAGCAGGCCGAAGGGCTGCCAGAAATCAGCCAGAGGTACTGGGCCATTTCCGAACGCGGAACGTCAGCATCAGGCTCGAACGTCGTAGCCGTAACCCCGGTCGTGTAACCAGACTGGTACAGCCACGTGATTGGGTCCGAGTAGTACTGCCCGGGAGTGACGTCGGTAAACGGATCAGTTCCCGTCACAGGGGGCGATCCGGCATAACGCCACAGGAACGTCGCAATCTGCTTGCGAGACAACGTCTGCGAGGGGCTGAACTCGGTGGCTGAGGTGCCCTGCGTGATGCCTTGGTCGGCCAGGTAGTCGACCGCTAGGTCGAAGAACGAGCCCGCCGGAACGTCGACGAACGGTGCGGGCGGTGCGCCTGCTGGTTCGCCGTCAAGTCGGAAGAAGAATGCTGCCATCTCGGCACGAGTCAGTGTGCCGGTCGGGTTGAACGTCGTAGCGGTTGCCCCCGTCGTCACCCCGGTCACGAACAAGAATGCGACTGCTTCTTCGAAGGCGTCGGCGATACCGACGTCGGTGAATGGATGAATCGGGTATAAGGCAGAAATGCCAGACTTATCGCCTTCGCCAATCTGCTTGGCCACCCCGGTGGGCACCGGCGAGAACATGACCTCGTCAGAAACCGTCACAATTCCGAGGCCGAGCACCTCACCAATCTCATGACGAACGACCGTGGCGAGGTCATACACCCCGGTACCGGCTAGCCCGACACCAGCAAAAGAGTGATCGGTAAAGTTGATGCGGATATCCCACTCGACTACGTCATTGTTGGCAGCGAGCGTGAGATGGGTCTGAGCAACGAACGTCTCAGATGTACCAGTCGCAACTGCGCCCACGGCGTTGACACCGTTAACCAACCCAACGGGTGAAAAGGCGGGGCCGTTCAGCTGGAAGCTCACACCCGAACATGTTTCGGTTTCCCAGTCGCTCACACCCGCGACCATGGCATTCCAAAGGGGACCACCTGGCGTCGCACCATCGATTTCATATGCGGACGGAAACGATCCCAGTCGAGAGCCGAGGAGCACAAAGTCGCCAGATGCCGCAGCTGAGTTAACACCAGCAACGCTCGTTAGAGCGACGCCCTGCGCACCATCTATCGGCGTTAGGACGCCAGGTGCAAGACCGAAAGTCGGGTCCTCGATGAGGGCGAACTCGGCGGCCACACCAACAGTGAGCACTGGTTGGTCCAATACCAACACCACGTCACCATTGGCCCGGGTGCCACCACGGGTAGCAATAGCAACACTGCCACTCAAGGATCCCTTGCTGGCCGCGTCGACATCCGCGGTGTAGATCGTGAAGACCTCACCTGCTACCTCGACCGACGTAGAGCCGACGACCGTTGCCGTCACGACATCAGTCGCCCGATCAACCACCGATGGCGCCAGAGCAGACTGCGCCGCTTGGGCCTGTCCATTTCCGACGACCGCCAGCGTTGCAAGCATCGCTATTGCGGCCAAGATTCGTAACACGAGTTTCATACTCAATGCTCCTTAAATTGTGAACCTCAAGCCCGGAGGTCCGATTCAGCTAAGGAAGTAGTGTCGCACACAGATGCCCACGAACGCATTCGCCGGGAAATCGCGGCGATTAAGCCGGGGGCGGCGAACCTTGCGACCGATGGATGAATGTGGCTACTTGAGCCCTCGTCACCGGTGCATTCGGGCTGTACGTCGACGAAGACGTGCCGACTGAGATTCCCGCGCTCCACATCCAGGTAATGGCGTCAGATCGGGCGTCTGCTGGCTCGATATCGACGAATGGGCTTGCGACGCCGACCACGGGAGAGCCTGCAAGATTCCACATCAGCACTGCCACGTCGCCACGCGTCGCTCGTCGATCTGGCGAAAACGTCGTTGGAGACGTACCCCCTGTTGCGCCGGCCTCGCTGAGCCACGCCACCGCCTCAGCGAAATAGTCGGTCGCGGTGACATCGGTAAACGGAGCTGGATCTGCGGGAGTGAGCGATCCGTCGCGTCGATACAGCAACGTCGCAGCCTCACCGCGAGTGACGTAGCGGTCGGGTGAATATGTCGTGGGCGTTGTGCCAGTCGTAATCCCTTGCTGTTGCATCCACAACACAGCGTCTCGGTAGTACGCACCTGGCGGAACATCTGTAAATCCACCGACCGGCGGATAGAACACGGGCGGGTTCGCAGCCGGGTACAAATCAGCGACGCCTTCGAGGTCGCCGGGGCCGAGGTTCTTGGTGGTGTTGCTGGTCACCGAGGGGAACATGACCTCACCCTCAGCGCCGGCCACATCGATATGCCCAAGGCCGAGCACGTGTCCAATCTCATGCAACGTCACTGTCTCGAGGTCGAACCGCCCCGGTAACGCACCTTCGGAGAATACGTAGCTCAGATTGAATTGGATGTCGAAGCTCGAGATCACGCCGCCGTTTGAGACCCAGACTGCCTGCGCCAACCATCCGTCGGCCGCGCTCGTTGGGGCTACCCATCCGAGCGTGTTGAGATTGTCGGCGAAGTCGACTGAGCTCGCACCGGTCGTGCCGCCATAGGTGAAGTCGATGTCAGAGAACGGGTCGTCTTCCCACTCTTGGAAGGCTGACTGAATGTTCGATGTGACTTGCGCATTCGTTAGGAATTCGTAGGTCGGGTTAATCCGATACGTGACCGGAAAGCTCGCCCACTTGCTGCCGAGCAGGGTGAAGTTGACGCCGTTGATCTGCGCCTGGCTCACCACGGTGCCCGAGGTAGCCGCTGCTCCGTTGATGCCACCGACGACCGA
>Ga0114956_1001184_pt1 | contig 20334 bp, 12 predicted proteins | sample MaitaG_FD_87304 | JGI IMG/M metagenome (GOLD analysis project Ga0114956, IMG submission 87304) | Marine algal microbial communities from Maine, USA - Maine_Asex2 metaG | ecosystem: Host-associated > Algae > Red algae > Unclassified | place: Maine, USA | collected 2015-01-05
CGCGCGCGCGGACGTCTGATCCGCGACGAGTTGATCCTCGCCGAGTTCCGCTCCAAGGGTGGGGTCATCCCGCGACAGGCGGTGCGCAAGCGCATGGAGGAAATTGTCATCGGCCAGTACGACGGCGATCAAGCCGCGATGCTCGAGGCGATGCAGGAAGACGGCATGTCGATGCGCGAGTTCGAGAACCAAATCCAACGCAATATGTCGATCATGGCCATGCGCCAGGAATATGTCGGACGCCCGTCGACGCTGTCGCCCAAAGCGGTGCGCAAGAGTTATCAGCAGCGCAAAGAGGAGTTCAAATTTGAGGAGGGTGTGGACGTCCGCTTGATCCTCGTGAGCGCCGAGGAGATCGGTGCGGCGGCGGCGCGCGAGAAAATTGAAACCATCCGCGAGCGCGCGGTCGAAGGCGAGTCTTTCGGCATGCTGGCAAAGCTGTACAGCGACGGCCCGAACGCCAAGAACAACGGCGAGATGGGACGCCACTCCAACGCCGACATGTCCCCCGAACTGCTGTCCGCGATTGCCGGTCTCGAACCCGGCGATCTGTCCGACGTGATCGAGTTCGACGGTAGTTTTGGCTTGGTCGAGATCAACGAGTTCAACGCCACCGACGGCTACACGCCCTTCGACGAAGTTCGCGAGGGCTTGCAAGCGGAGGTGATCGACGAAGAGGCGCGCGAGATCGAAAACGAATGGATCCGCCAACTGCGCGACCGCTACGCCGTGGTCATTTTCGACCTGCGCTAGACCGGTACATTTTGCCGACCGACATGACGGCTCAGATCTTCGAACGTGAACAAACGCAATCGGCCCGGGAGGCCCCTCGCCCTCCATCGATTTTGAAATCACCATCATCTACATCATGAAAACAATCGGCATTACTATTGGCGACACCAACGGCATTGGTCCGGAAGTCGCGGTCAAGGCCGCGTTCAAACAGAACTGGGGCGACGTCCGCATCGTGCTCATCGGCCCGGCCGGCTACCTGCTCGATGTCTGCGAGGTGTTCGGCTTTGATCCGCCCGATCCTTGGGACGGCAGCAATGATCCGGGTTCGGTCTCGATCTGGGAGCCGGAAGGCACCCTCGAAACCGAGGTGAAGTTCGGCGAGGTCGACCCGGCCGCGTCCACCGAGGCGGCGCGCTGGATCACCTTTGCGGTCAAGGCCTGTCAAGGCGGCGTGCTCGACGCGATGGTCACCGCGCCGATTTGCAAGGAAGGCTTTCACGAAGCCGGTATCGAGGTGCCGGGCCACACCGAGTTGCTGGCGCAGTTAACCAAGTCCGAACGCGTCGGCATGCTGCTGGTCGGTGGCCCGCTGCGCGTCGGTTTGGTCACCCGCCACCTGCCTATCCGCGAGGTGCCGGACGCGATCACGCCCGAGGCGATCCGTGAAATCACCGAACTGGTGGCCGAGGTCCTGCCCCGGCTCGGAGTCCAACGAAAGCCGAACATCGGGATCTGCGGACTCAACCCGCACGCGGGCGACGGTGGCACCATCGGCGTGGAAGACCGCGACATCATCGCGCCCACCGTCGAGGCCCTGCGCAAGGACGGTTTGTTTGTCGACGGGCCGATTCCGGCGGACACGATTTTCCATAACGCCCTGTCCGAGATCTACGACGCGGTCATCGCGATGTACCACGACCAGGGCTTGGCGCCGCTCAAGATGCTCGCCTTCGACATCGGCGTGAACATCACCCTCGGCCTGCCGATCGTGCGCACCTCGCCGGACCACGGGACCGCGTTCGCGATTGCCGGCAAAGGCGTCGCCAACGCGAGCAGCATGGTTGAGGCGATCAAAACGGCGATCCAGTTGAGCGAAACGGCTGCCTCTACGGCGTCCACGACCGATTGAACATCCTGACCCGCCGTTCCGGTTGAGAAACGGCTTGTCGTTCGACGCGTGATCTCGGTAAAACGAATGCATGAAAATCCGCATTCTCCTCCCCTTGTTATCGTTCGCCTTGGCAGTTCCTCTCTTAGCCGAAGAGCCGGCTACCAAAGCTACCGACGCTACGAAAGCCGCGACCAAAGCCGCGACTGAGGCGCTCGCCGAAACCGCGGGCCTCGAAAAAGCCACGTTCGGCGGCGGCTGCTTTTGGTGCACCGAAGGTATCTTCGAAAAGTTGGACGCGGTCAAAGACGCCAAGTCCGGCTACACCGGCGGCAAAACCAAAGACCCGACTTACGAGCAGATCTGCACCGGCGATACTGGCCATGCCGAAGTGGTGGAGTTGCTCTACGATCCGAAGAAAATCACCTTCGAACAGCTGCTCGATATCCACTTCAAATCCCACGACCCGACCACGCTAAACCGTCAGGGCAACGACGTCGGCACCCAGTATCGTTCGGTGGTGTTCTACCACAACGAGGCGCAGAAAGTCGCGGCCGAGAAAGCGATCAAGGCGCTCGACAAAAGCGGCACCTTCAAGAACCCGGTGGTCACCGAGGTGAAACCGGTGGCCGTGTTTTATGAAGCCGAGGAATACCATCAGGATTTCCAAAAGAAGAACCCCGGCCACGGCTATCTCCGGCATTCGCTCAACCCCAAGTTGAAGAAGCTTGAGGACACCTTCAAGCAGATGAACGAAGACCGCTGATCTTCACCACGACTACGAGAGCCGCGAGTTCGACTCGCGGACCCGACTGGTTGTGGGCTGGGCGGCGGGGTTGGGGCCGAGTTCCGAGGGCGGGTTCATGGACGGAGTTTCCGGATTCTTTTGCCGCAGTTCAAGCGGTTTTTTGGGACGGAGTCTGCGGGGGCGGGAAGGAGTTCGGAGTGTGTCGCAACAACACGGTGGTCGGTCAGGCCGGGCCAAAATTTTGAAATTCGATCATCACTTGTGATCCCATCGTTGCGCCTCCGGCGCGAGGTCGACCCCAACAGGGTCCTTCATACTAGCCTGCGGGTGAAGGAGGAACGTCTAAACCCCAGGTTGACGCCGAAGAATAGATCGACCGTCTGGTGCTCGGTTCGAGATTGGATTTCTGGTCCGGTCGAAATGAAGACAGCCCTGTGCGTATTCGAAATCGTTCAACCGGTCGCCGAACCGAAAAAAAACCTCAACCGGCTTGTCGCTTGGACTCCAGCCAAAGGCTCCGAGGAAGGGTTCGGGCTTATGGCAAGATCTTGCCATAGAGTGGCAGACTCTTGCCATAGAATGGCAAACCTTTGCCACAGTATGGCAAACCTTTGCCATAGCGAAAAACCGGCGGGGCGTTCAGAAAAACATTCCTTTTCGCTACCGGTGGTGCGCTTTGTAGGACTGCCGTTCGACCAGGCGGTCGACCGGACCGGACTCGAGCAGGAAGCGGGTGGCGATGCTTTGCACCTTGCCTTTGTCGCGAGGGAAAAAGACTTCAAAGTGCAGGTGCGGTGCCGAACTCCAACCGGTATTGCCGCTGAATCCGATCGGATCGCCCGCGCGGACTTTTTGACCGACCCGGACACTGGCGCCATTTTTTTGCAGATGGGAGTAGGTCGCGAAGGTGCCGTCGTCGTGGCAGATGTTCACGTAGTTCGCGGACTTGATATAGGACCGGTCGTTGCCGCCGCTGGACGAGTCCTCTTTGGTGTCGATCACCACGCCCGAACGCGCCGCGTGTATCCGTGTGCCGGTCGGCATGGTGAAGTCGATCGCCTTGGTTCGGCCCGGCCGGGAGTGGGTGCGGAAGCCGCCGTAGCCCTGGCCGACTTTGCGGGTGCTGCCGTGCGCGTAGGGGAGGACGTAAAAGACGGTGTCGTCGTGGCGCGTGTTGTGAATGTCGCCGCGATGGTAGTCGGCGTGGTAGTTGAAGGCGGAACTCTTCTTGGTGGTGTACGGTGTGAGAGTCAGCCACTTGGTGCGCGGCATGTTGGCTTTGACCACGCGTTCGATCGGCGTCGCGATGTCGGCGCGGAAGTTGTTTAGTTCGGTGAAGTCGAGGGCCACGGTCTGCGGGAACGGCGCCGGGTTCGCGGCGTAGAATTCGACCACATTGCCGTCTTTTTGTTCGGTGGTGATCCGCACCCGCATCGGGTCGTCTTCTTGGGCTTGGATAAGGCCAAGAGGAAGTAGGAGAGGGAGGGCGAGTGATAGGAGCAGTGGCAGGCGGAGCATAGCGAGGGATTTCACGGAAGGTCTTGGAGCATGTTGGGCGGGTTGAATCCAGTTTTACGAGAGAGCTGTTTTCTTCGACGGCACGACAAGGAAATCCGTTCATTCTGTGTGTGCCTGTACACCTGCAACGATTTCCGGTCTCGGTCGTTATTCATGGTCTCAAGGTATTCTTGGGACTGCGGTTGTTCTAGGGACTGCGGTTGTTCTTCGTTCATTTTTAAACACAGAGGCACAGAGACACGGAGCGAATCGAGGCGTGCTCTGTGTTTAAGTGTATACCTGTATCAACCCTTGCGCTGTCGGCTGTGAGACTTGAGGGAGCGAGGTCACGGATCAATACCCATTCACAATCCGGCTTACCCCATCGGTCAACTTTGGTACGTGGAAATTGATCAACAACCCCAGTCGACGGTCCAACAATCGCAGGCAGGAAAGGACTTGAGCTTCGTCCACGGGATGCAGAGCCGTTTAGCTTTGAGTTCGATGACAATACGATTGTTCACGATCACACAGGGCAAATGTCTGGTTCATAACCGCGCGGCGTCGGCAGACTTTGAGATTGGCGTTTTCAACTCCACAGCGGTCTCCCTTCGCCCAATGTGAACACAGAGGCACAGAGGCACAGAGGGACGGAGAGTCCGAGCCTCCGTGCTCTCGCCCCTCTGTGTCTCTGTGTTTAAATGTACACGCTGCGCCGACACCGACCGCTGCGTCGACCCCGCCGACACCACGTGTTCCTTGCCTTTTTGCTCCAGAGTGTCGTAGGGCTTGGCCGTGAGTTTTGATCTTCCTACCCGTTTTCGTCGGCTGCGCCGCACCGAGGCCCTGCGCGACTTGGTACGCGAGACCGTGGTGACGCGGAACGATCTGGTGCTGCCGTTGTTCGTAAACGAGGCCATCTCCGAACCGGTCGAAGTCGCGTCGATGCCCGGCGTGTTTAACTGGCCGGAGTCCTCGATGGAGGAGCAAGTAAAGCGCGCTTGGGACAATGGGATCAAAGCGGTGATCTTGTTCGGCGTGACCGAACATAAGGACGCGTCCGGGAGCGACTCGCTCAAGGACGACGGACTCATGGCCCGCATGTTGCGCCGCGCCCGCGCTGCAGTGCCCGGCATGGTTGTGATCGCCGACAATTGTTTTTGTGAATATACCGACCACGGGCACTGCGGGGTATTGAAAAACGGTGACGTCGACCAGAGCGGCGTCGTCGACAACGATGCCACCCTGGCGAACTTGCAACAACAAGCTGTCGTCGCCGCCGCGGCCGGGGCCGATCTGGTCGCGCCCTCGGGCATGATGGACGGGATGGTCGAGGCGATGCGCGAGGCGCTGGACGAACACGGCTTCGACCAGGTCGGCATCATGGCCTACGCCTCCAAGTTCGCCTCCTCCTTTTACGGACCGTTCCGCGACGCGGTCGACTCGACCTTCAAGGGCAACCGCCGAACCTACCAGATGGACTACGCCAACGGGCGCGAGGCGATCGCCGAGGCCTTGCAGGACGAGATTGAAGGCGCCGATATTCTCATGGTCAAACCCGGACTCGCCTATCTCGACGTGCTGGCGCGGCTGCGGGACGCAACCGACAAGCCGCTCGCGGTTTATCAGGTCAGTGGCGAGTACAGTATGATCAAACATGCGGCGGCGGCGGGCGCGATCGACGAGAAAGCGATTGTGTTGGAAACTTTGACGGCATTTAAACGGGCGGGGTCAGACCTTATTTTAACTTATTATGCAAACGAAGCAGCTCATTGGTTGTAGCGCGGTCGCGCTGCTGTTCCTTCTTTTTACCTCCGGGTGTATCACGAACGATGGTGCGCAATCCCTTCCGGGTCAGGGTTTGTTCAAGCAACGGGACACCTTTGGTTCGGGGTCGTCGGCAGGTCCGGCGAGCCGGATGGCCGAGTCTTTGGCGGCGGCGCCGAAAGGTCGCCGGGTTTCCGACCCCGACTCCGACGCGGATCCGTGGTCTCCTATGGAAAAGGTAAAAAACATGAAGGACAAGGTGGCGTCCGCTTTCAAGGGTGACGACGAACCCGAGATGCCGCGCTTGGAGGGCGAGGGCCCGTTCCGCAAACGCGATGCGCAGGACGAATCCGAGGACTTTATGATCGATGTTCCACCGGTGATGCTGACGCCGACCGACCCGCGGTCCTTTGCGGCGCAGATGCTGGCCGAGGAGGAGGCCTTGAGCAAGACCGGTGCCTTGGATTTTCCCGCGATGGACGAACCAAGCAGTTTGCCGGCCGCGTTCGATGTGGATTTTAAATCCCTGCTTTATGATGTCGGTACCGAGGTGTTCGGCTCGCGCGCCGGGGCGGCGAAGGGCGCGCCGGATGATCGGCTGTTGGAGTTTCGCCGGGACAACACCGGCACGGCCACCACCTTTGGCGCGTCCGGCAACCAGACCGTGGACTTCAGTTGGCAACTCACCGGTGAAGCTTTGCGCATCGGCGGCGCGCCCGAGGGCTGGCGTTTGCCGCGCAACTACGTGCTGCATTCGTTCAAAAAATCACTCTATCTGCTGCCGACTCCGCACGCCGGCGATTTGAAGGAAACCTTGCGAGAGGAAGGCGAAATCCGCGAGGAGGATTTGTCCTCGGAGTTTGTGTTCGACGCGGTTCAGCCGACCTTCAAGCTGGTGCCCCGGACTGGCGGCCTGCGCACCGCAACCCAGTCAGCCAGTGGCTTGCCGCCGCTCGGCGCCTTGCGTGGCGATGACCAGAAACTACGAGCCGCGATGGAGCAGGTAAGTGTGGGTTCGATCACCTGGGCGAAGAATAACGGCATCAATGACAGCATTTTTCTCCTGACCAGTATTTGGGATGAAACGGCACCGCCCGGTTCGCCGGTGCTGCGCCTGATGGCCGATAAACGACTGGCGAAGCAAGCGGCATCGAAGCCGTTTGCATCGCGGGTGAGCATGACCTTCGCGCAAGCGCTCCAGCAACTGGCGGAGAGTTACAACGCGAAGGTCTTGATCAGCGACGGCATCGTGAAACTCGCGCCGCGCTAGCCGGCGAATTCCGTGAAGCGGTACGTGCTTTCAAATGTGGGATTTGAGATCTTGGCCCGAAACCACTGACACTGGTTTCTGATTCACTGATCACTGGCAATCGGCTCGCGGAAGCCCCTCGCCCTCCAGATTTTTGAATTTTTAACGCCGCATTCGACCGCGTCCGCGTCCGAGGAACATGCGGGCGAAGTAGAGGGCTTGCACGATCGCGCCGAGGGCGGAGACCACGTAGGTCATGGCGGCCCAGAACAGGGCTTTTTTCGCGCCTTCGTATTGCGGACCTTCGGGGGCGAGTCCGGCTTCCTGCATCCACGCGAGAGCGCGCTTGCTTGCGTCGAACTCGACCGGGAGGGTGACCAAACTAAACAGGGCGGGCAGGCCCATGCCGAGTCCGAGCAGGAGGGCGGTGCCATAGTTTCCGACGAGGGCGGAGACACCAGCCCCGCCGAACGCGAGCACCGGGATCGCCATGTTGCTCATCTTCAGCATCGGGACCATCTTCGAACGCGCGGTGAGCAAGGGATAGTTAGTCGCGTGTTGTACGGCGTGCCCGCATTCGTGCGCTGCCACCGCAGTCGCGGCGACCGTCTTCTCGTTGTAGACCGGTTCGCTGAGATTCACCGTCCGGTTGCGCGGGTCGTAGTGGTCGGTCAGTTTGCCCGGGGTGGAGATCACCCGCACGTCCTCGATGCCGCGCTGGGCCAGCATCAGTTCGGCGATCTCGCGTCCGCTCAATGGCATCTGCTGCTGCGAATATTGTACGAAGCGCTTGCGCATCTTGGTGGATACAAATTGCCCCAAAGCGGGGAGTCCGAGAACGATCAACAGGAATATCGGGTCCATGTATTCATGCTAGGGCGGGCGAGGCGAAATTGCAATCGGCGGGTTTTTCTCGGAGTCAATAAAATTTGAAGACAGTCTGCAAAATTTATTCAGTTGAAAAATTGCAGTCTGTCTGCGTATTTAATTGACTCATCCGGAACCCGTTCAAATCCTTGGAATCAGGGGGCGTAGGGCATGGCTCTCAGGCGGAAGAAGCCACCTTCGGAATGGGCGGCGGGTGCGGGCGGAAGGGGCCAGGCCGCGCCCGAACCGGGAAAGGCAGCGCCGAGATTGTTCCAAGTTCCGCCGAGCAAGTCGCCGGTGAACTCGAGTTGGTACTGCCGGGCGTTCGAGGTCTGTGCCTGGAACCAGTCGTCGCCATCGGTGTCGATGCGCAAAAAGGATCCCGAACTCGTCGGGTTGGTGTCGTCGAGATACTCGTCTAGATTACTGAACCCGTCGCCGTCGCCGTCGCTTGCCGGCAGCGCCGCGGTGGGCGAACCAAACCAGCGCAACTCCCATGCGTCGGGCAGGCCATCGCCGTCGGTATCGACGAGAGCGACCGGAACGCCGCACCCCAATCCGCCTTCGAGAATCTGCATGCTGAACTCACGTACGTTTCCCGTGTCTTGGTCGAACAAATCGCTGACTTCGAACTGCCAGGTGCCGTTCGGGTTCTCGCCAAGAAAGGTCGACAAGGGTTGGTTCGGCCGCCACGAACCGGTGTACGGGCCGCCGTTGATGGTGAACGAACCCACCGCCTGCGTGGCGTCGTCGTCGAACACCACTTGGCACAGGTTCGGACCGACAATGTTGACGACCCCGTTCTGCACCGGTTTGAGGCGGACGATCGTCCCTTGCGGCGAGATCAAATCGAGTTCGAGGTCGCCGATCCAGCTGTGATTGATGCCATTGCCGGTGGCGGGCGAGTTGCCGCTGCACGCGGTGCCGCCGATGCGAAAACGAATGCCCGCAATCGTGCCCGCGATGCCGCTGACAGGCAGGGGAATGGTCACGCCGCCGGGCGTGTTGTCGGGAATGGGAACCACCGGGTCGCTGCCTGTGAACGCACTGTAGCTGAAGATCCGCGACACGGGAAGGTCGCCGATTTGAAGCTGGATCGGGAACACACTGAGTCCTTGATCGGAGTCCACCTCGAGCAACAAATCCACCGGTTGGCCGCAGGGATGGGACGCGTGCAGCGCGAACAGAAACGGCACCGTTGCGTTCGCGTCTTGTCCGACGGCGATGTCCGGCCATGAATTCTGCCCGTAGAGCACGGTCGCGGTCGGCGTCAACGAACGCAAGGTCCCGGACAGTCCGGTCACCGCGCTTGATCCGTTGTTTTGCAAGGCGCCCGGCATGAGCAGGGAACTCTCTCCGGGATCGGCATTGCCGTTGCTGTTGCCGTTGCCTGCCGTGTCGGAAATCGTCGGGCCCACCATCCCGAGAGATGCCGAACCCGGAGCGGCTTGCAGGATGAAATTGCCGTTCGAAATATCGAAGAACACGCCGCTTGGCGGCTGAATCCGAATCCGCGCCGTACTGCTTTGAACCTGCGGAAAGACCACCGGATGGCTGCCATCGTTGGCAACGCCCGAAGCCAAGGTGAGCGGAAAGCTCAGTCCGCCGTCCAGCGAAAGTTGCAGGTCGACCGTGCTGGCGTTGATCGGCGTGGCGGCGGTGCCCGCCGGGTTCCAAGTGATGGTGCGTGCGCCGGACCACGTCTCGCCGCCGTTTGGTGCGCTCAGGGCAAAGGCGGCCCCCGTATCGATCACGTTGACCACCACATTGTCACAACGAACCCCGCCGACTTGGCGGTTGTCGCGCACCGTCACGCGGAAGTTCATCGCCCGGGCCTGGTTCGGGATGGTCTCCGCCGGGTCGATGATGCCGGCCAGAATGGTGCTGAGTTGAGGAAAGGTGCGCGATGGCGACGGACTCGGTTCGAAGGTGCGGAACAGCGGGCTGCTGCCGTTGTCCACTGCGCCGAGAACCCGGCTCGGGCCAAGATCCATTTGTTCCCAGCAATAACTCAGGTCGTCGCCGTCGGCATCAAAGCCCTCCGCGGTGAGCACAAAGGGAGTGCGGGCGGGAATATTTAGATCTGGCCCCGCAAAAATGGTCGGCACGATGTTGCCGGTCGGCGTGCTGACGGCGCAACTTGTACCGTTGATATAGGATTGGATGCTTTGCAATGAGCCTGCGTGAAAATAGGGGTTGGAATAGCCCTGCAAATCATCGCTCCCGCAGAGGCCGGCGTAAGCCATGATGGTGGAGCCGCTACCGGGTTCGAACGCGGATGTCGCGACGCGTTGTCCGGCGCATCCGTCGAGTTCGCTGTTGTAGGTGTGCGGCGCGCCGAACTGGTGGCCGATTTCGTGGCAGACGAAATCCACCCAGAACGGATCATTGCGCGGTTCCAGCGCCCCGCTGAGACCGACCCCCTTGAAGGTGTCATTGCACACCACGCCGACCCCCGCGACCCCGCCGGAGGTGGTGGTGAGAATGTGGCCGATGTCGTAGGCGGCATTGCCGATGACGCTGTTGATGTTGTTGCGCCCGTCTTCGGGTTCGGGATTGTCGGGGAAGGGGTCTGAGGCGGGATTGGTGTAGAGGAAAAGATTGTTATTGGCCACCAGTTCGAGCCGGATCGCCAGTTCGCGTTCGTAGACTTCGTTGATCCGGTTCACGCCAGTGACAATGGCCGCCATCGCGTCGGCCACCGTGCCCCCGTGGAATTGGGTGAACTCGGCGGTCGCGGTCATCGCCAGCCGGTAGGTGCGCAGGGTATTGCCGGTGGCGAACACCTTGTCGGCTTTATTCCCAAGCGCGGACGCGGTTGCCGGCGGCGACAAACGGGCCGCATGTTCGCCGCCGCACGCGCAGTCGGCGAGGTTGGCCGAACCCGCGGTGGCGACGGCGTCGGTTTTCCGGTAGACGCTGTACCAGCTCGGTTCCCCGGCGGCGCTTTTGCGGAAGGCTGGGTCGATGAACACCAGCCCATGGGGCGTTCGCAGTTGGGCATGGAAGCCGTTCGGAGTGGCGTCGATTCGCCCCGAGATGTCTGGCTGGCCGGGCAGGCTGCGCACCCGCCAAGTGCGCAGTTCGGGAAACTGCACCGCCAAGGCCGGTGCCATGACCGAACTGGGTTCGAGCAGGTAGCGAACCAAGCGTCCGCCCGGCATCGGCAAGTCGATCTCCTTGCCGGCCAGGGTCTTGGCCAGGGTCTTTGGGTCGACCCGAAAAGTGGACGCGCCCGGATACTGAATCCACGCTTGTTGGCCGTTCTTTTCCGCCGGCAGCGGCGCCGCTGTCCAGGGCGAGGCGGCTGCGGTCCATGGCAAGGCGATAAGACCGGTCAAGATCAGGAATTGGAACAGGCAAAAATGACGCATGTTCCCAATATACGCCATTTTGCCGACTTGAATAGAAGGGAATCAAACATGGCGTCCGCTTTCGTCCGAGACAGTAGTTTTGGCAACGTCTACAAGACCTCGGCCATCATCGTCTCCAAAGGCCGAACCGTTCGGGGCCGGCGGGCGACACGGATGACATCACCAGTGTTCGGTGATGGATCGGGTCAACCAAATTTGCAGACAGTCTGCAAATTTATCGAGCGGAATAAAAATGCAGACTGTCTGCAAAAATGGTTGATTCTCCATCTTCTCTTGTCTGCGCTAACCCCAACCGGCTGGAACCACAGTTGTTGCGATACCACTGGAAGCACGGACCTACCTTCGCTGTTCGGTTTATCGAACCAGATAGAACTCAGGGGAGTTGAGCAGACTCCAAAGCAAATCTTCCAAGCGTTCCCGCCATGCTGTCTTGAGTCTGGCCGTGGGCATCGGTCCGGCGAGCACCGCCGCCTGTTCGGCCATGGCGCGCGGGGTCGCGCTGGGATGGAGGTGGTTGAACCAGGTGAGATAACGCGTCGTCGAACGCGGCGGGTTCGCGGGGTTACCGGTCAGGCGTGACGCAAAGCCCGAACCCAGCAGGGCTTCGGCTTCTTCGCGTTCGGCGGGAGAGGGGGGGCGACCGAGAATATGTTCGTACATCCGGTCGACCACGTCGGCCACCGTCGCGTCCGCTTCGAACGCGCCCCAGGCATGCGGCATTTCGTCGGTGACACGGGTCAGCCAGGTCATCAACGTGCTGTTCGCCACCACGGCTTGCTGGCGCATGTTGATCACCGCGTTGGGGCGTTCGGTGAGAGGTTCGCTTCGATCCGAACGCCAGCCCCACGTTTCGAGCACATCGATGTGCATCTGTGCCAGCGGCATGACCAAACTCGGCCGGTCGCGGTTGGTCGCCACCGAACCGAACTGCCAAGCGCGTTGCGGGCGCCCGAAATTGGTGAAGTCGTTTTTCTGCCGGCCGGTGAGGTTGATGTTGATCTCCTCGGTCTGCCATTCCATCTGTTTCAGCGCGGCCACGTACATCGAGTCGACCAGTTCCTCGGCACTCATGCGGCGTTGCAGCGGGCCGAGAAACAGATGGGCGGTCTTGTCATCGGGCGCAATCGCGACGCTTTGGTAGGCGCGCGAACGGCGGATCAGTTGCTCGATGTGTTGCAGGTCGTAGTTGTTTAGCAGAAGCTCCCGCGCCAACCAGCGGAGCAGCTCCGGATGGGTCGCGTGCGCGGGGATAGCGCTGGTTTGACCCGGCATGCCGGCGTGTTCCCAGTCGTGTGCGGGTTCGACGACGCCGCGGCCGAACCAGCGTTTCCACAGGCGGTTCACCATCACGTGGGCGAAGCGCTCGTTTTCGGGCAGGGTGATGAACGCGGCCAGGCGTTCGCGCGAGTCCTTGGGATCGCGCAGCAGTTCGGGCGGGCAGGCGGTGTTCAGGTTCGGGAAGGGCCAAGCCGCTTGCACCGAACTGCCGGCGCTCAGCGTCACCTCGATCAGGGAATGCCGCCCGCCGTGCTGTTCGAAGAAGGCGGTCGGCACGCTGCTGGTCTTCGGCACCTTGATCGGGTTGCGGTTGAGCATGGCCGCCATCTCGAACAGGTCGCGTTGCAGGTAGTCGTGATAGGGCGCGTCGTGGCAGCGGGCGCATTTGAGTTCGAGTCCGAGAAAGGCGGTGCCGAGCACGTGGGCTTTGGCGGCGGGCGGAACATCGTTTTGCGAGGCTTCGCCGAACCCGGCCGGTCCGCCGGCCCGCAGTCCGCCGCGCATCATCACTAGTTCGGTGACAAATCGGTCGGCTGGTTTGTTGTCGGCGATACTGTCGTGGATGAAATGACGGAACGGCCCGGTGTTGTTCAGTGTGCCTTTGATCATGCGCACATTCTCGCCGAGCACGTCCTGCCAGTACGCCACCTGCGGCGCGGTGCGGTCGTCAATCTCGGTTTGGCCCAGGGCCGGAATCCGTCCGGTTAGCCTGAGCTGTTCGCGTCGCCGCAAGACTTGCGCCGATGCCAGCGGCGGCGGACTGGTCACCACGATGGCCGCCGGTGTCATGTCGGCGCCGTCGGTGATCCACTTGCGCAACACGGCCACGTCGGCCGCACTTAGCCGATCGCCTTTGGGCGGCATTTGCAGGTCTTCGTCGTCGGATGTGATCGCCTCGATCAAGCGACTTTGTTCCGGATGACCGGGCACCACCGCCGGATCGCCGGACTCGCCCCCGGCCAGCGCCTTGGCGCGTTCGCGCAGGTTGAGTCCGCCTTTTTCCTTGTCGCCGTGGCAGCGGAAACAGTGCTGATCGAGCAGTGGTTGAATGGTCTCGGCGTAGTGGGTCGACGCCGCCGGCGTGTCCGCGGTCGCTCCGCCCTGACCGGTCGCTTTGGCGGCAATGAACCGGTCGATCGGATTGTTGGCCGGCCAGCCGGGAACGGGTTTGGGGACGACGATCTGCATCGACGGGGCGTTCTTGGCATAGGTGCGGGCGTGTTCGTGGCGGGTCGCCCAGAACGCCTTTTCGGACGCGGCCTTGGCCCGACGGTTGCGCCGGTCGAGCGCGTCGATCATTGCCCGCTCTTGTTCGACAAATTGCCGCCAGCCGGCCTCGGTGAGTGGCAAGGCATTTTTGGCCGCGTCGGATTCGCCAGCCGCGCCGCCGAGCATGTGGAAGCGTTTCGCCCCGAACGCGCTCCAGGCGACACAACTGTCGCCAATGTCCATCGGGTATTTTCCGCTGCCGCCGGTGATCAGTTCGAACACGATCCGATGGACGCCGCCGGTGGACACGAAGGAGCCGCTGCGTTCGATGTCGCCCGCGCGCGGCAAGCGGATCCCGGCTTGGATCGCGTCCGGAATCGGCAGTTCGTCTTTATCGGAATTTCCGGCCAGCGGTGGGGTTGTGATCAGCGTTTCGCCGTCGACCTGAACCCGCGCTAGGCCGCGGTGCCGAACCAAGATTTGATGTTCGCCCGCCGGCAAGCGGACCTTGCCGAACATCACCAGATGCACCGGCCCCTTCCAGTCGTCGCGTACCCCACGCGAATCGAACTTGGCCGGCAAGCGCGAACTGGCAAACACCTCGTTGGTGTACACCAGCGCGACCGGGCGCATCGGGCTGCTCGCCGGAAAGGTTTTCAAACTTGGAACGCCCTCGGTGAACGCGACCCGCACACGCCCCTCGGGCAGGGCCGCCCAGTCGGTTTCCGCCAGATCCGCACCGCGCGTCACGGGCGGACCCGCCTTGAACAAACCTTTCACGCGCAAGGTCGATGGGTCCACGCGCCGTCGGTGCAACACGATCTCGTCGAGGAAGCCGACAAAGCCATTGGCGCCACCTTGGGCCGCGCCGATCCACAAGTCGTCGTCGTCCTGCACCGGCGCGTCGTCGGTCTTGCCGTCCATGTCCCAGATGCCCTTGATGCGTCGGCCGTTGAGCCAGCCTTCGAGGCTGTCGGCTTGGCCGAAGGTGTACACGACGGCGATGTGGTTCCACTGCGCCATGTTCGCGGTTTCGAGTCCGGTCCAGCGATGCCAAGTGTTGTTCTGGCTGCGGAACAGAAAGTTTGGCGCGCCTTTGCTCAGGCGCAGCGCGTAATTCTGGTTCGAACTGCCGGCCTCGGTTCGCCCCTTGCCGATCACGTATTGATGTTCACCGCCGTCGCCGCTCGGCCAAACCCAAGCCTCCAGCGTGATCGACTCGCCGCCCCCGACATCAAAGCGGCTTTTACCATCCGCCGGGACCGCGAACTCGATCCGCGAACCATGTCGCGGCAGATGCAAGGCGAGGTTGTTGGTGGTGAAACTGGGAAAGTCCGCCGGCATCGGACCCGGTCCGCGTTCCACGCCGCCGACAAGTTTGGCGCCGAGTGTTTCGAGTTCGGACTCGAACGACCATCGATGCACATCCTGAGCCCCAGCCGGAACGGTCCCGAGGGCTAAAAGAAACACGATGATCGCTGATCCGATAGCCGCCATCGGGCTGCCTGTCATCCGTCGTTCAAAGCACTGTTCCATGTTGTATCCATTATGTCAGATCGACGGCCGTATAGCCATCTTCAGATCGGAAGGCCTACTTTTCGATCTGGCTTAGGGCTAAGCCGGTGTCCGCGAAACTCAAACGCGAATTGCTTGGCAGATAGCGTTGGGACGCAGTTACCCCACCACCGACCACCTTCAACCGCGCGTCCGCCAGGCCTTATCTCTATTCGCGGATGCCCTGGGCCTACACTGGCGAGACGGACGATCCAATAGAGGTGAAGCGAGTACCCGGCCTGCATGCGAGCCGATCAAATGGCCTGCCAAAATTTCATTGTGCCAAGCGGTGCAAGCTCCTACATTCGCGCATGCGATTCCTTCTTCTGCTTGGTCCGTTTCTTGTGCTTGTCACCTCGCTTCCGACTGCGTTCGGGCAAGTCGGAACCCGCGAGACGCTGGTCGGCCCGGAACGCACGCTGTTTCAAAATACCTCCTTGCACAAATGGGAGTTCGGGCTCCATCTCGGACTCGACCAGCGCGAGTACCGCGTGCAGGGAGGCAATACCATTGACGTCGACTGGGAACGCATCGAAGCCCGCTTGGCGGCCGACATTACACCGATCATCCAAGCTCGGATCGACCTTGGCGTGGCGCGCGGCGATGTCGGCGGCGTCGAGGACGAGTTCGGGGTGGATGCGATCGGCCAGGGCGAAACCGGCTTGCGCGCCGGCGGACTGCTTCGTCTGGCCTTGCTCGAACACGTGTTGGAGCCCTCGCCGGTTGCCGGCGCGGGATCGGCGGTTCGATTCGTTTTCGAGGGCGGTCCGCCCACCACCGAGAGCAACCTCCGCGAAGACTTCAACGTGCAGGACACCTTCGTCACCACCGATCTCTGGTACCATCGCGGGTGGGTGGACATCGAGGATCGCCTGACCGAACGGCGCAGTGTCGGTTCGGCGTGGCGGCTCGGCCTCACCTGGCTGGATTCCGACGGCGAGTTTGGCGGACGCGACATCGAAGCCAACCGCAACTTCGCCCTCGAACTCGGCGCGGCCGTCGGCTTCCGCAACAACTGGGTCGCACGCGTCGACCTGCGCAGCTTCGGTGACGAACGTGAAATCACCATTGGCGGCAACTTCCGTTTCTAAATCTTTCAGCTTTCCGCGACCATGCACCCTTCTTTACGTCGACCTCTCTTCTGTTTCCTGCTGATGCTCGCTGCCAGCTTGGTGGCCTTGCTCGGCTGCGACAATAATTCCAACGTCGACGGGGCGGGGGGCGTGGCCGGTTCGAGTTCGGGCTTTTTCGTCTCGCCGCAAACCCTCGAAGTGGCCGACGGTGATACCACCGGGATTTTCCGCGCCACCGGCGGCGACGAACCGCTGGTCTGGGCCGTGTCCGACGTCGGGCTCGGCAACCTCACACCAGCCGACGGACGCGTCGTCAACTACACCGTGAACACCGGCACCAACAGCATCGCCCAAGGCCAAAATATTGTCACGGTGACCGACGCCAACGGCAACCGCGCCTCCGCCGTCGTGACCCACGACAACCTGGTCGTCTCCCCCGCCACCGTGATCCTGACCGCCACCAACGAAACCGCCATCTTCACCGTTACCGGTGGCATCTCGCCGTTTTTGTGGACGGTCGAACGCGGAAACCTTGGCTTCGTGCAAACCACCAGCGGACGCAACGCGGTGTATCAGCGCCGCGGCGATGCCGTCGGTGTCACCTCGATCCAGGTTCGGGACGGCAAGGGTTCGGCGGCGCGGGCTGCGATTGAGCAACGGGCGTTGCCTGCGCTGGAAAGTGATCAGTGATCGGTAATCAGTCATCAGTGGTCGGCCCTGCGGGCCATTGGCTAAGTATCAGTACTCAGTGGTTGGCCCTGCGAACTTGGTTAGGTGATCAGGTCATTCGTGGTCGGCCCTACGGAGCATGATGAAAAGAGGCGCCGGTCATGATTCCAATTTTGCCATCTGTTCAACCGCAGGAAACGATCCTGCTCTTTGTAAAACCCGTGAAGGATGCCACCGCCATGACCCTGCATTTTCATGGGAGGCGGTTCACGATTTATTTTTATCATTCAAACTTTATTGACAAACCAACCCCATCCTAAAACCTCGCCTCATGAAATTATCAGTCCTCCATAGTTTTCTCGCCCTTGCTCTCCTGGCCCTGTTCGCCGCCTTCACAACCGCATGCTCCGATTCCGATGATGATGACGGAAGTGTGAACACCAGCGATATCATACCTGACCAGGCCGAAACCGCAGCGGATGGCGATCCTGCCTCACTGGTAGGCGACTCCGGCACGGCGGAAATCAATCCCAACGAACGCCCCGGTTTGGTGCTAATCAAGGTGGAGTGCGACAGCGCTCAATCGACGATCCTGACCTTTATCAATGGCGACGATATCAACCCCCCTGTGGCGCAGTCGGGCGGCGACTATTTTGCCAACACGGTCCTTGGTTCAGTCACGTTCGGGGCCGAGGCCGAAGGCGTGACTTTTGAGCCGGTGACCATCACGGTTCGTGAGTCAATTGGGGAGGCGTTTCAGACCGTCACCCTGCGCTGCCAATAATCCCTCCCATAATCCGAAGAAAGCCGGCCGGACAAGGCCGACCGTCGCTTTCGATTCTCGAAGGGGTGTGTTTTTTCACGCTCGGAGTTTATGGCAGGAACCTGCCATAGCGTGGCAGGACCTTGCCATACTATGGCAGAAGATTGCCATCATGCGCATGCGTGAGGTCGGAACTTGACCGACGAACGCGCCGTTCACTGATGATTCAGGTACGGTACGCCGCTTCGAACTCGCTCAACAACCGCGCGATATCCTCGGCTCCGTAACGCCGGGAAAAGTGGACGGGGACGGCTTCGGGCACGGCGCAGTCTTTCATGATGTTGCCGGACATCGTCGAGTAGCTGTGAAAATTCGCGGTGGCGAGTTCGGCGTCCGAGGCTTGATAGAAGCTCTCGATAAACACGGTTCGGCAGCCGGTGAAATGCGCCCGAATGAGCGTATGATTTTGTTCGTTCGCTGCGTGGTCCATAATCACGCCCAGCGAATCGCCGGGTTTGGGCACTAGCCAGTGGAACAACTCGCCGGCGGTTTTGGTCTCGCCGGCAATGGTGATCGGGGTCTCCGGCGCCTCGTCTTCATAGGCGGACTTCAGCCGGCCCACCCAGGGGCCGCCTGGCACGCCGGCTTTTTCGATGTCGATTTTTACCGAGGCGCGCTCCTTGAACTTCCACGCGGCCACCGGCGTTTTGTGGTCGAGCAGGACATAGCTGACGTCGAAGTCGGCATGGGAAAAGATCGTATGGCCTGCCATCGTGCCCGCCATCGTGCCGCGTTCTTGCAGGGCCCAGCTTGGTGGTTCGAGTTCGAAGACCTTGATGTGGCCGGGGCGGGTGATCTCGCGGATCTCGTAGCGGATCGCCCCGGCGGCGACCAGGTTCCAGGTGTAGGCGCGGAGCTTGGCTTGGACCTGTTCGGCGATTCCGGCGGGACCGCAAACCACCACGATGCGCTCCGTGCCGAGTTGGTGGCGGATCAGCGCGTCGAAATTTACGAAGTGGTCGATGTGGGTGTGGCTGATGAACACGGCCGCCGTGTTTTGCAACTCACCGACCGTCAGGCCGCTGGCATCTCCGCAATCACAAAGGTAGTTCCACGGATGGTTGTCGAGCCGAACGAGAATCGAGATGTCTTCGTCGACCCGGCTTTTTAGTTCCGGCTGAAACATGGCTTGGGTGGCGGATCGTAGACTGCGCCGAGAGTCTAGTGCCGTTCGATCTCGACGTTGCGATAATGGATCGGCGCGCCGTGGCCGGCAAAGCCGAAGTGGCCTTTGGTGTTGGTGCGACCTTTGAAGCGTTCGATCGGATACATCAGCGATTTTGGGTCGAGCTTGTTCAGATCGGTGTCGAGGATGCGGACGCCGTTGAGTTCGACTTGGATGGTCGAGCCGACGACGCGGACGGTTTGATGATTCCATTCGTTGGCCGGACGCATGAAGCCGCGGGTGGCCGCCGCCATGCCGTAGGCGGAGGCGTGGTGCTGGGCGGGGTGCAGGCCGGCGTATTTTTTGTGGGCGCTGTCGAGCACTTGGAGTTCGCACATGCCGACGTAGGCGGTGTCGCCCTTGCCGGGGTAGCGGATGGCGAGGCCGTTGTTGCCGCCGGGCGGGACTTTGAAGTCGAAGCGGACGGTGAAGTCTTCGTATTCGTCTTCGGTGTAAATGGTGCCGGCTTTGGCGAGGATCGAGCCGTCCTTCACCTCGTTTTTGTCGGTCGGGCCGTTCCAGCCGGTCCAGTCTTTGCCGTTGAAGATCGATTTGTAGTCGCCGTCGACGTGTTCGCGCAGCCAAGCGTTGGCTTCATCACCGCCGATTTCGCGGATGAACACATTGCGCCAGCTGATCTCACCGCCGTGGGTTTGCAATTGGATCGGTCCGGTTTTCGGAATGGGCGCTTTGGTTTTCTTCTCAAAGAAGTTGGCCATGCGGGCCGCGTCGACGACCAGTTTGCCGTTGAGTTCGACCGACACGCGTTCGCCGACCATGATGATGTGGAAGGTGTTCCACTCGCCGAACGGTTTGTCGGCGAGGACGGCGGGATTTTTGCCGGGCGAGCCGCCGGGGTTGTTCCACAGGCCGCCGGAACCTTTGTCGGCGCCGATGCCGAACTTCTTTTCTTCGGTGGAGTCCCAAATCTGAACTTGCGGGATGCCGCGCAGGTAGATGCCCGAGTCGGCCTTCGGCACGGTCTTGTAGTCGACCCAGAGTTCGAAGTCGCCGTACATTTTGTCGGTGGTGAGGTAGAGACCCTTGCCGTCGTTGATCAGAATGCCGTCTTTCACGCTCCAGTGTTTGTTGATATCCGCGAGGGTGCTTTCGCGCATGGTGGCGAAGTCCTCCTCGGAGAGGTCGGCGTAGGTTTTGTAATGCTTGGTTCCGAGTCCCCACCAGCCGTCGAGGTTTTCGCCGTTGAACAAGGCGGTC
>Ga0114956_1001185_pt1 | contig 20328 bp, 21 predicted proteins | sample MaitaG_FD_87304 | JGI IMG/M metagenome (GOLD analysis project Ga0114956, IMG submission 87304) | Marine algal microbial communities from Maine, USA - Maine_Asex2 metaG | ecosystem: Host-associated > Algae > Red algae > Unclassified | place: Maine, USA | collected 2015-01-05
AACCCCCTCTCCTCGTGAATTCGGTCAACGCTTGATTCAATGGCAGCGTCTTTAGGTCCGAATTCACGAGGAGAGGGGGAGCTAATTTTTTTATGTTTGGGTCTAAAGCAAGTGCCATTGGGCGCTCACATGTTCGCTACCACGTTAATTACAAGGCTTTTGATTCAAAGTGGCGCTGTCCAACAAGCCCTCGCGCGTCGGATTTGTATTATGGTTTCCCCCAAAAGGCTAAAATGCGTGCGATTTTTACATCGAAAATCGCTTCACGGACCTGCTCAGTTCCTGTCGCGCTTTAGTTGTTCGCGGAGATAGATGGCCCGTTGGACGTTGCGACTATCGGTGTCCATTGTCGTGTCGCGAATCTTTTGCAGGTGGGCCGGTTGGGTGCGCAGGAACAGTTGATTGATTGCAGGAATTTCCAAATCATCAATCAGCCCAAGGTTCACACCCATTCGCACGCGCGACAGCAAATACATCGTCTCTTCGCTGCTGATTTGCTGCGCAGTTTGTAAGGTTCCGTAGGCGCGACTGACGCGATCAAACAGATCGTTCTGTTTCTCGTCCAGCAAAAATTGTCGCGCCTTACGTTCGTAGTCAATCACAAAAGGAATCACATCGGAAACCTGATCAATGATGGCCGGTTCGTCTTTGCCCAAGGTAATCTGGTTGCTGATCTGATAGAAATCACCCATCGCTTGGGTGCCCTCCCCGTAAAGGCCACGGACGACCAAATTGATTTTCTGCAAACTGCGGAAGACCTTTTCGATTTGATGCGTGATCACCAGCGCCGGTAAGTGCACCAGCACACTGACACGTATTCCCGTTCCAACGTTGGTAGGACATGCCGTCAGATAACCTAGTTTGGGGTGATAGGCGTAAGTGAGGCTGGATTCAATATCATCATCGACTTGATTTATCTGCTCCCAAGCACCATCCAAATCCAAGCCCGACTTCATCACTTGAATCCGCAGATGATCCTCCTCGTTGACCATTAGGCTAAGCTGTTCCATCGAGTCGATGGCGACGGCGCGTGCGCCTTCACTGTTGGAAAGTTCGCGGCTGATGAGTTGCCGTTCCACCAGCAATTGCCGATCGAGTGTGTTGAGATTTGCGACGTTGAAAAAGTTCAGCCCGTCGAACGCAGGTGTATCGGTCAGTCGTTCGCGCACCGTGGATTCAATATTCGCGCGGTCAATATCATTGCAACGACAGATAAAAGGAAAGTCAGCCAGATTGCGAGCTAATCGAATGCGGCTGCTCATTACGATGTCTGATTGTGGGCCGTTGCCTCGCAACCATTCGCCGCAACGATCGTGTAATTCATCAATGACCATAATGGCGTTGCTCCAATTGACGAATTTGATCTCGGTATTTTGTCGCCGAAGCGTAGTGCTCCATCTTCACGGCAACTTCTAATTTTTGTTTTAAGCGCGTCAGTTCGAAATTAGAATGAACTTCATGGGCTTGGTCATCGGACACCATGCCGAACGCGATTCCCAGACGCACCGTCGACACCAACGCCAACAATTCTTCATCAGACCTTTGAACCGGCAGCTTCAACGCGCGGCTTGCATCTTCGGTTTGCGATCTGATTTCATCGCCATACTGTTGAAACAAAAGTTTCCTGGCGGCACGTTCGTACTCAACGATCGCTGGCACAACGGCCTTCACGAGGTTAATCAAACCCGATTCCGAATTGCCCAACGTCACTTGATTGCCGATGCGGAAAAAATCGCCCCACGCCTCTTCCCCGTAAACGCCTCGACCAACGATGCCTTCACGCATTAAGGCCATGAACGCAGCATCTAATCGACCTAACGTCGCCAGCGCAGGCAGGTGAAGCAAGACCGTTGCCCGCATACCGGTTCCAACGTTGGCCGGTGAAGCCGAAAGGTAACCCCATTGTGAACTGTAAGCGTAATTTAACGTCTGTTCGAACCGATCATCGACGCGCGAGATTCGTTCCCACATCCAATCCAGCGGGTATCCGGCGGCAAGCACCTGCAACCGAAGATGGTCCTCGTCGTTAATCGTAACGCTGATCTCATGCGAGGGTAGGTTGGCGTCATCGCCCGCGTCGGCGCCGTTTTCGCCGTTGGCATTTGTTCGGTTGGTCCCATGGGTCCCGTGGGTCCCATTGGGCTCATGGGTTCCTGACGGGCTGGCATCAAAATCGGCCAGTGACGTTGCGTCTTGAATCTGTTGCAAGAACTCAGATTCCAATTGGTCTTCTGAAGGGATACTTTTGGTGACGCTTGACGCTTGATCATCAAGCTCTGGAAAATCCAGTTCTTCAAACGAAATGTCTTCGGGCTGGCCATCTTCCACTGCCGAGCCTTCATCGTTGGGCGAAACATCTGCCAAACGATCTAAATCGGTATTCGGCGTTAGCTCAGTCAGATCAATTTTCCCCGCCGCCGAATCGATCACCGACTGTAGTTCCAATAAAAACTGTCGCTCAATTTCCCTGAGCTGATCAGAATCAACGATCGGTAGATCTTCCAACTCAGAGGGTTGATGGATGCAAGCGCTGATTCTGTTTCGGACGGTCGCCTGTTGCTCTTGCGAACTTACACCCACAAACGGATGTTCGGCGATGTTGCGAAAGAGTTGAAGGCGGCTGGCCACAACGACGTCTCCATCTTCGTCATCGCAACGTAGTGATTGATGAGAAAACTGTCCAAAGAATTCGTCACCAGGGAATTTATCACCAGGGAATTCGTCGCCAGGAAATTCGTCACCAGGGAATTCATTATTAACAGCGTGATCATCTGAAAATTTATCAGTCACCAGATTGACCTTCCTGTTCGATTCCTCGAATGCGGTCGCGAATGTCTTTGGCCTGCTCATAGTCCTCTGCTTGAACGGCGTCTTTCATCTCGCGCCGGAGCCGAATCAACTCCGTCTGGGATTCGGTGTCGCAGACGCCGCGTTTGGGTTGTTTGCCAACGTGTTCGCTTTCGCCGTGAACATTGATCAGCAAGGGTTCAAGTTCCTCGCCAAAGAACACGTAGTCATGCGGACAGCCCAGCCGCCCCGCTTGGCGAAATTCGTAAAATGAAATTCCGCAGATAGGACACTCGCGGTCATCCAGCTCCTTAAGGTCTTCGGCGGTCTGTTCCAGTTTTAGCTGTTTCGATAGCAAACCGCTGATTTGGGGCGTTTCTTTCTCGGCATCTTCGGTCCGCAGATACTGCTTGGCGCAATCGGGGCACAGATGAAGCTCAAGCAAACCACTGTCGTCCCCCGTCAGATCTGTGATATGGAAAGTCGCCGGTTTTTCGCATTTCTGGCATTTCATGTTTTATCTATCCAATACCGTCGGCTCCGGCGGTGGTTGCCGGTTGGACGGGAAAATTTGTGTTAAGAGAGATCGAGCTGATGCACGCTCCCTAACGATAATTTTATCTCCACCGCGATTTAGACACAAGGTTGTTGCGTCCGCCATCACTACTATCAAACATGACGCTCCTGATCGCCGCTGGTTCGAGTTATCCACGAATTTTCGAAATTGCTAATCTGGTGGTGCACAATCTTTACTACTAGAATTCGTGATTGCTGACCGATGGCAAGGCTCTATCGTTTGTACCGCCAAAATGGCTTAATTAAAGACCGCACGCTTCTCGTACCGAATTTATTATCGCGACATCGACACCTATGATTTGCCAGCCATCGCTCGAATCTTTCGAAAAACTTGCCGCTACGCATGACGCGGTCCCCGTTTATCGGCGGTTGCTCAGCGATACCCTGACGCCAGTGTCCGCGTTTGCTCGCATTGATGATGGCGGTACGGCGTGCCTGTTCGAAAGCGTCATCGGCGGCGAAAAAGTTGGCCGGTACAGCTTCCTCGCGTCTCGGCCGAGCCTTGAGATCGCGTCCAAAGGCAAACAGGTTACGCTCAACGATCACGGAGACCTTAGCACGTTCGACTGTGACAATCCGCTGACCGAGATTCGCAAAAGAATCGAAAACGTAAAGGTCGCTCAATTGCCGGGGATGCCGCCCTTCACCGGCGGTGCTGTCGGTTTCGCGGGATACGATGTGGTCCGCTACGTTGAACATCTTCCCGACGCACCGCACGACGATCGCGATTTGGACGATATGGCGTTCGCGTTTTATGATTCGATGCTGGTTTTCGATCACATCAGTAAAACCATCACTGCGGTAGCGTTGGCTTGGCCCGCCAAACATTCGTCGGCAGAGGCCGCTTATGATGATGCCTGCCAACGATTAGACGGATTGGTGACGCAACTTTCGCAAACCTCGGCTGACGATTTGGTCTGCACGGATGTGGCTCAAATTGATGCGGCCACCGATGGAGCTGAATACGAATCGAACTTCAGCCAAAAAGAGTACGAAGACGCAGTCCTAAAATCTATCCAATACATCAAAGCCGGTGATATCTTCCAAGTCGTCCTCAGCCAGAGGATGCAGACAGAAATTAGTTGCGACCCGCTGGAGATTTATCGCAGCCTGCGTGTGCTCAATCCCAGCCCCTTCATGTTCTTCGTCCGCAGTGGCGATTGTACGTTAGTGGGAAGTTCGCCAGAGATCATGTGCCGCGTCGTCGACAACGAAATGACGGTCAGACCTTTGGCCGGGACTCGCAAACGAGGCGCAACCGAAGAGGAAGACAACGCGCTGGAGGCAGAACTACTGGCCGATCAAAAGGAACGCGCCGAACACGTGATGCTGGTCGATCTTGGTCGCAACGATGTCGGTCGCGTGGCCAGATACGGGTCGATCGAGTTGCCTGACGTCATGGTGATCGAGCGATACAGTCACGTAATGCACATTTCCTCCACCGTCATCGGTCAGTTAAATGAGTCGAGCGACGCTTTTGACGCGCTGATGGCCAGCCTGCCCGCCGGGACGGTCTCGGGAGCCCCGAAGGTTCGCGCGATGGAGATCATCGACGAACTGGAAAAACATCGGCGAGGCCCCTACGCCGGTGCGGTGGGCTATATCGATTTCTCTGGCAATATGGATACCTGCATCGCGCTGCGAACCATTGTGATCAAGGACAACATTGCTTACGTCCAAGCCGGAGCCGGCATCGTCGCCGACAGCAATCCCACCAGCGAATACGAAGAGACCTTGAACAAAGCGCGCGGTTTATTACGAGCGATCGAGATGACGCACGCGCGACTCGCTGAATACGACTGATCAAAAAACCATTGAACCGACACTTTTTTTCCCCGCAAGAACCATGAAAACTCTACTTGATGAGAAACAGCTCAACGATGGCGTTCAAGAGCTGGCCGATCAAATTAACGCCGCGTACGGCGATTCTTCGCTAACAATCGTCGGCGTGCTGACCGGCAGCGTGGTGCTGATGGCGGATCTGATTCGCAAACTCAAGATGCCGCTGCGTGTGGGCGTTGTGCAAACCAGCAGCTATCAAGGCACCGAGCGTGGCAAGCTGTCAATTAATTCCGAAATGATGCTTGATATTACCGATCGCGATGTGTTGCTGATCGATGATATTTTCGACACCGGCCACACGCTGCAAGAAGTGCGTGAATTGATGAACACATTGGGGCCGACCAGTTTGAGGTCAGCGGTGCTGCTGTGTAAGACGGGGCGACAAGAGGTCGATTGGCGTCCTGAATTCGTTGCCTTTGATATTCCCGATGAATTCGTTGTGGGCTATGGTTTGGATTACAATGACGAATATCGCAACCTGCCGTTTTTGGCGTGTTTAGAGGACGCCGACATCGCGTAAGGTTTATCGTTTTGGCTTTGTTTTAATTGGACAGCGTCACTGAGGTGAGCGACAAGGCGCTAACTGCCGGTCAATGGCCGGTCATGGCGGATAGAACCGGCGACTATTGCCTTACCACTGACCAAAATAATGTTGTCCATCAAGGTTCTCACAAAAAATTCAAACTGCATGACCGGCATCGAACAACGCCCCGAACCTCTCCGAATTGCGGTTATCAATCGTAGATTTTGGCCGATTAGCGGTGCTGCGGAACTTGAGGTCGCAAACCTTTGCCGAGCCTTGTCCGCAGAGCAACATCGACTCGACATATTGACGGTGCGTTGGCAGAAGCACTGGCCTGCCCAGTTTCGATACCACGACTGTGACGTCTACCGATTGACCAAGCCTTCATCGGGGCCTTTTGGGACGTTTCGCTATCTCAAGTCATTGACCTCTCATTTTAGCAAACACGTCTACGACACCGTGATCGTGTTCGGACTTGGTGAAGAAGCCTCGACGACGGCGACCGCAATCGACGACAAAACAAAATTGGTCCTCCGCATTACTCAGCTGCACTTGACCGGGATCCATGATTTTTCGACCCGGCAAACTGAAGCGCTAAAATGCGCATCCACGATTCTGGCCGATACACCCTCAACGGCCGATTTCATTCGAAGACACCGGCCGGAAGTCAGCGACCGTCTCACTGTCGTTGCGCCTTTGCCCGCGATGCCCGAAGATTCCTTTGGCCAGCAACAAAACGCTGCGGGTCGTAAAACAGCCGCGCGTGTTGCGCTTTCAGACGCTCATCCAATTCTCCAGATCGACGCCGATCAACCATTGGCTATCACTTGTGCACCGATGGAAAATGATTTGGGTGTCTGCGATCTGGTTCGTGCTTGGAAGATGTTGCAGCGACAGCACACCAAAGCACGACTGTGGATCCTGGGCGAAGGTAAACTGTCTCGCACGGTCTGGGACGAGATACTCGAACAGGATTTGGTCTACACGGTCATCATGCCAGGCTTTTTCGATAACCTCGACCTCGTTCTGTGTGCTGCTGATCTTTATGTTCACCCACTGCGGACTCAATCGGCATGCAGTGTGCTGCAAACGGCTAAAACAATGGGCATCTGCACCGTGGAAACCGCGTCTCTGGAAGAAATAAAAGTCGCCGCAGTTTCTAAATCAACACGTTCATTTATCGAAAACCCAGACCGAGGACTGATGGTGCCGCGCGAAACGCACACCGCATTGTCCGCAACGATCAATTACTTGTTTCAGCATCCCGATTTCGCCGCCGACTTTGGTTCTGAGGTCCAGCGGCGATTGCTCAACCGTTCCGCAACGATCTGCGTATCCAAAGACTACCTGCCTCAGCCGCCTGAACCTGCCGTCACGACGAAGACTCCTTGATCATTTTTTTTTCTAACGAGCCACTACATTGAGTCGCCGCATTTTATTCGTTGTAGATTCTCTATTTCCGTTGGGAGATGCGTATCAACTGAGGATCCTTGCCGAAGGTCTAGCGTTGCAACATGACGTTTGCATCTGCGTTACCGGATCGACCGATCCAAGAGACTCATCCGGTCTCGCTCCACCGGACGTTGCGATACATTTTCTCTCTTGGGATCAAAAGCTGAAACATCGGGCCGCTGCGGCTCAGGTGCAGGTGGCGTTACGGTTGCGAAAACGCGTGCGCGCCTTTGAACCCGACATCGTCCATGCGTTCGGCCAACGCGCCACTAGCATCGCGGCTGCTACGCTGATGGCGATGAAGGCACGTCCCGAAACGAAACTGGTTAGCAGCGTTCTTTCGAGTTGGCTACCACAGACGGCTTCGGTCCAATGCTTTGAAGGGTTCCTGATCAAACGCGTCGATCATTTTTTGGTGGCTCACCCCAGTTTGCAGAAGGACTTAATCGATCTTGATATCGCAACCGATAATATTTCGATCCTCTCCAACAGCGTCAATAAAGGCACCGCCAGAGACGGCGAGACAGAGGTTGCGGATCAGCAAAGGCAGCAGCGCCGTGCATCGCTGATAGAAGTAACCGGCATCGAACCAACGGCCTTCATTGCGGTGACTTCCGCCGATCTGGAACCAATGACACGACTGAAGGATTTAATCTGGGCCACGGATCTGCTTTCTTGCGTTCGTGACGACGTGCATTTGGTAATTTTGGGCGCAGGATCTCAGCAGAAGCGTTTACGGATGTTTGCTGAATGTACGGAAGCTTCGCCGCACGTCCATTTTGCGGGCCGCCCATCGACGGCGCTTGAGATGCTCGGTGCCTCCGACGTGTATTGGAACTCTCATCTGCGGACGCCGCTTCCCAGCAGTCTGATGGCGGCGATGAACTTCGGTGTCCCGGTCATTTCGGTGTACGGACCGCAGACAGAGCAGTTGATTCGGCATCAAGAAACAGGTTTTGCCGTGAACTTTGGGGCGCGAGATGAATTTGCACGGTGGACGAAATTCTTGATTGAGAAACCAGACGCGGCGAAACAGTTAGCGTGGCAAGGACAGCAGCATGTGCGGCGTGAGTTTGAATCCGAGGGAGCAATCTCAGACGTTGAGAAGATCTATGAAGTCGAGCTTGGTCGTTAGCTGCACATTGTCGCATGTCACGGAGTGAAATACGACTTTCTAAACGATCGTCCACGTTTCCAAATCCAACTCTGGCACCCGATCGTAGCTGTCGACGTTGGCCGCAAACGAAACATCGGCGTCATGACCAATCCGCACTAAATTGATACCACCACGCGCGGTAGAGAAAAAATCGGCCAATGGCTTTCCCGCTTCGACTTGCGATTGGATCGCCTTCCAATGATCCAAGGCGATGTTGGCGGCGTCTGTAAGAAACGCTGGCGGCAATCCCTCCTTTGATCGTTTCGCAATCACCCGCTGCAACAGTAAACCCGCGAAACAAACGTCTTCACTGGTGATGATTCTATCGGTCCCCGAACACATCACGCAAACCCGCTCGCACTCAAACACCGCTTCTGCAACGGCATCTACATTAACCATCGCTCCGATCAAAACGCGATCCGCACTACGACAAGCCTCCATTGCTACCGTTCCGTTGGTCGTCGCCAGAATCAAGCTCTTGCCCTTAATCGCATCTGCGGTGTATTCCAGCGGCGAGTTCCCGTGATGAAATCCGTCGACGATTTTTCCTTGTCGTTCTCCACCCATGACCGAACTGGCACCGATGTTCTGATGAGCGGCCCGCGCGGATTCGATCGAAGGTTGAGGCCAGACTTCTTTCGCTCCATTGGAAAGCGCCGAAATTATCGTGGTCGTGGCACGCAAGACATCAACGACAACAACCGTCGTATCCTCAAGTGGCTCAGAAGCGGCGGGTAACAAGGCAACATCGAATCGGTGGGGAGCAGCGTTGGACACGGTTATGGTGGTTCCTCTGAATGAATCGGCGAATAGAATAAAGCAGCGGCGTCAAGCACCGTTAATGTATCCGCAAAAGACCGGTCCTGAGAAGGTGCCGGTTGGACTCCCACGGTAAACGTCCACGGTAAACGAACGCGTTTCCTTTGGCCATCACCCACCCATCCATTTTAAAAAACACTCAAAACCTTCATGGCTGTAGACAAATCAAACCAGCGCGTGCGAAAGATGTTCGGCGAAATCGCCCCCAACTACGATCGCATGAACCATCTACTTTCAATGAACGTGGATAAATATTGGCGATGGAAGACGGTCAGGAAACTCGCCCCTAATCGTGACGATCCGATTCTTGACGTCTGCACCGGCACCGGTGATTTAGCGTTCGTACTTGAAAACAAAACGGAGGGTGAAGTTCCTGTCATCGGTTCGGATTTTTGTTACCAAATGCTGGCTGTAGGTGAACAGAAGAACTTGCGCTCAAAACAAGACGTCACCTTCGTTGAAGCCGATGCGCAAAATTTGCCGTTTCCAGATGACCGTTTTCAGATCGTCAGCGCCGCGTTCGGCCTGAGAAACGTTGCCGATACGGATTTGGGATTGCGAGAGATGACGCGTGTTTGCAAACCCGGCGGGCAAGTCGCGATTTTAGAATTCTCAGTCCCACGCACCCAACCGATCAAAGGCATGTACGGTTGGTACTTTAAAAACGTGCTACCAAAAATTGGCCAGGCTCTCGCGCGAAACAGTTCCAGCGCTTACGACTACCTGCCGGACAGCGTCGGCGAATTTCCCTGTTATGAGGCTTTGGCGGAAAAAATGAAAACGGCGGGAATGAGTCAAGTCGATTTCTATCCGTTGACCTTCGGCATCGCGACTTTGTATGTAGGTGTTAAATGAGTCAGTCATCTAATTACCCTTTAGTCCTCGCGATAACCGGTGCCAGTGGTGTCATCTATGGGCAACGACTGTTACAGGTTTTGCTGAAAACGGACATCGACATCCACCTCACCATCAGCCCCTCAGGCTCGGTGGTGCTCAAACATGAAGTGGGCGTCGACGTTGATCTGGACAACTTTCGCGTCGGAGATTTGATTCCCGGCCAAACCGATTCGGATCGGCTGAAGTACTATCATCACAGCAACTTCATGACGCCGATCGCCAGTGGAGCGTTCAAGACGCGCGGCATGGTAATCTGTCCCTGCTCAGGAAGCACGCTCAGCGGCATCGCGACCGCGGCCAGTCGAAATTTAATCATGCGAGCTGCAGACGTGCATCTCAAGGAGAAGCGACCGTTGATTTTGGTCCCGCGCGAAACGCCGTTGTCGTTGATTCAAATCGAAAACCTGCAAACCGCCTGCCGCGCCGGCGCGACGATCCTGCCAGCGTCGCCGGGATTCTATCACGCTTACCAATCGGTAGACGATTTGGTAGATTTCGTGGTCGCAAGAATTTTGGATCATCTGGATATCGAACACGATCTCATCCGTCGCTGGGGCAGCTCAAAATAAAAACGCTCACGAACATCTTGGAGATGATCCGGTTCAGCCACACGATCTTCGCGCTGCCCTTTGCGTTGTTGGCGGCGGTGATGGCGTGGGTTGCTCCTGTCGCCGGCGATGCGGAAATTGAATTTCATTGGCTTCACCTGTTGGCCATCATTATCTGCATGGTCGGAGCCCGCAGCGCAGCGATGGCATTCAATCGTCTGGTCGACCGTTTCATCGACGCGCAGAATCCGCGGACCGCGCAACGGCATCTGCCGGCGGGGAAACTGTCGGTCAGTTCCGTGTGGTTGTTCACACTGGCATCTTCAATTGTGTTCTTAGTTGGCAACGCGCTGTTTCTGCCAAATTATTTACCGTTGGTGCTGGCGATTCCCGTGCTGTTAATCCTGTTCGGGTACAGCTATACCAAGCGGTTTACGGCGCTTGCACATTTTTGGTTGGGATTAGCGCTGATGTTGGCTCCGATCTGCGCCTGGATCGCGATCCGCGGTTTGGTCGTGATCGAGAATCCAGAGGACTTGGCACCGGCGGTGGTCTTGGGCTTGGCGGTTCTGTTTTGGGTGGCCGGCTTTGACATCATCTACGCCTGTCAGGACTATGCTTACGATGTTGAGAAGAAACTAAATAGTGTTCCTGTTTTGCTGGGCATCGGCGGTGCACTGAAACTGGCGGCAGTCTGCCACGCCGTCATGTTGGGATTGCTGGTGTTGCTGCCGCTGTTGGGGCAATGGTGCGGTCCGGAGTTGGGGTTGGGCTACGTTTACGGTTTGGCGGTGCTGGCGGTGGCGGGTTTGCTGATCTATGAACACGCTTTGGTGCGCGCCGACGACTTGACACGAGTAAACATTGCTTTTTTTAACGTGAATGCGGTCGTCAGCATTGGCCTGTTTGTCGCGGGGACGATTGATTTGCTGTGGCTGTAACCGGTTATTTCACGATAGTGCAATACGGTTAAGCGGATAGCGATAGACAGAAAATCGCTCGCAAAATAGACTTTTGCGTTGGCGATCGACCGCCAGCAAACGTTCTCCCGACACCCAAGAGCCTTTTGATGATTTATACCGTTGATCCGAAACTCAAAACCATCCAAGAAAAAGTTGAAGCCGGTCAGCGGTTGTCGATGGACGATGGATTGTTGCTCTACGACCGGGAAATTCCGCTCAACGATGTCGGCCAGTTAGCGAATTTGGTCCGAGAACGCAAGAGCGGCAACGCGGCCTACTACAACATTAACACGCACCTCAACGCGACCAATGTTTGTGTTTACCGTTGTACGTTCTGCGCGTTCCGATCGGATTTACGCAGCGACAAAAGCTACGTGATGTCGGACGAACAGATTCTTCAGCGCGGTGCCGAAGCGGTCGCAAACGGTTGTACCGAAATGCACGTCGTTGGTGGCTTGCATCATCAGAAGAAGTTCCAATGGTACAAGAACATTTTGCAGATTTTGCACGACGCGTATCCGCAGCTTCATCTCAAAGGGTGGACGGCGGTCGAGCTGAATTGGTTTGAGTTTTTGACTAAAATGCCGATGGACAAAATTCTTACCGAACTGCGTGAGGCTGGTTTGGGAAGTCTTCCCGGAGGCGGCGCTGAGATCTTTCATCCTGAAGTTAGAGATAAAATTTGCGAGCATAAAGCCGATTGTAAAAATTGGATCGACATTCACCGCACGGCTCACCAGCTGAACATCAAAACCAACTGCACGATGTTATACGGCCACCTGGAAAATTCCTTCCACCGTGTCGACCACTTGATTCGTTTGCGTGAATTGCAAGACGAAACCGGCGGGTTCCAAACATTCATTCCGCTGGCTTTTCATCCAGAGAACACAGGTCTATCGCACATCAAGAAACCTACAGCGGTGGAAGATCTTCGGACGATCGCTGTCAGCCGTTTGATGCTGGACAACATCGACCACGTCAAAGCGTACTGGATCATGCTGGGTATAGGCACGGCTCAAACAGCGCTGTCCTATGGCGCCGACGATCTTGACGGCACCGTACGGCATGAATTGATCTACCACGACGCCGGCGCGACGACTCCCGAATTCCTGTCGGTCGAAAAATTGGAATCCTTGATCCGCGAAGCGGGTCGTGAACCGATCGAGCGCGACACGATTTATCGCAAGATCAATCGCGATGAAAACGATCGCATGAAATGGTCAGTAGGCGAAGAGATTTTGGTGAACGCTTAATTTTACGTTCTGCATTCTCTATCGTATTCCGTTTCGCTACGCAGAGGCGAATAGTCGAACTTGATATGTCGTCGAGCACTCACTCGCGTGAATTCGTACAAGCCTTAGAAAAAACGCATTGCACTAAAATTACTTGGAGGTGAAATGCGTTTGAGTGGAGGCGCGAGGAGACCAGTTGAGCTTTTTGCTTTAGAGGTTTTACTGTGGAGTCGGCAGCAAATCTCTATGGTGCAAGGTGTTTTCAATAAGATCCAAGATTCTTCGATATGAGGATGAATCGGCGGCGGGCGAAAACGGTCGTCCGCCACATTTAGCGAGAAGTGCACCCTAAACGCGGTCGCGACCTGCGAGTTTTCCGTGGCAAACAGGATTATCCCAACCTATTTCGGTAACGTGCTTGAACGTCCAATCTCTGTTCCCGGTTGCAAAGTGTGGACCGTCCAAATCTCTTGGCCCAACACGATGAGCTTCGCAGTCGCGACCTTTGCAAAAACTAATCCAGCAGCCCGCGCCCGCGTAATGAGTTCTTCAAGTGATTGAGGGTCGGGTGTTTCCAATACGCGGCGCGCGGCGCGCGGCGTGTTGACGTGCAATAGAATCTCCTTTTTTTCCACCTACGGACTCACGCAGATCGAACAGTATTTCGGCTACTGCCTTGTAGTTGGCTGTACCCCGCTCATCGACAAGCTTTTTGGCGGCATCAAGCCATTTCTTTGGTGCCTTCGCCATTTCGATCATTCTCGCCTGTCGCGTCTTTTCCGCGCCGGCTGCCTCACGTTTCGCTTTGGCAGCAACTTTCTTTGCGGCTTTCTAGTTGGCAGATGACCTCAAAAGTTCTGTTTGGTCAAGAAGTTCCAAAAACGTTCGATGCAGATCCGCTACCGGCAAAATAACTTTGGGCAGAGTGTCTCGAACTTCTGCGAGCAACCGGGCTTTCGATTCGGCCGAGTCTCTGGTCAACAGTTGAACCAGCAGTTCTTTCGCCTGCTGGGCTCTTAATGAATTAGCCCACACCTTCACAGAATTCTCAACACCTTCATCAGGCGTAAACGGATTGACATCCTTCCCCGCTGCCGTCAACAATAACGGGTCGAGACCGTGGAACTCAAGCAAGCCACCCAAGTGCTCAGTCAACTCTGAAAAACCATGAGGCACCGGAGGCTCGATTTTTTCTTCCGGGTCGTTGTAATCATCGTCTGCCGCGTAAAGCCAAAGCACGTATAACGCTCTCAAGTCGCCGCTGATCAAACGTGTTCGAATCTGAACTGCTACATCCAGGTACTTTTGAAGTTCCCAAACCTGTTGCAGTTCGCCAGATTCGTGAAACGGTTCAAGACCGAGAATTCCACCTGCTCCCTTTGTGTCTTTTTCCCAAGTCAACTGATCTCCATTGATGTATTGGGAATACAGTTTTTTCTCCAGCGGAAGCCCGTTAGGTAAACGAATCCTGACCTCCCGATCACCGTAGTTTGTGTATTGAAGAAATACGTCATATCCGCGCCGCAACAATCCGTTAACGTCACCCCCGAAAAGAACTGAAGTGATACTCAACAGACATTGCCCACCGGGCGACGTCCGCGCGAGTTGACTGGCGATGGGCGAAATCCAGTTCGGGATCGTTAAGTGGTCGATCGACCGCTTGAAACGCAACATATTGGAATTCGCTCATACTTGGCGCGTCATTGCCTTCAGCTGCTTTTCACAAATGAAGCCTACACGGTCTTCACCGAGCATTGCGAATGCCCATTTGCTTGCTAAATCGCCGCCCTCGGATCTCACGGCTCGAATCACGGGGTTCAAACAATCCTCAATATCGTCGGTCATCAGACCTTCGTCGCTGCATTCAACTTGATAGCTGCCGTCTTTCATCAAACCAATCGCAAGTTCTTTCACTTCTTTAAGGCTTCCCATTTTGATGAGTTTTTTGAAGCCTTTCTTGACATCCTTGTATGCCCCGTAGTCATAATCAAAATTGTGATTCGTATCTCGATCATCAACATCGGTCGCGCGACAGATTGCTGATTCGACATCCGCAATCAGCAGATCGACTGGCTTGCGCACATCAAGCACCCTCTCGAGGTCGCGCGATAACGTGACGTTACCTTTTGCAAGCGTCATGACGATCTTAATCAAATCAGCTTTCGTGCGTTTCTTTAACGCTTTTTCGATCAGAGGAAGCCGATCCGTTGTAGAACGCTTCCGGGTACGGGAACGCTTCTGCGGCACCTTGCGAAGTGCCTTTTTTTGTCTTGTCGGCATGGGGGAAACTCGCTGTAAATATGAGCGTCGTCAAGCATCTTCGCGAGTCAATTACTTTCTCGATTTCTTTGCTTTTCGTTTCTTTGCCCGTTGTTTGAGTTCTCTGTCACGTTGCCGCTTCAAAGACTCGCGTTCCAGAATCACGGCTCGTTGAAACATCCATTCAACAAAACCCTCGGATTCGGTCCACGAGTCTAACTGCTCTTCGATCACGATGGCGGCTTCTTCTGGACTACCTAAAGCATAATGCTCTGGCATCATTGGCGGGTGTTGTGCCGTCAAAAGCTCGAGAACGTGAGGGTTAAACTTGAATGCCTTGGCTATTGCTTTTTGAGCCGATCGACCCCTTGGGCCTTCGCGACGAAATTCTACTTGAGCCTTAAGGTAAAGCCAGATTCCTGACTCCTCCGAATAACGATCGAGAATTTCTACAGCGTCCTGATCTCGATTTTGACTGAGCAGCAAAGGAATGACCTCATAACGGACTCCCATGTTGTCATCCGTATTGAGTTGCAAGATGTCAAGCATTTGCGCGATTGCTTTGTTGACTTGCCCATCTGCTGCGAGCGCGAGAGCGAGTCCACATTTTGCCCGCATCATCGGTCGCGTTTGAGATATCCCCCAGAAGTGACCGACCTCGGTTTCCATTAGCTCGGCGAACTGAATTTCCCCAAGTCTGACCGCATTTCTGAACAGTTCTATCTTTCGATGCGTTTCATGAACTGATTCAGCAAGTAGTACATTAGCCTCAATATGACTTGGGTCTTCTTTTAATGCTTGTCGAGCGAGTTGAATTCGGCGTCGACCGTACGCGTCGATCGCTGCATAGCAAAGGTTTTCCGCACGATCAAATGGCGTTTCTGAAGGGTAATCAAAATCGTCGATGGAACCTGTGAGCTGGCTATTGATCAACTCATTGATTTGGTCCAGTTCCATTCCTTCATTTTGATTGATCAAGGCCTGAACCAAACCGAAATGCCGTTCATTGCCTCGCCTTTCCGGGATCATGCCGCGATCAAGCCACTCGCTTCTGTCGGGAGGGTCGATTAGGTCTGGGATCAAGATCTTGCACCGTCTGTTTTTGCCTTGTACCGATATTTGCTTTAACCACTGGCCCGAGTCAATTTCCTGTTCGGTTGTTTCAGCCAATGCCGCCAGAACAATCGTGACGTACTCAAGTTCTTTGGGCTTTGGAGCTCGAGTATTGTCACGAGAGTAAAACAGGAACTGCGGAAACGCGTCGCCAGTCTCCAATGGCAGGTCGTTCTCCTTCCACAGCACAACATCTTTTTCAATCGCTTCGCTAATCGGATTGAAGGTTAAGCTGAACACTTCAAGTGAGTCCATGTCCTGACGTTGGGCACGCATATTCCAGTGGGTATCGGCTGACTCATAAAAGCCAAGTCCGAACTCTTGCCGCCCGGATCCCAGAACGGTTGCATGCTTCAAGTACTTCGGTGGCTTGGGCGTTTGGATCTGAAGCAAGTCGGTGTCGCCAAGATATTTCCACAGACCTGCACGGTAGAATGCTGCGGCCGCTTCGGCGAATGCCCGGATCTGCGGCAGCGAGCATTTCGTATCTGCCAGTGCCGGAGCTTCAACCGATGCATCGCCAAGCATGTGGTCGGCCATATCTACTTTGACTTCACACCAGAATTCGGGTTCAGCATTCCACGAAACGGTAGTCCCAGAACCTGTGAACAAATTATTCAACTGTTCTGCTAATGCGCGGTCAGTCACGCAGATGGACGCAGGCCGGTAGTCAAACTCGTGTGAATCTGCAAACTTAAATAGCTCCGAGATCAACTTCTCCGATGGTGTCCCAACGACAACTGGCTTCGCATGGACGAGTTGCATCTCACTGGAAACCCACAGCGACATTTTCGCTTCTGCCATCGGCGAATCCGCGAAAGCCTCGCCCGCTAAATCGCTGAAATCAAATACCCCGCCTTGCCAATGGGCATTTGGTTTGACCGGAAGTCTGAGGAAATGCTCGATTTTGGCGCTCATGTCTTCTGCTTTTCAAATTATGAAACGGCTGCTTCGTCTTGCATTGTATCCCTTGGGGAAAGAAGGGGAAACGGTCGATCGTGTCCGAGAGAATGATCCGACCAGTTGTAGCAATAATACATTTGGGCAAGCGCCGGGGCTGGAAACGGGCTATAGAGAGAGGGCCCAGGCAACGGCTCGGGTTAAAGAGGAACCCGGAATCACCGCGTTGAATTTTGCTTACCGAGTGCCTTGGCTCTGGGCTGGAAGTAGGGAGCGACATGACGAATAAGAGTCGTCCTCCAGAGGAATTGTCAGAGTTAGTTAATCCAGTACAACGGATACAGTTCACCCGTCCAAGATCGCCTGTCGAACACCTTGAGTATTACCTTGTCGCACACCCAGCGTAGCTTCTTCCCTGAAAAGATGCGTAGGTCTTTGTAAAAAGAAAAATTACACTTTCCGGCTGGTCCGAAAAGTTGGACATGCGCTGTCATCAATATTGGAACCAGTAATGACCCCCAGTGGGGGATCGAGGCCACCATTAGAACTTTTCACGGAGGGGGTTCGGGAGTGGAACCAGTCCGAAATCTTCATTTTGCGAGCCTAGTCGTTTCTTGAAGGCAATTCCCCTTCGCCTGGATAACTCAAGTGGGGGTAAGCTCGCGTAGAGGTGGAGTGGACTTTAAATGAAGCCTCGCCCTGCGTTTCGGACCATCGCGCTGCCGTCATTCGATCCATTTCAGGTATTCATTCATGTCGACTGCTGGAACCGTGCCGATCGGCTGAAGCGTCTTGAAAAGTGACATCAGGAAATACATCAGGCTCGCTTCGGCGTTGCTTTTCTCGATTTCTATTTTGCCGTTATCGCTAACGACACGGAAACCGCCTTCCGAAAGAACGCATCCAAGGTGAATTTTCCCTGGCTTGGTTGCCCAACTATTGCGGATGGCGTCCTCAAAAGAATCACCAAGCCCCGGCTTCCATGACGAAGACAGGGTCAAAATTCCGGCAGGAATTTCAAACAGCTTCTTCTGCCACTTTTGGCCTGTGTGGTCAGTGATCAAAGCCGACGTTCGCAGCAGCCGTCTTACCGACTGCACTTTCTCCGATGTGTACTCAATATGTTCTTTCGAGATGTCTTGTTTGACCTCAAACACGGCGTACACGCTTTCAGCCGGAATGTAGACGACGCCCCCAAAATTGATTACGAACGGTGTGTACTGACGATCAAAAATCACGATGTCAATTTGTTGACTCGCGTCGCCATTGCTATCAACCACCATTGCACGCTCGATCGCGTAGCGATTCGGCAGGTACTCTTGAAGAAGATCAATCCAAGAGGATTCCGTTGCCTCTCCTTTGGTTCCTTGATGGATAGCGTATTCACGGTTCAGCTCCTGAGCCGCTTCGGTCGCTTTCTGGCGGCTCTTAAAAAGTCCGGGAAGATCGACTGTATTTACTTCTGACATTTATTCCTCCGAAAACGCTGGGGTCGGTATGATTTGCGATGCGACCGAGACAATCAGATCGGATGTAACGGTCCGGTCAGGAAAGGCTTCCAAGACCACGGACGGAACCAATCGCTGCGTGATATCGGAAAAGCTGAAGCCAACATCTGTTCCGTTACTCTCACCCGTCAGTTCAACGACTCGCGAAAGGTCTTTATCGGAGCAGACGTATTCAGGGAAAGCAATTCGCAGCACCATGCGTCGCTGTTCAGGGTTTGGCCGAGTGAACTCGAACGTGGCGGCAGCACGCCGCATTACCGCTGGGTCCATTGCACTGAGTCGATTGGTACACATGACGACCAGCACTGGGCGTTGGCCTTGGGCCAAGTCGTCGATTCCGCGTATCAAAGCGTTCACTCCAGCACGATCTTCGTGGTGCATTTGAGCCGACTCGCGTGACTGAGCAATCGCGTCCGCTTCGTCGATCAGCAGGATGTGACCGGCAGATGCGGACGAGCCATTGTCAAGAGACGGCGCTTGCGACTTGACGATTCCGAACGCTGCCGAAATCAGCCGAGTCATCTCTCCAACCGCTCCCGTACCTCGTGCAGTCAAACTCAGGCTGTGCAGCAAGACTGGAATCCCAGCCTTGCGAGCCACTGCATCTCCAAATGTTTCCGCAAGTTCCGTTTTTCCAGTTCCAACGTCGCCTGCCAGAATAAATAATGGTGGACGACGCTGAAAATACCGCAACGCTGGTAGCGAGTCTTTAAAGTGCTGCTGGGACCAGTCTTCCAGCGAAGATGGTTTCAAACGCATCATGGCTTCTTTTGTCAGTCGATCCTTCATCGCATCGAGTCCGACCAACCGATCGAAACGACGTTTCACATCTGCGTCTGGAAACTCCAGTACGTCATCGAAAATTCCGTCTGTTGAATCTCTGTCCATTAGTAACTCCTGAATGATCGTCGGGAAACGCCAGTGCCGCCCGCTGAGTAGTTTTTCTCCGTGCCGCTCCAGCTTCCAAGACCATCGCTGGGCGGATCGCCGGACGTTCTATTGACTGGGTGTGAACCTTTGAACGTCGATTGCTGATCGGATGTGAGACCGTTGTACTTGCTCGAATACCACGCATAGTTGAAGAAGCTTGCACCACCCAAATCGACGTAAGCCGACATCTTTCCTGCGCGTTCATCCGTTTCGATGTTGCCATTGGGGGTCACTTCATACGACCAACTCAACACCCTCTTGTCGTCTTTCTGGAAACCAAATTCGTAGCGACTCAGATAGCCGTATCGCAGAAGCTCCACCAGCTCGGCGTTGTAGTTTTCGACTGCTGTCAACGACGGCTTGCCGTGCAAGCGAGCGCACGCATTCAAATCCGCCGCGATCTTCGAGGCAAGATGCTTGGCGTGCGTTACGGTGAATGTGGCGGAAGTGGTATGTGTAAACGTTGACATGATTAAACCTTAAATGTTGGGCCAAAAACAACTTTCCAGCACTCGACTGCACGTCCCTTAGTCGTGGCATGACGTGCTTCAGAAATTACATCAAGAGCTTCTTCGGCTTGATCCACCAGAGTGTCTCTATCGAACTCGCTATAATCGGCCACAATGCTGTTGTCGAGATTCACCGGGTCGAGCACTTCGATCGCAGCTAGCCCACGATCCGGGATTTCGCTGGCTTTGAAGTAGTCCGTAAACGTGATCTGATCGGACATCCGTGTTTGAACGATGTATGCGAAGAACTCTTCGAGTGCGTCTGGGTAGTTGGACAGCACAGCACCGGAGTCGAGGCGATTTGCCATCACGAGT
>Ga0114956_1001186_pt1 | contig 20308 bp, 18 predicted proteins | sample MaitaG_FD_87304 | JGI IMG/M metagenome (GOLD analysis project Ga0114956, IMG submission 87304) | Marine algal microbial communities from Maine, USA - Maine_Asex2 metaG | ecosystem: Host-associated > Algae > Red algae > Unclassified | place: Maine, USA | collected 2015-01-05
AAGTCGGTCTGCCGCTTGCGTGTTTGTTCGTAGTAAATCGACTCGGTAGTCACGATGATGCCGCAGACTTCGCCGCGTAGATTGTACACTGGCCCGCCGCTCGCGCCCCAGGCAAAGTCGGCGGTGATTTCCATCGCTTCGTAGCTGCCTTTCTGCGGCTTGTCCTCGTCGAGTGGATAGCGGGTGAACCGGGCAATGCGGCCTTCGGTCAACATGTAATAACGACCCGCCGGATGGCTGAGAGCAATCACGGCTTCGCCGACCCGGTCGCCACCGGAGACCGGGGCCGGACGTAGCGGCGGCCCGTCGGTCTGCACGACCGCCAGATCGGAATCTTCGTCGGCGGCGACGATCCGGCGAATCGGACGGACCACACCGTCGAACGACATGACACCCTGCGCGAGCACGTCGCCGGAATCGATCACATGGTAGGCGGTCAGCACCAGATTGGAGGCGATGGCGACGCCGCCCGCCATGTCGCCGTGGTTCAGCGGGCACTCACCACACTTCGCGATATCGCCGACCAGAACGGTGGAGGCGAGACGCAGATTGTAGATGTCCGCGGGTTCGAGCCGGCGGGTGCCGGGTGGAGCAAAGCGGAATGGCTGCTTCAAGCGGGGTTCGCTTTTCAGCTGTTTCAAAATCGTCGATGGTTTCACGGTCTGCTTGTCGTTCAACAGCTTGCCCATGCCCAGCTCGAAAGTTGTCAGCATTTTGAGGTCGTTGATGATCGGGGATGGCGAGGAACTCACCTGCTGCGCACGGGCGGAGAGATTGGTGCAAGCGAGCGAACAGAGAAACAGAAAAATGATGCGGCGCATGCTTATGATGTACGTGAATGGTCTGGACTGAAAAGAAGGAAACGAAGGCCATTCGGTTTGAAAACCTCTTACGAATACGCAGAGCTTTTGCGGGCAATGAGTCCGCCAAACAAAACGTTACAAAATAAGTGCAGCCGGGCTGACGCCAGTGAGGAAGTTTCCGAGCATAAATGCGAACAGGTTCACGCCGCCTGAAGGGAAGACATCTTGGCGGGGCTCGCAGAAAAAATTCCGCGTCACCATTTGGTGGATTTTCCATGTTTCCAAAGTCGGAAATCCCTCACGAAAAATCAACTGTAATTTTAATTATTAACAGCACTTCGGACCGTCCATGACGGGCTACGCGTCGAGCGGCCGGAATGAATTCCGTCACGACGAACGCGGACTGAAGTCCACGTTACCTCACGGGCAGGCTTCTGCTGCCATTTTATGGCAGAAGTTTGCCATAAAACTACTGCACCACTTGGCGGCCTTCGATCGCGCGCGCCAGGGTCACCGGATCGGCGTAGGACACGCCGCCGCCGGCGGGGATGCCGAGGGCGAGGCGGGTGATGCGAACATCGGACTGGGCACTTTCGCTGAGGCGTTCGGCGAGAAACGCGGCGGTGGCATCGCTTTCCACATCGGCATTGAGCGCGAGCAGGAGTTCGGTGACGCCGCGCTGCTTCATCAGCGCCAGCAGTTGTTCAAGGCGGCCCGGCGAGATGCTGCGCCCGGATTGGGGAGAGAGTTTTCCTTGCAGGCAGAAGTAGCGTCCGGCGTAGGTGCGGGCTTGTTCGAGGGTGGTGATGTCGGCGATGTCCTCGACCAGACAGAGGAGTTTGTCATCGCGGTTGGGGTTGGTGCACAGCGCGCAGGGATCGACGCCGGCGGCGGTGATGTAGCCGCAGTCAGAACACAATCGTACCTCGCGTTCGACCAAGCCGAGGCAATCTTGCAGTTCGAGCAAGTTGCGTTTTTCCGGATCTTGAATCAGGCGCAGCGCAATGCGTTCGGCGCTGCGCCGGCCGATTCCGGGGAGCCGGGAAAGGGCCTGCTGAAGTCGTTCGAGAGGAGACATGCGCTAGATTAAAAGCCCATGCCGGGAGGCAGGTTCAGCCCTTTGGTGAGACCGGCCATGGTTTCCTCGGAGGTTTTCTTGGCCGCTCGGATGGCACCGTCGACGGCGGCCACAATCAGGTCTTCGAGCATTTCGGCATCTTCCGGATCAATCACCTTCGGATCGATTTTCAAGCCCTTGAGATTGCCATCACAGGTCGCGGTCGCGGTGACCATGCCGCCACCGGCGCTGAACTCGACTTCTTGTTGCGCCAGCTCCTCCTGCGCTTTGGCCATGTTGGCTTGCATCTCTTGCACCTGCTTCATCATCTTCATCATATTTGCCATCGGGATCTCCTGCTTAGGATGTTTTTCTGGGGGTGACGGACTTTATGTCACCGTTGAACTTTTCAAGGACTTTTTTGACGTTGGGATGCTCATACCACTCGCGCCGCGCCCGGTCGGTCGGCGGTGGCGAAGCGGATTTGCTGGGTTCGGCGCGGGTTTCCGAGGGCGGCGCGTCTGGTTCCGAACCGGCAGGCGACACCAGATCCGAGGGGCGCGGCGGACCGTTCGCCGGACCGGGTTCGGCCACGGGGGGCGTCGGTTGCGCCGCGGGAAGCGTAGAGGCGGCGCCGCTGGAGACCGCAGCGGTTGCCGCAGCCCCGGCTACCGCGGCGGCGGCAATCGTACCGGCTCCAGGGCCGGCAGGACTCAGGTCGTCAGGCTTTTTTTTTTACTCTCGCCATCGGCCGACGCGGCGCCGCCCACCTGATCGCGCAAGGCGTGTAGGTCGCGGACGATCTGTTCGACCGGAACGACCGAGGCGGCGCGGGCGGCGCGGACCAAAATCATTTCCACGGTCACGCGGCGGTTGAGCGCCCGGTTGAGTTGGCTGTGCGACTCGAGAATTAAATCGACCACGCGGGCGACCCGGGCCGGCGTGAGTTCGGCGGCTTCGGCGGCGACGGTGGCGCGTTGCGCGTCGGTCAAGTCGCCGAGATGTTTATCGCTCTTGGTGTACGCGAACAGCAACAGGTTGCGCAGATGTCCAAGCAGTTCTTCGATGACCCGGTTCAGATCTTTGCCGCGATCGTCGAACTCGGCAACGTGTTCGATCAAGGCGGGGATATCGCCGGCCAGAACGGCCGCGCCGAGATCGACAATGCGTTCGTGGGAGACCATGCCGAACACTTCGAGCACGTGCTCTTCCTTCAAATCTTTGCCCTGGAACGCGATCAGTTGGTCGAGCGCCGACTGCGCGTCGCGCATGCCGCCTTCGGCGAGTCGGGCGACGGCGAGCAGCGCGGCCTCGTCGGCTTCGATCTTTTCGGATTTGCAGATCTCTTGAAGGCGCTTGACGATCTTGTTGGTCGGAATCCGTTTCAGGTCGAAGCGCTGGCAGCGGGACAAGATGGTGATCGGCACTTTGTGCGGTTCGGTGGTGGCGAAGAAGAACTTCACGTGCGCCGGCGGCTCTTCGAGAATCTTGAGCAAGGCGTTGAACGCGCCGATCGACAGCATGTGCACTTCGTCGATGATGTAGATCTTGTAGCGGGCGCGCGACGGCATGAAACGCGCGTTGTCGCGGATTTCGCGAACTTGTTCGACGCCATTGTTCGACGCGCCGTCGATCTCGAGCACGTCCATGCACGAACCGGCGGTGATCTCGGCGGCGATTTCATCGCCGTCAGTCGAGGTGATGGTCGGTCCATCGGTGTGGCACAGCGCCTTGGCGAGAATACGCGCGGTCGAAGTTTTGCCGGTGCCGCGCGGGCCGACGAAGATGTAGGCGTGGTGCACGCGGTCGCGTTCGATGGCGTTCTTCAGCGTGGTGATGACATGTTCCTGGCCGACCACATCGTCGAAGTTCTGGGGCCGGTATTTCCGGGCCAGAACCTCGTAGGGTTGGGATGTGTCTTTTGTGTCCGCCATGGGGACCCCATCCATACCCTTCCGCGTGCGCTTGGTGCAATTCAGAAGTGGCGCAACCCCGAACGACCGGCCCGAGGAAGCCACCTGCACCGGCACAAAGACGAATCCGTCCTCGAAATTATTTCACGGTACACTTATGCCGGAGGCATGTGGTATTACGAAGACAAAGGTCAGTCGGTCGGTCCCGTCGAGGAGTCCGAACTCATGGCAAAGCTCCAATCGCGGAGCATTCCCCTCAATGCGATGGTCTGGACCGAAGGATTTGCCGATTGGAAACCCGCGAGCGAAGCCTTCCCTTCGATGGCCGCCGTCCGCGCTCCGGTAGCTCGGCCGCAAGCGGGCGCCGGGGTTCAAAATCCGTACCAGAAAGCGGGTGCTGGCCAAGCCGCGCCACAAGGGACCTCAAGCTACGGCGTTCAGCGAAGCGGCAAGGGACCGGCGCCCGGACTGGCGATCACCTCCTTGGTGCTGGGCATTTTGGGCCTGCCGATGATCTTCTGCTACCTCGGTCCGTTTATCGGCATCCCCGCGGTCATCTGCGGACATCTCGCGTCCAAGAAAATCGCGGCGGAAAACTTGGATGGCAAAGGCATGGCGCTGGCCGGCAAGATTATGGGCTATATCAGCATCGTATTCGGGATTCTCATCTACATCTTGATCGGCGTCGCCATCCTGTCGGAAATGTGAAGCCACTCCGCTCCTAGCGCCAAGATAGCACCCTCACTGCACCCTCACCGCTAAGCCTGCATTTCCTCCCACAATAAATTCGCCGCGCGGTGGCTCGAAATTGCGTCGGCGTAATATTTTTATACAGGGAGATGGTCTTACAGGGAGATGGTCTGACCTGGTTCGCGCAGCGAACGCCTCACGAGTTCGCGCAGCGAACGCCTCACGGTCACATGGTCGGGTTCAGGGGGTCAAAGTTCGATGATCAGGAAGGGGGCAAAGTTACATGATCACTGACATCTGGCTGATCTTGGTGGGATTTTGAGCGCTTTTGAGGGAGCGCGATAACGGGCACTACATTTTGAGCGGCGTTCGCTGGATGAAGTCCATTATATTATCAAATATGAGAAATACTTTTTAGATTGCCCGAGGGCCGGTGGATTCAATGGTAAGCGTTATTGTTACTCATTGAGCGTTCCCTATCCATTAAATGCGTCACTAATGTGACGCGGAGATGGTCTGTCCCTGTTCGCGCAGCGAAGTCCTAATGTGACGCGGAGATGGTCTGTCCCGGTTCGCGCAGCGAAGTCCCTGGACCGCGGAAATACGGAATACGCGAAACCTTTTGTCCGAAATTCCGCGTTTTCCGCCTCTTCTGCGGTCATTGCGCAAGGGTTTCTAACGAAACGGGATCAAACCCTTCTTCGTCGAACAGATAAACCTCTCGGCCCAGTTGGAGATCCACTGTGAGCCCTTTTTCTTTCCGGGTCTCAGACCATGGTTTCACGTGTAAAATCCTCAAAACCAACGTACTTGGAGCAAGACAACAACCCCATCACCACGCGCCACTTTGACGACCACCTCCGAACCCTACGCAACCCTCGTGCGCCTTCCTGACCGCCGGCGGGTCCCCACTATACCTCGTGTGGCGGTTGTGGTGGCGGTGCTACTCGCCTGCGCGGGTATGGGCGCTCCGCTCCGCGCCGAGTCCGGGGTGGCGTTCTTTGAGAATAAGGTGCGTCCGCTGCTGGCGGATCATTGTTATGAATGCCACGGCCAAACTCGCAAGAAGGGCGGGCTGCGACTCGATGCCAAAGCGTTCATTCTCAAAGGCGGCGACTCGGGTCCGGCCGCAGTTGTCGGCAATCCGGAGGACTCTTTACTTCTCAAAGTGCTCAGCCATCCGCCGAAAGGCATCTCGCGCATGCCGGACGAGGCCGACGCGCTCGACGCAGCCCAGGTCGCCACGCTGCGCAACTGGGTTTTGCTCGGCATGCCTTGGCCCGACGAGAAAACGCCGAGCGATCCGGCGCTCGCGGCAAAAACCCATTGGGCCTTTCAAGCGATTGCCGATCCCGAACCGCCAGCGAACAAAGGCCGCAGCGCCATCGATAAGTTCATCTACGCCAAACTTGCCACGGCGGAGCCGAAAGCCTTGCGCCCCGCACCGCGCGCCGACCGCCGTACGCGCCTGCGCCGACTCTCCTACACGCTCACCGGCCTGCCGCCGAGCTTTGCCGAACTCACCGCGTTCGAGGCGGACAAACGCCCCGAGGACGAGGCCTGGGCGGCGCAGGTCGACCGCCTGCTCGCCTCGCCCCACTACGGTGAACGCTGGGCCCGCCATTGGCTGGACCTCGCTCGCTACGCCGACACGAAGGGCTACCTCGTCGCCAGTGCCAGCCGCGATTATCCCTACGCCTACACCTACCGCGACTGGGTGGTCCGCGCGCTCAACGAGGACATGCCCTACGACCAGTTTCTCACCCAGCAACTCGCCGCCGACCGCGGTCCGCAACCAGACGGCTTCAATCCCGATCTCGCCGCACTTGGATTTCTCACCGTCGGCCGACGCTTCCTCAACAAGAAGGAGGATATTTTCGATGACCGGATCGACGTCGTCACGCGTAGCGCCCTCGGCCTGACCATCGCCTGCGCGCGCTGCCACGACCATCCGTTCGACCCGGTCACGCAAGTCGATTATTATGCGCTGTTCGGCGTGTTCGACAGTTCGCGCGAACCGGAGTCGCTGCCCACCATTGCGCCGATGGCCGACAGCGAAGAGTCGAAAGCCTATACCACCGAACTGGAAAAGCGCGCCAAGGTCGTTCATGATTTTCTTAAATCCAAACTTCCGGACTACAAACCGGGCGAGGATCTGATCGATTTCCAGGCGTCCACCAACCGGCGCAAACTCGGACGCAAAGACCGCGAGAATCTGGAGAAGCTGATCAAGAAAGTGCGCCAGTTCGAAGCGGGTTCGAAGTATGCCCAGCCCCGGGCCATGGTGCTCAACGACAAACCGAAACCGGTGAACTCCAACCTGCTGTTCCGCGGCAATCCCCATCGTCGTGGCGGCGCGGTGCAGCGACGTTTCATCAGCTTCCTTGATCCCAAAGCGACCCCCTACCCCGACGACAGCAGCGGCCGCTTCGAACTCGCGCAAGACCTGACCGCGTCCGACAATCCGCTCACCGCCCGGGTGATGGTCAACCGCGTTTGGGGCCATCATTTCGGCCGGCCGCTAGTCGACACGCCTTCGGATTTCGGACTGCGTTCGACGCCGCCGAGCCACCCGCAGTTGCTCGATCATCTGGCCACGCGGTTCATCGCCGAAGGCTGGTCGCTGAAACAGTTGCACCGCCAAATTTTGTTTAGCGACACCTGGCAGCAAGTTTCGCAGCATACCTCCCCGAACGACACAAAAGCCACAATGCTCGCCGACCCGGAAAACCGTTTGCTATCGCGGCAAAACCGCCGCCGTCTGGATTTCGAAGCGATGCGCGACAGTTTGCTGGCGGCCTCCGGCCAGTTGGATCGCACGCTTGGTGGCACGCCGGAAAAGATGACCGAACAACCCTTCTCCACGCGGCGTTCGATTTATGGCCACATCGAACGGCAAAATCTTCCCCAGTTATTCCGCACCTTCGATTTCGCCTCGCCCGATGTCCACGTTCCCAAACGCGCGCAAACAACCACGCCGATGCAGGCGCTCTATCTGATGAACAGTCCCTTCTTACTCGCGCAGGCGCAGGCGGCGGCCAAACAAACCAAGGGCGGAACGCGGGCGCAGGCGCGTCAGCTGACCCGCTTGATTCTGGCGCGCGAACCAGACGAGACCGAACTTCGTGAGTTCGTGGCTTATCTCGAACCCGGAGGAGCCGCGCCCGCCAAAAGCGGCATTACCAGTCCCGACGAACGGCCCAGCGCTGCCTGGCAATACGGCTTCGGCACGTTGTCCAAAGACAGCAAGACCAGCTTCACGCCCCTCCCCCACTTTACCGACGGACGCTACGCCGGCGGCCCCGAGTTCCCGGACCCGACACTCGACTGGTCGTCGCTGCATCATGCCGGCGGCCATCCCGGCAATCACGTGGTCGTGATTCGCCGCTGGACTGCGCCGACCAATCTACACGTTCAAATTTCCGGCTCGGTTCGCGTCCCGGACGAGAAGAGCGACGGCGTCCGCGCTTTGGCCTGCTCCAGCCGGCACGGGATTATTGAAGACAAGGTGATCCCCGCTGGAAAAGCGCAGCCGTTCGAAGTGGGCGAACGCTACGTAGAAGCGGGCGAGCACATCGATTTCATCATCGGAAAGCACGAGGGCATCGGCTTCGACAGTTTTCAGTGGAGTCCGGTGATCACCACCAAAGAGGGTCCGAGCTGGAATGCCGACAAGGACTTCGCCCCGCCCGATCCGCCGAACGCCGCCCGGCTCGCGCAAATCTTGCTGTGCTCAAACGAGTTCCTTTTCATCGACTGACCATCTTTATAAACCTGCCACTTCTTCATGCACCACGCTCCCAACATTGAAGACCAGTTCCTGCTGCGTCGCGACTTTCTGCAACGCGTCGGCATGGGCATGGGTTCGTTGTTCATGGCGCCTCTGCTGAACGCCGCGCCGGGTTCTGGCGGCGGCATTCCGATGAATCCACTATCACCGCGCCAGCCGCATTTTGCGCCGAAAGCCAAACGGATCATTCATCTGTTCATGAACGGCGGCCCCTCCCAAGTCGACACCTTCGACCCCAAACCCGAACTCACCAAACGCCACGGACAGGAACTACCGAGCACCTACAAAACCGAACGCAAGACCGGCACCGCCTACAAATCGCCGTTCGCCTTTTCGCGTCACGGCGAGTCCGGTCTGGAGATTAGCGAGTTGTTCCCGCACGTGGCCAAGTCCGCCGACGAACTGTGTGTGGTTCGGTCGATGCACGCCAACGTACCCAACCACGAACCCTCCCTGCTGCTGATGAATTGCGGCGAGGCGCGTCTGCCGCGTCCCTCGATGGGTTCGTGGATGACCTACGGACTTGGTTCAGAAAACCAGAACCTGCCCGGCTTCATCGCGCTGTGTCCGGGCTATCCGATCCAGGAATCGCAAAACTGGCAGTCCGCGTTTCTGCCCGGAACCTATCAGGGCACCTACGTTGACACGCGTAAGAAAGAGGTCGACGAGCTGATCCAGCACATCCGTCGCGACCACATCCCCGACAAGGAACAGCGCGCCCAACTCGACTTGTTGCAGGCACTCAACCGGCGCCATCTCGAACGCCGTCAGAACGACGCCGCGCTCGAAGCACGGATCGAGTCCTTTGAGTTGGCCTACCGGATGCAGATGGAGGCAACGGACGCGTTCGATGTCTCGCGTGAGCCCCAGCACATCCGCGACCTCTACGGCGGCGGCACACAAGGTCGGCAAATGCTGATGGCGCGACGACTGGTCGAACGCGGCGTGCGTTTCGTTCAAGTCTGGCACGGGAACGGACAACCCTGGGACAACCACGACGACATCGAGAAAAACCATCGGCGCCTGGCTAAGGAATCCGACCAAGCGATCGGCGCTTTGCTGATCGATTTGAAACAACGCGGTATGCTCGACGACACGCTGGTGATCTGGGGCGGCGAGTTCGGTCGCACTCCCGTGGTCGAACTACCCACACCGGGCGCGAACGCCGGCAAGAAAAATGGCCGCGACCACAACCATTGGGGCTTCACGATGTGGATGGCCGGCGGCGGCGTGAAGGGCGGCACGGCGTACGGCGCCACCGACGAGTTCGGCTTCAAGGCGGTCGAAAACCCAGTGCATGTCCACGACCTGCACGCGACGATCATGCATCTGGCCGGGTTCGATCACGAGCGCTTCACCTACCGCTACGCCGGACGCGATTTCCGGCTCACCGACGTGCACGGCAAGGTCGTTCGCGAGTTGCTCGCCTGATTTCCCGCAGTTTGGTTTATGGCAAGGTTCTGCCATAGTGTGGCAAAGTCTTCCCACTTTATGGCAGGCGTCTGCCATAATACTCGGCGGGCGAGGGGCCTCCCGAGCCGATTGGGCTTCGTGGAACCACCGACCAAAATGGAGTGTTTACCACGGAAATACGAAGGGAGCTCGAACCGAAGGTTCAGTGTGGCTATGCTCCGTTCCTCCTGCTCTGCGTCGTCCGCAGCGCATATCAGTTTACCACGGAGCACACCGAGGCACGGATAGATCTCGAACCCCAACTTTTTCGCCGCTCGCACCTCAATGGTCGGCGCCACCGGTGTCTAAAATTCGAGCCGGTCGCAGGGACTCTCGATGAAATAGCTATCGCCGTCGTTGGACTCGGTTTGCAGATACAAGCCGTAGGCGCAGCCGGGCAGACTGAATCGGAAGGTAGGACGGTTGCCGTTGGTTCGGCCTTGGTACCGACCGACTTCCTCGCCGAACGGGCCGAACAACCGCAATTCGCTGGTGGTTGAAGTGCGCGGCAGCAGTATTACTGCGTTTCCGTCGGCCTCCGACACCGGCTTCCAAACAAAATTTCCGCCACTGCCAGAAGCGAATGCGGGGGCCTTGGCGACCGGATTGCTGGAGGTGCTGGAGTCGACCGGTTCACTGGACGAATCGTCCGGCGGGTTCGGGTTTGTCGCGATCGTTTGGTTGTCGTCGTCGAACACGAAATGGTCCTCCTCGCTGCCGCTGCCGCCGCAGCCGGTGCCGAGAAGAAGCAGAACGGACAAGCAACAGAGGCACGCAAGGCGAAAGGAAAAATTTAGAGTTCTCATACTTATTGGCACTTTGCCGTAAGACCATGGCCCTCTTACGGCAAAAGTTGGAAAACCATTTTCGATGAGTATCAACCACTACGCGTACCTCTCATCCTCGGGAAAGTCCGACCCGGGGAAACGGCGCGAAATCAACGAGGATCGCATCCTGTTGCTGCCAGAGCGCGGTGTCTTCTGCGTAGCCGACGGCATGGGCGGCGAATCCGCTGGTGAATGGGCGAGCCAGGAGCTGGTCTGCACATTGGCCGCGGACTTGCAGACGGTCGAGGAACAACCGATCGTCGACAACCTCCTGCGCAAACGGCGCGTCGCGATGACGTCGGCTCAGGTCGCCTCGCGTCTGATCCGGGTGCACGCGCAACGGCAGGGCAATGGACGCTCCGGGGCCACAGTGGTCATGTTGCTGCTGGATGCCGCGCAGAAACGGCGGGGCGACATCCTGCACGCGGGCGACAGCCGCCTCTATCGCTTGCGCGACAAGGACTTGGAGCGCCTGACGGTCGACCACAATGTCGCCGCCGCGGTGGGCGCGAGTCCGAAGTCGCTGCCGAGTTCGATCCGCAATCAAGTGACCCGGGCGATCGGGATCGAAGGCCGCGACGAACTGGAACGAACCACCATCGATATCATGGAAGGCGATCGCTTTTTGCTGTGTTCGGATGGGTTGACCGACATGGTCGATGATCCGACCCTACAGCGGATGCTTGCGGGGAACGCGCAGTTGTCCACCTTGCAACTCTGCGCAAAACTGGTGGAGGAAGCCAACCGCAATGGCGGCCGGGACAACATCTCGGTCATCGTCGTCGACATCATGCAGCACCCCGATTTCGCCCGCCCGAGTCCGACGCTTGTGGATCCGGACGCGGTCGAAAAAGAAGAGGAAGAGACCAAGCAGACCGAAGCAAAGGACTCGACCGACGCGGTGCCAGCGAGCGACCTCGACAATCTCGACAATCTCGACAATCTCGAACGCGGCACGACCTCGGACACACCGCTCACCGAGTCGCGAACGGCCTTGGGTGCCGGCGCCGTGTTGCCGCCTGCGGCATGGGAGGATTTCAAGAAGGCGCCGTCGGCGTTGACGAGTATTTTCGCGGTCTTGTTGTTCCTCGGTTTTCTCGTCTTCCTGTTGATCAAGGTGATGCCCTTGGTGTTCGCCGGCATGTGAAACTTTTTTCTTTTTACATAAGACCCGGACGAGCCGCGGCAAGCGGATGGAAACATGAACGCCAATCAACAACACCATCATGAAGCGATCCCGGCCACGGCGGCGACTGCGGCAACGGCGGCGACGGCTTCCACGACCGTCGGGAAACCGGCCCCTGGTTTCGCCCGACTGCTCGCCTGCGAACATGGCGGCATCATGATGGAATACATCCTGTTGAACATGACCATCATGGTCGTGTTGGTCACTGGCGGCATGGCCTTGTTCAACCCGGCCGGAGCCGCCACCGGCGACTATGGCGCGTTCGGGCAAGCCTTCATCGACTGGTATCAACGCCTCGTCATCGGCATCTCGCTGCCCATTCCTTGAATCGAATTTCAAACGACGAAACATCCCAACAACGAAACCAACAAAGCAACCCAAGCAATCCCATGAAACGCATCCAAACCAAACGCTCCCCGCTCCAACGTCAGCGTCGCCGCAACGCTGGCCTCGCCATGATGGAATACGTCATTCTCGGTACGGTCATCGCCGCCGCCGTGCTGGTCGCCGCCATCTTCTTCGGCGACGCTATCCGCACCCAGTTCAACACCATGACCCATGCCGTCGCCGGTCAGCCGGCCGAAGCCGTGGAAAGTGTCACCGCCGCCCGCGCCCTTGCCGACGACACCGCCGGCAAGTCCGAGGAACACCGCGACGGCATCGTGAACTATGATGGTGGCGGAGGAGGAGAGTAAACCGGTCTCTCAGCAAGCAACCACCAACCACCACAAGGAAAGGCCCCATGAACATCAGCGCAAGTACCCTTTTAATTGGCGTCACCATCTGGACGCTCGTGCTGTGCTGGCATGACTGGAAGTCGCGCAAGCTGCCGAACCTGTTGACCATCACCGGTTTGGCGGTCGTGCTCGCCGCCCGCTACGGACTGGGAGGAGCGCCGATGTTCATCGACGGCTTCCTGGCCGCGGCGGGGGCTTTTCTTTTCCTCTTTTTCCCCTTTCTCATGCGGGCGGCCGGGGGCGGCGACGTAAAAATGATCGCGGCTTGCGGCGCCGTGGTCGGATTGAAAGGGCTGCTCTTTTTCCTCTTTGCCACCTCGGCCGCCGGTGTGGTGTTTGCCATCGCCATGGTGGTTTGCGGCCGCGCCAACACGGCCCGGATCAAACATCTGCTGCGTTCGATCTTCGACTTTCGCTACGACCGTAGCGTTGGAAAATCCGCGCTCCCCGAACGCGTCGAGGAATCCGTCCGGGTGCCGTTCAGCATCCCGATCACCCTCGGCATCCTCTCCACTTTACTCCTGATATGAACCTGCGCCGACTCGCCAAAGACGATCAAGGCTCGCTCATGCTGGAGTTCATCATCTGCATGCCGGCCTACATGCTCTTGCTGTTCGGCTGCGTTCAGTTCGCCCACCTGTGGATGGGTCGGCAGGTGGTCCACTACGCCGCCTATTCCGCCGCCCGCAGCGCGTTGGTGAGTGCCGCCGATCCGGGCGGCGAACGCCCCAACTGGGATGGCGGAAGGGAGTCCGACATCCACTCGCGGTCCACCGCAATCCGGGTGACCCAATGGCTCGGCATCGGCGATGGAAGCACCCTCACCGGCGCCAATGCCCATCTGCCCGGCTGGGGTAATGTTCTCGCCAGCAACGATGCCGCCAACCGCACCACCGTGACCACCGAGTTCGACGAATGGAATGTCGGCGCGACCGTCACCTACGAGTTCCCGCTGGTTACTCCGATTGTGGGGCCGATCATCGCCGCCACCATGGCTTCCAGTTCTAGTTCAAGCTCTGGACCTGTTTGGAACATGGACAGCATCATCGTCATCAATCCGCCAGGGACTGGTTCGTACCTTGATCCCGGCAAGGCTGCTGCTGGGGAATTCCCTCGCATGACGCTCAGCCAGACCGTCTGGCTGCCCAAGCCCTATCGCAGCGTCATGGCGCGGGGGAAATGATGATCATCCGTGGCGTTTTTCTCACCGCAAAACGACTTCTCGACGAGGAGGACGGGGTCATCGTACCGATGACGGTTGTGGTGTTTCTATCCCTATTCATGATCGGCGCGAGCGTGTTCGCCATCTCCGAACAAGTGCGCTACCGGATGGAAATCCAGAACGCCGCCGACACCGCCGCCTACTCTGCCGCCACCGTCCAAGCCGACACACTCAGCCGCATGGCAACCATCAACCGGGCCATGGCCTGGACCTATACGCAGCAGGCCAAAACCGAGATGGAGTACATCACCCTCGCCTGGCTCGACCTGACCATGCAGGACTACAACCGCGACAAGGATGCCGCGCGCAACCGTTACATGACCAGTTACGGCCCCGCTTGCAGCGCACGATTTTCGCCTTCCTACCCCGGTTCGACGTGGGGCATCGGTTGGTCCCCTTGGCTGCCGGAAGGCGTTTGGAATGTCTGGCAAGGCGTGGACTATTTTGCCAACGGCCTGCCTTGGGGGGAGATGATCGAAATCAATCGCGAGGGGCGCTTCGTGGTCGAAGTCGAACTCGCCTTGAACATCGGCCGGGCCAAGTATGGCAACGACTTTCAAACCGCACGCGACTTGATCGACGACGACCACGGCCGCATCGCCGGCATGAATCTCGCTCTCGACGAGTTGGCGGCCAATCTGAACGACCGGATCGAAGCGGCGGCGGCGGAAAGCCTGAAACGCAATCTGAGTGAGGGCGAAGACGACAGCTACAGTTTCACCATCCGCCACGGCGGCTCGGAACCCTACTTTGAAGAGTTCACCGAGAACCACGATCGGAATTTCATGCTGATGGGACGGCGCGAATACAAAGACTCCCGGCAGCACGAAGCCGACGAACTCGGCATCGGGCATGATGTGTGGTACTTGTTCGATCGCGACGGCGACGAAGGCATGATCCGCAAATACCAGGTCGGCTTGCCGGATATTCTGGTCAGTCGTTTCTGGTCCTATGGCATCTTTTATCCGCCGCCAAACAACCCGTATAACATCTGTGTCTACGAACACACGGCGTCGCTGGGGGCGATACCCCACGAAGTGGAAACGGAGGTCCGCGCCGATGACGACCGCATCTACGACGAAACCTACTACAACACATCGCTGGCACGTCCACGCCGGATCGCGCCGGAATTTTTCGGCGAACAAGGCAGTATTGTGGTCGGTGTGAACCGTCCGCTGCGGCATCCCTTTTCAATGCTCGGTGCCAGCGTCGCTGGCTATTACGAGGGCTTCGACCTGACCGACCGATCGATGTGGGCGGTGGCGGCGGCTCGGGCCGGGTTCAAGGATCTCGGACGGGAAAGTCCGGCCGGAGAAGCGCGCTACGACGACGAATCCGGCTTCTACAATCCAACCTGGGAATCCAAGGTCGTGCCGATGCGCGTCTGGAACGCGGCCGGCGACATCATCGACACCGATGATCTTGTCGGCAGCGGACCCGCCTTGTCCGGCCAGGACGAACGCCATCACGGCAATTTGATGAACTCGGATTGGGACGCCGTCATGCTGCCGCTCACCCGCGCCTGGGCGGAGACCGACGGCGGCGACTGGGTGCAATCCCGCGGCGCCAAAGTCCTGACCGAGATCCGCGACCATTCCGACTGGCACGATGTCCATACCGGGTCCAGCGCAGACGGCCCCGACGCGTTTGGCAACACCCCGCCGCCACTTACCGACGGCAGCGGCGAACTCGATTTTGGCGTCCTGATCGAGGACATGATTTTACACTGAACACCCGACGAACACTTCACGCACCACCTGGATGAGGGTCCAAACACAACCAACCCAACAAGCACGAATGGAGAAACCATATGAAACGAACAAGCTTCATCGCCATCATCCTGGCCCTCACATGTATCGGTGATGCCATGGCGGATAACCCAACGGCGACCCCACAACAACTCCAGACCGGTCTGGACCACGCGGTAGAGGTAAATGCCTTCCGTGTGGCCGCTCTGTCGGACACCTCAGACGCCGTCGAGCGCTGGGGCACACCCGCGTTCCAAGAAAAATGGACCGCGACAACCAAACAGTTCTTCGACACCAAAGGTGGCGGATTCGAACTGAAAGACTTCCTCGCGGGCGCCGTTGGATTCGGCGGCTGCTTCAACGATGACACCGGCATTTTCGGTCTCTACAACATCTGGAGCGACGGCGCTCTCGTGGTGGAAACCGATAATGATTCCGGACGTGTCCAACTCATGGACTTCGTGTTCGTGTCTGGTCCAACCCTGCGCGGCGAGACGCCAAGCGAGATGAACGAACTGTTCGACCTGTATACCAAACCGACCCAGATCGAACGCTTCCTGGCCGACCGGTACCGCCGCACGAACCAGGGATTCGAGAGCTTTTATCCAGCCGACGGCAAGACCGAACTGCTACCGACGGCCCTGTCCAAGGTGATCGCCAAACCCGAGAAGGAACTCGGCGCGATCAAACTGGCCACCATGTTCCGGCGCACCCAAATGTTCGCCGGCATGACCAAGGCTCCCAGTAAAAACGACATGGCCATGTTGAAAACCGTGCAGACCGCGGTGCGCAACGGTACCGTCGCCGGACTGAAAGATCAGATGATCTCCAAACAGGACCCCCGCGTAGTCGAGCTCATCGACAACATGCCGGTGGTCCTTCGTTCCAAAGTCGCCCCGATGTTCCACCGCCGCTTGAAAAACGGCGCGCTCATCGTGCTGGTGAACGCGGAAACACCCCGCTGGGTCTACCCCGTCTACTTGTTCGACAAGAAGGACGGAACCCGGGATTTCGCCATGCGGATCTTCGACCTCAACGTCAGTGACAAACTTCCCCAGTAAAAGGAGACCATGATGAAACACCATATAGAACGTTTTATTGTCCGTCCCTTTATACTGCTAATTGTCCTGTTCGGATTGATGGCCAACGCCTACGGCGAACCGGGAGACTACACCTACTTCGACGCGGTCGAGGATGTCGTTGACGCCTCCGGTACGACCGTTGGCGGCGTCGGCCCAGGGGAACTGGTCGACCTATTTGACGGACCCGAAGATGGGATGAGCAACATACTCCTCGAGTATTGGCCGATCGTCATGGGCAAGGTCAAAACTGCCCTCGAGAGCGTTCCCGGCGGCAGCATTGTCTGGGAAAAGATCGAAACGGTCCTTGGCAGCTCCCACCTCGACGATGCCTTGAAGGCCCTCGAAGTCATCGGGCATGTTTCGGACTTCGCTTTTGTAGCCTACGATATCTATGATGCGTTTGTATCGGACGATCAAGATGGCTTCGAAGATGCTGTCTTCGACCTCAGCGAGATGATCGTCGTCAAACTCGGCGAGTGGGCAGGAGGCCACTTCGGCCCGTCCATCGGCCAAGCCATCGGCACCGCGCTCTGGCCGGGCGTCGGCACCGTGATCGGCTGGATCGGCGGCACCGTCTGGGGCGACGATGTCGGCGGAAAACTCGGCGAGTGGCTCGTCGGCTTCTTCGAAGACGATATTAAAGACCTGGCTGGTCGCCTATACACCCGGTTGAAAGACGGTGGAGGTGATGATGGTGGCGGTGGCCTTGGCCCAGGTGGGAATTCCTTAAATATTCCCATCAATCCGACCGCCGGGGCAGCAGATTACGTCCGGCCATTCATCTATTCCGGTCCCGGCGGCTACTATGGCCCCGGTGGAGCGGGAATCAATGGCGGTAACGGCCATCCGACCGCGAACGCGGTCGGGGACAATAGCCCGGGCATCAATCGCGAACAACCGATCGAAGACCTCGGCGAATAGAACCTCATCCAACAATCCTCCTCGGAGGGTATCCCTTCCCTGTTTTCAGGGAAGGGATTTTTTTGCGTAAGAACCACGGGGCCAAGAACCAAGCCAATGCAAACAACCATGATACGATTCGTCCTAACCAGCCTACTTGCCGCCAGCACCTGTAGTTTTGCTGAAGATCCGACAAGCATCTCCCTCCTCTGGGAACTCGGTGCCAAACAGACCGTTCAGGCTTCACCGCAACGAACTGGATGGCAGCTCATCGCAGTGGCCGAAGGGCATCGTCCGGAGACGGTGCGTAGCGCCTTTCTTGGCACCTTTGCCGCGCCGAACATCGTCAACCTGGCGGCGGAATCAGACGGCAGCGAAATTGTCGCAGCGGAACGCGCCCGTCGCTTTGTCCGCTTGGGCCTCGTTCTTGACGGCGGGAAAAGCGACGATGCGCAGGCGGAGTCCGACTTGAAAGCAAGGATCCGAGCAACCGAGGACCGGATGCTCAGAATGACCGAGAACGAACGCGAAAAGCTGATCAATCCCGCCACCAACCAACAATACACGGACCGGGAATTGAACGAGGCTTATGCCCGGGCTCAAGCGCGCTACAGGTATTCCGGACCAGGCGGCTATTATGGACCCGGTGGCGCAGGAATTAACGGCGGCACCGACCCCAGCCCCCCCATCCCCACCCCGACGCCGCCGCCCCAGGTCGCCGGCTTGATCTGGCCCGTGGCGAAGAGCGCCCCCATGGGTGACGGCTTTGGTCCACGCGGCACCCATCCGGTGACCGGTGCGCCAAATGCGATGCACCGTGGCATTGACTTCAGCGGCCCGACGGGAAGCCCAATTTTCGCTTCGGATGCTGGCACCGTCATCCAGGCCCAATCGAATTGTACCGTCGGCGACCATGCCTGTGGTGGTGGATGGGGCAACCATATCATCATCGACCACGGCAACGGTCTCAAAACCGTGTACGCCCATCTCGACACGTTGAACTTCAGCCAAGGCCAAGAAGTCAACCAAGGTGATATGATCGGCGGCATGGGTAACACCGGTTCCTCAACCGGCCCCCATCTCCATTTTGAAGTGTGGAAGAACGACGTCCGCGTGGATCCCCTCGCACACCTGCCGACCCGCTAATCGTTCCCTCCCCTCACAGAAAGAAAAGGCTCCACCCCCTGCATTTGCAGGGGGTTTTTTAATGGGCATGAAAAATCGCTAAATTCCCGTAAGACCCCGCCGCGGTCCGGCAAGCCTTGGATGTTAGCCCAATGCAACCGAACCCATACGCCAACCAAATCCGGAAGATTCCATTCTTCATCCTGATCGTGCTCTCTGTCGCGATCGGCGCGTGCTACAGTCTGGCACAGGACGCGTCTATTCGTTCGTTCGGCGCTCCGGTCGCCTCCCTGCCAACCGACCGAGAAACCCGGGCTCTGATCGCCAGCTATCAGAAACGTGCTTTCCACAAAGCGGTAGCCGCCGGCGATCTTCAAGCCGTGCGCCGGCATATTCTGGCCGGCGAAAAAATCGAGTCCGCCAATCCACAGACCAAATCCACGGCGCTGCACCTCGCCGTCCACCATGGCCATCTGGATATTCTCGCCCTGTTGCTGCGTCTCGACGCCAATCTCGAAGCGGCCAACATGCTCGGCAGCACCCCCTTGATGATCGCGGCGCAAAACGGTGACCACAACATCGTCAAGCGCCTGCTCGATGCCGGTGCCTCGGTCCGGGCGATCGACCTGGACGGCCGCACCACCGCGAGTTACTACGCGCCGCTTTCCGGCAATCCTAAACTCCTCCGCACGGTGGTCGAGGCCGGCGGCAAGATGGCGGTACCGGACAAGTTCGGCATGGACGGCCTGTTCCGCGCGGTGGATTCCGGCAACGAGGAGATTCTCAAACTCGCTCTCGAAGAAACGAAAGACGCGAATCGCAAATCCGAACAAGGCCTCACCCCCTTGCTGTCTGCGGTCCAGGCGAAGGATGCCATCGCGATCCGCCTCTTGGTCCGCCATGGCGCCGATCCGTCCCTCCTCCCGCTCGACCTGCGCCGCAATGCGCCGGCCGACATCCGCCGACTGCTTGAATAAACTCTTTCCCGCCAAGCGTTGCCCATGAATCCGCTCTCCCCCCTAAACAGACTTCTCCACGACGAACGCGGTTCGGTGCTCATGGAGTTTCTCATGGTGGTGCCCATGTATCTCACCTTGCTTGGTGGGCTTGTCTGGGTCGGCGAGCTCGGACTCGTCCGCCAAAAGAACGTGGTCGCCGAACGATATGTCGCCTACAACATTGCCAATCGTTACCGCAACGCCACGACCGACGAACTGCTGGCCGAAGTGGACGCCAAGTTTTTCGCCGATATCGAAAACCGCAGCGTGGCCCTCGCGCAAGCCGGGTTCGAAGAGGTCGGCGTCTGGAAACGCACGGGCCACGCGCGGATCGAATCGGAAGTCGGCGCGCTGTCCGGCATTATCGGCATGCTGCGGATCGGGGAAGTCTTCGGCAACAACCCGAATCCCCCGCCGCTCACCATGACTGTGGCCGGTTCGCTCGGCGGTCACACCGTGCTCATGCGCGGCGAAAAGAAGTACGAACTCGACGAAGCGGGTGACATCAGTTGGCAGGAGGTCTTGGATGATGTCTGGTGGCCATAACTCCTTGCCGGTCCTGGCACTGCTGTCTCTGATGGTCCTGTTCTGCACGGTCGATTCCGGTCAGGCTGAACTGCCGATTCCCCCGTTGGCCGAAGTCGTCCACCGTGACGCGGAAGCCATCCGCGGAGTGTATCCCGGGATGCTCGAAGCGGCCCAACGCCGCTTCGTACACCGCTTTCACCGCGCTGGCTTTGATGGCGAATCGTTGGTGCGACAGGACAAAACCCGACTG
>Ga0114956_1001187_pt1 | contig 20306 bp, 17 predicted proteins | sample MaitaG_FD_87304 | JGI IMG/M metagenome (GOLD analysis project Ga0114956, IMG submission 87304) | Marine algal microbial communities from Maine, USA - Maine_Asex2 metaG | ecosystem: Host-associated > Algae > Red algae > Unclassified | place: Maine, USA | collected 2015-01-05
ACGCGCCGAATCCGGACTACTCGTAGTAGCCGGAGTGCAGGTAGAGCGAGGGGATGCCTTCGCTACGGAACATGTCAACGTTTCGTTGGTCATCGTCGATGGCCAGTTCAGGAGTAAATCCTCGTTCCCGGACTTCTTGCACCGAGCGCTGCTTGAACTTGGGTGATGACAAGCCCCCATCGCTTCGGGCTCGCATAATCAGCAAGTCCCAGCGGTGACCATGCTCGGTGACCCAATCGACCGTGATCTTGTGCAGGCTGTGTGGCCGCGCCGTGAGAAGGATCACCGAGGTGGCGGGGTCGAACTGCTGAGTGAGCGCTACAGAACCGTCAATCGGTGTGTCGTCGAAGGCGTTGGCAAAGAAGTTCTTCCAATCACGGTTGCCATTCTGCAAGAAGTGTTGGCGATGCCACCCGTCGGCGATCACACCATCAACGTCGACCAACACACACGGACCAGCGGCCACCGGCGCTACTGACCAAGTCCAATTTTCAGGAAAGTCCATCGAGCCCAGCTACTCGGCGCCGGAGCGGATTGCGTCGACCACCGCGGCGTCGGCCAGGGTTGTCGTGTCGCCAAGATCACGGCCCTCGGCCACGTCGCGAAGCAGGCGGCGCATGATCTTGCCCGAACGAGTCTTTGGTAGATCTGGCACCAAGAACACGGCCTTGGGCCGAGCGGTTGGGCCAAGCTTCTTGGCCACGTGCTGGCGGATCTCTTCGCCGAGTTCGGCCGATGGTTCGTGGCTGCCGCGCAGGATTACGTAGCCAACGATTGCTTGGCCGGTGGTGTCGTCGTTTGCGCCGACAACGGCAGCCTCGGCCACTGCGGGATGATCCACCAGGCCTGACTCAACTTCCGCAGTCGATATGCGGTGGCCGCTGACATTCATGACGTCGTCGACGCGACCGAGCAGCCACAGGTAGCCCTGGCTATCGAGGCGGGCTCCGTCGCCCGCAAAATAGCGGCCGGGGAAGCGAGACCAGTAGGTCTCCTGATAGCGATCTGGATCCCCCCAAATACCGCGCAGCATCGAGGGCCAGGGCTTGGAGATCGTGAGGTAGCCGCCGCCTTCAGTCACCAGCGTGCCAGCGTCGTCGACCAACTCGGCGGTTACGCCTGGGATGGTGGAGCAGGCGGAGCCGGGTTTGGTGGCGGTAACTCCGGGCAGCGGAGTGATCATGTGGCCGCCTGTCTCGGTCTGCCACCAGGTATCGACAATCGGCCGAGAGCCTCCGCCAATATTGTCGTGGTACCACATCCATGCTTCAGGGTTAATGGGCTCACCAACGGTACCCAACACTCGCAGGGAGCTCAGGTCATGGCCGTCGAGCTCACTGGTCCCCCACTTCATGAAGGTACGAATGGCCGTGGGAGCCGTGTACAGCTGGGTCACGCCGTAACGATCGATGATGTCCCACAGTCGATCCTTGCTCCAGGTCGCACGGTCGTCACCACTGCGATCTTGCTCTCGAGGCGTATCTGGGGTTCCCTCGTAGAAGACCGATGTGCAGCCGTTGGCGAGCGGTCCGTACACGATGTAGCTGTGGCCGGTCACCCAGCCAATATCGGCGGCGCACCAGTAGACATCGGTCTCGGGCTGCAGATCGAACACGTATTTGTGGGTGAACGCAACCTGGGTGAGATAGCCACCCGTGGTGTGCATGATGCCTTTTGGCTTTGCGGTCGTGCCCGAGGTGTACAGCAGGTACAGCAGGTGCTCACTGTCGAGCGCAACCGGCGGACAGTCATCGCTCGCATCAGCCATCAAGTCATGCCACCAGTGGTCCCGCCCTTCGGTCATCGTTACGTCGGTGTCACACCGGTTCACGACCACCACGTTCTCGACCGTCGCCGCCCCAGACTCGAGCGCAGCATCGACGTTCATCTTGAGTCCTGATGGAGCGCCGCGGCGGTAGCCCGCATCGGCGGTGATGATGAGCCGTGCCTGAGCATCGTCGCAGCGATCGATGATCGCGTCGGGCGAGAACCCGCCAAAGATCACCGAGTGGGCGACACCGATCCGGGTGCATGCAAGCATGGCGATGGCCAGCTCAGGAATCATTGGCATGTAGATGGCAATGCGGTCGCCAGATTGCAGACCAAGGCCCTTGAGGACATTTGCGAACTTGGAAACCTCGGTCAGAAGGTCGCTGTAGGTGATCGTGCGAGTATCGCCAGGCTCGCCTTCCCAGTGGTAGGCAACCTTGTCGCCTTTGCCAGCCTCGACATGGCGGTCCAGACAGTTGTAGCTGACGTTCAGCTTTCCGCCGAGAAACCATTTGGCATAGGGAAGTTGCCAATCCAGAACCTGGTCAAAGTCCTGATCCCAGCTGACGAGCTCGCGGGCTTGGCGGGCCCAGAATCCTTCGAGGTCGGCGTCGGCTTCGTCGTACAACGCCCGGTCGTTCGCTAAGGCGGCACCGGCGAATTCGGCCGATGGCGGAAAGAGGCGATCTTCGGTCTCGTACACCTCGATAGTTGCGTCACTCATGGCTGCCTTGAACTCCCCGGTCTAAACGCCCCGCACAGGGGCTCGCAGCCAAACTGTAGACGAGCGACACAGGCCACACGAAGGTCGCAGCGGTTCGCACCGTGCTGAAGTGGACATTGAACGCGAAACGGGGACCGCTGCGCGGTCCCCGTTGGCAGTTTCTGCGCTGAGCGAGTCAGCGGACTCGATTACCTGGCGAGTGAATCCCGGATCTGTGCAAGGAGATCGTTGTCACTTGGGCCATCTTCATCGGCAGAAGCGTTGAACTTGTTGTAGGCCTTGACCATCAAGAACACGACGAAGCCTATAGCGATGAAATTGATGACCTGTGTGATCACTGTGCCGATCAAAATTTCGGCATCGCCGATACCGAGCACGATGCCGTCGAAGTTCGGTTCACCAACGATGGCGGCGATAATTGGCATTAACACGCCGCTGATCAACGCGTCAACGACGGGTATGAATGCCAGCGCCATGACGAGGCCGACAGCGGCTTCGAACACGCCACCCTTTGCGATGAAGTCTTTGAATTCTTGTACCACGATTGGTTTTCCCTTGTTACTGAGTGCGGGCTCGGCGTCTTACCCCACGAACGTGTTCGAACGCCTCGAGCAATGGCACAGAGGAGCAAGAGCGCCCGTGTGTCATCGCACCTACAGTAGCTGAGCACTCAATACAAATCGGGGACCGCCCCCCGTGAAGGACACCAATTGTGGTGTAGTAGCCAGTGTGCTCCTGGCAGTGTTAGCCGCCGACGGCGGAGGCGAGGCCGGGTACGTCGACGTCGCTGAAGTGCGTAATCATGGTTGGGTAGATGCCAAACGCAACCGTGGTCACTGCGGTGATTCCGAGAGCTGCCTGCAGAGCGAATGGCACCTTGATCGGCTGAGTATCGAACTCGGTCGGGGCCTCTTCGAACCACATGCGGCTCGCGAGCTTGCCGTAATAGCCAAAGGCGATCACGGTGTTGACCGCCGCGAACGCTGCGAGCACATAAGCCCACCACACATTGGCTTCGATGAGTGCGGTGAAGACACCGAACTTGGCGTACCAGCCGCCCAGTGGCGGGATGCCAGCCAGTGAGGCCAGGAAGATCGTCATGATCACGGCAAGCGCAGGTGACCATCGGAACAATCCGTCGAACGTCTTGGTCTCAGCGGACCCAGTGCGGCGAGCCACCGTGAGGATGACCGCAAACGCACCCAGATTCATCGCTGCGTAAATGATCAGGTAGGTCACCACGGCACCGACCGAGGTCCGCGCAACGGCGTCGCCTTGGCCAGCGACCGACAGAGCCGCCAGCATGAAACCCGCTTGGGCAACACCGGAGTACGCCATCAGGCGAATGATGTTGTTCTGGCGCAATGCAGTCAGGTTGCCGATCGTCATCGACAGGGCGGCCAAGATCCAGAGCGCAGGTGCGTAGACCTCGCTCTGGCTTCGGAAGCCGACAAAGATCAAGTTCATCAGTGCCACGAATCCAGCGGCCTTGGCCGCGACCGCCAAGAACGCAGTCACCGGCGTTGGTGAACCTTCGTAGGTGTCCGGCGCCCACAGGTGGAACGGTACGGCCGAGACCTTGAACGCAAAGCCAACAATGACCAGCACGATGCCAAGGCTGCCCATCGCGTAGGACTGGTTGTCAGCGAGCGACTGGTTGATTTCGGCGAGCACCGTGGAACCAGTGAGGCCGAATAGCAGAGACATGCCGTAAAGCATGAGGGCGCTGGCGAACACACCATTCAGGTAGTACTTGAGGCCAGCTTCGTTGCTTCGGATATCACGCTTGCGCCACGTGGCCATCAGGTAGGCCGGGATCGAAAGCAGTTCGAGTGCAACGAATACGGTGATCAAGTCGCGAGCGCTGGCCATGACGACCATGCCCAGTAGCGACGACACCAACATGCCGTAGTACTCACTCTCCCAGTAGTCACCTTCGGCGATGTAGTTCGTGGACATCAGCACGATCATGTAACCAATGAGCACGAACAATGCTTTGAGCACCAGCGAATAGCCGTCGACCACGTAGATGTCGCTGCCAATAAAGGCCTGCCGCGGGTTAGATGCGGTGCCACCAACTGCCAGAGTCACGATGGGAACAAGGACGGCCAGAAGGCCAAGACCCGCAATAGTCGGGGTGATTGCGCGACCCTTTTCCAGAAAGACGACATCGATAAGCGTGACCAATGCACCGACCGCGAGCAGTGTCAGCTCAGGGGCAAGCGCGTGCCAGTCGATGTCGGGCCGAGTGAATTCACCAGCCTGGAGAAGGAACCCGAGGATCGGGTTGAGGGCAGCGAGCATGGGTTAGTTCCCCGAAGCCGATTCGGCTACGGCCGATTCCATAGCTGCCAGTCGATCATCAGCGGTGACGTTGGCGCGAAGTCGATTGTTCTCGAAACAGTCCAAACCGTGGGCGCTCTCGAGGCAGTTGACACTGTTGGCCAGGCTTGCCGGCTCGCCGCTGCTGTTCAGCAGCGCGATTGGCACGCCGTTGGCATTCATGATCTGGTTGCCGTTGGCGTCCAAGATGTAACCGCCATCGTCGACCAGGGCGTTGCCATCGGCGTCGACTGCGGTGGCGACGCTCTCAATCTCGAGCGACTTGATCACGGCGTCGTCGGAGATGTTGAAGATCAAGTTCGGGTAGAAGCCGAACACCACGATCAGCAGCAGGAACGGTGACCAAGAGATCCACTCGAACCGCGAAACATCGTGGATGTGCGGGTCGTTCTCGAACTCTTCGGTCGGCGTGCCAAAGGCGGTCTTCTGAACCATCCACAGCAGGTAGCCCGCGGCCAGCACGGTGCCGAGCGCAGCGACAACCATAAAGCCACGCCAGGTGCCCTTCGACAGGATTTCGGCTGGGTTGTAGCTCGCCAGGATGGCGGGGAACTCGCCCCAGAATCCGGCGAGACCAGGAAGGCCCAACGAGGCCATGGCGGAGAACGCCAGGATCCAGCCCATCTTGGGTGCCTGCACAAGCAGTCCGCCGAGGCGATTCATGTCCAGCGTGTGGTAACGGTCCTTCATCGAACCAGCAACGAAGAACAACATTCCGGTGATCAGGCCGTGAGCAACCATGCCGAAGACCGCTGCGTTGATGCCGAAATCGGTAAGCGTAGAAATACCAAGCATGACAAAGCCCATGTGGGCCACCGACGAGAAGGCAATGAGCCGCTTCATATCGCTCTGGGCCAGGCAACCCAACGCTCCATAGATGATGCCAATGACGGCCAGCAGGCCAATCACCGGCGCCCAAGCCGCTGCGGCTTCGGGCAGGAACGGAATGGCGATACGGATAAAGCCATAGGTGCCGAGCTTGAGCAACACCGCAGCCAGGATGACTGAACCAACGGTTGGCGCCTGGGTGTGGGCGTCAGGCAGCCAGGTGTGGAACGGGAACATGGGTACCTTGACACCGAAGCCAATGAACATGCCGCCAAAGATCCACAGCTGAGCGTTGCGTGAAATGCCCGATGTGGCGCCGCTCGACAGCAAACGCATATCGAAGGTGTGACCGAACGTGCCGTCGCCGACCATGCGGCCGCTTTGCTCGGCAATGTCGGTGGCGAGCGCTGAATCCGAGCCTCGTGACAAGAAGAACATGGCCAGGAAGCTGACCAGCATGAGCGCAGAGCCGAACAGCGTGTACAGGAAGAACTTGAGTGATGCGTAGCGGCGGTCGTCGCCACCCCAGACACCGATCAGGAAGAACATTGGAAGTAGTACGACTTCGAAGAAGACGAAGAACAGGATCAGATCCTGAGCGACGAACGAGCCAATCATGCCGGTCTCGAGCACCAGGATCAGGGTCAGGAACGTCTTGGGGTTGTGCGGTTCGGGGAAGTGGCCAAAGGAGTAGATGATGCACAGCGGCACCACTCCCAGGGTCAGGATCAGCAGCGGAAGCGACATGCCGTCGATGCCAACGGTAAAGCGGCTGTTGATGACGCTGATCCAGTCCTTGTCGACCACGAATTGCAGGTCGCCAGCCGTGCCGTAGTTGAACTTGACCAGCAGCACCACACCGAGCGCAGCGGCCACCAGCGAGGTGGCGAGTGCAACGGTCTTGTGAGCCGCTTCTTCTGTCTTTGGTAAAGCCATCAACGCCACCGCGCCGACCAGCGGGGTGAAGGTGATGAGGCTCAGAAGCCAGTTGTCAAAAGTCATTGGATTGCGACCTCAGATTACGATGATGAGCAAGCCAGCAAGCAGGGTGGCACCTGCGAACATGACGGTTGCATATTGTTGGACTTGACCGGTAGACCAGCGGCGCAACTCGCCGCCGGCACCTTGTGAACCACGGCCAACGGCATTAACACTGCCGTCGATTGCGCCCTGGTCGATGTACGTATAGAGCGCGTTGGCGCCCTTGACCGAGTTCTTGCCGACTTCGTCGACCGCCCCATCGATGATGTTCTCGTGGACCCAGTTAGCGGCAAATGCCAACGGGCGTTTAACGAAGGTGGCGATACCAACGCCGGTGCGGAGTGCCGCGGCCACGATGACGAACACGGTTAGCCCGAGCACCAGGCCCCAGATCAGCGACGGCACAAAGGCTTGGTCGAGCCCGTTGTCGAGCGAGAAGCCCAGCGTGAGACCAGCGGCCGCACCAAAGATCGTTCCCATAGCCACCGAACCAGCCGGGCTGACTGGGTCGCCACCGTCGTAGATGTGGTCGAGGTAGTACCGGTTCTTGAGCATCGTGTGGCCAGCCTTGAGCAGCCCGAAGCGCTCGGTTGGACCGTTGACCAGTTCGGTGGCCGATGGGCTTTGCTGGTTGACTCGCACGAAGTAGTAGCGGTACGCCACGGCCACCGCGGCACTCACTATGAGCGTCGAGGCAATCGCCAGCGACCAGCTCGGGTCGGCGTGGTTGATCTTGGGGAAGTACTTGCCGGCGCTCGATGGTTCTACGTAGTGGCCAAAGCGTTCGGTGATGCCGTCGGGCAGTCCTAGGAACCCAGGGGGCAGGTTGAAGAAGCCGAAGACGACCGCCAGGAAGGCCAGGATGCGGAGCGGCCACAGAATACGTGGACCGGACTCGTGCGGGTCGCCATGGTGGGCATGGTCATCGTGCGCGTCGACGGCGTGATCAGCCGCGAGGGCGTCGTCGTGATCGTCGTGATGACCACCACGGAATTCACCAAAGAAGGTCAAGTACATGACACGAGTCATGTAGGCCGCGGTCATAGCGGCGGTGATCAGGCCCATGACCAGCATGACGGTGTAGGCGCCATTGGAGTGCGGCTTACCTTCGAAGAATCCCCAGCCGCCGGTACCCACCAGGATCTCGTCTTTGGACCAGAAGCCAGCAAGCGGAGGAAGACCGGCAAGTGCAATAGAGCCGATCAAAAAGGTCTTGTAGGTCGTCGGCATGAACTTGCGCATGCCTCCCATGTCCTTCTTCATGTCGAAGCTGTGCACGGCATGGCTGACCGAACCGGCACCCAAGAACAGGCAAGCCTTGAAGAAGGCGTGGGTGGTCAGGTGAAAGATCGCTGCGGTCCATGCACCGACACCGAGTGCCATGGTCATGTAGCCAAGTTGGCTGATTGTGGAGTACGCCAGCACCTTTTTGATGTCGTCCTGCACAAACGCAAGCGATGCGCCGACCAGCGTGGTAACGGCGCCGATGATTGCCAGTGCGTTGATACTTGCGCCCGAGGTATCGATCAGGTCGCCGGCTGCGTTGGTCACATTTGAGACGCCGATCGACAGACCTTCCCAAAACACGCCATAGAGCCGTGCAATCAGGTAGACACCGGCAACAACCATGGTCGCAGCGTGGATGAGTGCCGATACGGGTGTGGGTCCGGCCATAGCGTCTGGCAGCCAGGTGTGCAGGAAGAACTGACCCGACTTGGACATGACCGCAGCCAGCAGGCACAGCGATGCAATAAGCAAGAGCGTGTGGCTGGTCGATCCGTCGAGGGCAGCACGGTTGATGTCGACGATGCCCCATTTTTCGCCCGACGCAAAGAACAGAATGATCATGCCGATCAGCAGACCCATATCGCCAACGCGGTTGGTCAAGAATGCTTTGAGGGCAGCATCGGAATTGTCTTGGTCTTCCCACCAGTGGCCAATGAGCGCAAAGGAGCACACGCCCACGAGCTCCCAGCCAACAATCATTTGCAGCACGTTGGCGCTGGTGACAAAGAACAGCATGGCGGCGGTAAACAGCGACAGGAAGCCAAAGAAGTGGGTATATCGGCGGTCGCCAGCCACGTAGTCGGTGCTGTAAATATGCACCAGCATCGACACCAGCGTCACCACCACGAGCAAGGTCACGGTGAGTCCGTCGACCATGGTGCCCACGGTAAAATCGAATCCGCCGTTGGACCACCACGTGCGTTCGCTAATCACGGCAAGAGCCGAGGCTCCCCCGCCTTCGCCATTGGACTCGACCAGTGCTACCGCACCGATCGCAGCAGCAGACTCGCCGGTTAGACCACTGGCGCTGGCATCGACTGGAAACGCACCTTCGTCATGGTCTTCGTCGTCGCTGTGGTCTTCGTCTTCGCTGTGGTCTTCGTCGTCGGAATGATCGCCGCCGTCGCTGTGGTCTTTGTCGTCGAAGTGAATATACGCGCACGTGTCTGCGCTGCAGCCTTCGGCTCGGTTGACTTCGCCAATCCACTGACCGGCGGTCAACAATGCGAGAATAAAGCAGACAACAACGGCGGCGATGCCGACGTTGGACCCACCGCTGGGCATGCGCTTACCGAAACCGAGAATGATCACGAATGACACCGCCATGATGGCGGGAATGATCCATACGTTCTCGAGAAAGAAGCCACCGGCTTGGACGACGTCTCCGCCTGCCTCTACCGCTAAGAAAGAGTTCATATCAGCCCTTCAAGAGATCGACTTCGTGCAAGTCGATGCTCTTGGAGTTGCGGTAAATGGTCAGAACGAGTGCCAAGCCAACGCCAACCTCGGCGGCGGCTACTGCGATGATGAACAGTGCGAACACTTCGGCAGGAATCGCGGCGCCGTTGTATGCACCAAAGGCAATCAGGTTGATGTTCACGGCGTTAAGGATCAACTCGATCGACATAAGAACGAGCACTGCATTGCGACGTGCGAGCACGCCATAGACGCCAATGCAGAACAAAATCGCTGAAAGCAAAAGGAACTGAACGAGATACATCGGTGCGCCTCCTTACTCTTTCCGGGCCACGACGATGGCGCCGATCAGGGCTGCGAGCAGCAATACCGAGATTGCTTCGAAGGCCACGATGTAGGTACTAAAGATCGAGTCAGAGACCTGTTCGACGGTGGTCGGCAGGCGGCCGGTGACCGTGCCGTCGCTGCTGGTGCCGTTCAACACGCCGATTTCGCGGGCTCGGCTACTCCATGGGACTCGGGCGTAGTCGACAACGGCGTAACCCATGACCAGAAGCAAGAGTGCAGCGGTCAGGATCGGCGGCGCAAGGTTGTCGTGATTGAGGCCGTCTTCGGTACCGACTTTTGCACGGGTGAGCATGATGCCGAACAAGAACAGCACGATGACTGCGCCGATGTACACCAGCACCTGGGTGACGCCAACAAATTCGGCACCGAGCAAAATGAACTGAGCGGCCACGCCTGCTAGCACAACCACCAGGTACAGCGCAGCGTGCACCATGTTGCTCGTGGTCACCACCTTGAGCGCGGCGATAATCATGACCGACGCAATCAGGTAGAAGAAGACATTCTGGGCCACAACGGCGCCAAGAACGGGGGCGCCGACAACGGCCGCCAGATCAGCAATCATGAACTCGGGCTCGGTAGTTTCTTGGTCTTGACTTCGGCGCCCGCTTCGTAGGCTCCCCACTCAGGAACCGTGTGCATCCAGTCAGCCAAGCGCGACTTGTCGTGCAACATGTCAGCGATCTTCATCTCGCTGAACTCGAACTCGGGGCTCCAGAACAGCGCATCGAAGGGGCAAACGTCGACGCAGATCCCGCAGTACATGCACAGCGCGAAGTCGATATCAAAGCGGTCGAGCTTGTTCTTCTGGCGGGGCTTGCCGCCAGCGCGACGGGGCGGGGCCAACTCTTTGTGGCCTTCGATGTAGATGCACCAGTCTGGGCACTCACGGGCACACAGCATGCAGGCAGTGCAGTTGTCATGGTGCAGCGCAATAACGCCACGGGCGCGATCAGGTGGCGCTTCCTTGACGTGGGGGTATTGCACGGTGTGCGCACCCTTTGATGGCGCTGGTGGCTTGGTGGGGCCATCAGGGAAAACCGTCTTGAAGAAGGTCTTGGCGGTAACACCAAGACCGGTAACAAGGCCAGGAACTTTCGGCACTAGAAAACCACCTTGAAGATTGCGGTGACAACGATGTTGGCGAGCGACAGCGGAATTAGGAACTTCCATGCCAACCGTTGCAGTTGATCCTCGCGGAAGCGAGGGAACGTTATGCGGAACCAGAAGATCAGGAACGCAATGAATATCATCTTTGCGGCCAGCACCAGTGGACCGATGTAGTCCATGATTGCGGCGTTTGCGTCGACGAACGGGATGGTCCAACCGCCCAGGAACAGCGTTGCCCCAATGGCGGAGAAGACCGCAGCGGTGGCGAACTCGCCAATAAAGAAGAGCAGGAATCGGATACCGGAATATTCGGTGAGGTAACCGGTCACGAGTTCTGATTCAGCAACCGGCATATCAAAGGGCGGCTGCGTGAGTTCGGCCTGGACCGCCACCATGAAGATGAAGAAGCCAATGATCTGGGGAATGATGAACCAGATACCGAAGTCGGCTTGGGCAGCAACGATGCCCTTCATGTTGAGCGTGCCGGCCATGATGACAACACCAACAACCGACAGCACGAGCGGCAACTCGTAGGCAATGAGCTGGCCAGCTGCCCGGATGCCACCCAGCAGTGAGTACTTGCTGTTGGAACCCCAACCGGCCATCAGGATGCCGATTACCGACACCGATGAAACAGCCATGGCGAAGTAGATACCGGTGTTCAGGTCAACGAAGTGGGTGTCAGGCCCTGCCGGCAGAACCAGCACCAACAAGAACGTTGAAACCAGCACCACGAACGGGGCTGCCCCAAACACGAACCGGTCGGCCTTGCTAGGGAAAATGTCTTCCTTTTGCAGGAATTTACCGAACTCGGCGAGGAGCTGGAGCTGGCCATAGGGGCCGGTTTCCATCGGCCCAAGGCGGCTCTGCATGAAGCTCATCATCTTGAACAAGAACAGGTACACGAGTGCACCCGTTGGCAGAAGCACCGCGACAAGGCCGATACCTATTTTGGTGAGCGTCTCGACCCAGTACGGCGGGTTCAAGGCAAGGAGAGTAGAAAGCATGATTAACGGTCGATGTCCCCGAGAATGAAGTACAGCGAAGCCAAAATCGTTGCGATGTCGGGCACGTAGACGCCTTCGAGCAACCAAGGCGAAATAGACATGTTGGAGAACGACGCGGTCCGGATCTTGACCCGGAATGGGGTCAATTCGCCTTTGCTGATTACGTAGTAGCCCATGGCCCCCAAAGGATTTTCGGTCTGCACATAAGATTCACCAGCGGGCACCTTGATGATGCGCGGGACCTTGGCCATGATTGGGCCACTCGGTAGTCCGTCGAGCAGTTGCTCGACCATATAGCTGGACTCGCGCGTCTCTTGCAGGCGCACCCAGAATCGTGAGAACGAGTCGCCGTCGGGGTGGGTCCAGACTTTCCAGTCCAGGTCTTTCCACGCAAGAGGCGAGTCGGCGTCGCGCCGAAGGTCCCAGTCGACACCAGAAGCGCGCAAGTTTGCGCCGCTTAGGCCGTAGGCCTTGCCTACGTCGGGCGGAATGATGCCCACACCACGGCAGCGGCTCTGGAAGATCTCGTTGCCCATGACCAGGTCTTCGATCTCGTCGCAGAAGTCACGGACCTTTTGCATTGCGGTCTTGGTCTCTTTGATCCAACCAGCAGGCAGGTCGTCTTTGACGCCGCCGATGCGGTTGAAGTTGGGGTGGAAGCGCCCACCGGTGGCCGACTCGATCTGGTTGAGAACGAATTCACGGTCACGGAAGGCGTAAAAGATTGCGGTTACGCCACCGAGCTGCACCGGCATATCGCCCAGAAACAGCATGATGTTGGCGATTCGACCCATCTCGAACAATGCCGTTCGGATGTATTGCGCACGAGGTGGCGCTTCGACGTCCATCAGGTCTTCGGCCGCGAGAATGAACGGCACTTCGTTGGCGAAACTGCCGACCCAATCGATGCGATTGATCAACGTGGTGACCTGTGGGTAGGTGCGAACCTCGGTCAGCTTCTCGTAGCCGCGGTGCATGTAGCCCATGATGGGTTCGGCCGAAATGACTTGTTCGCCGTCGAGGCGGGCCACGATCCGCAAGGTGCCGTGGGTGGCTGGGTGCTGGGGCCCAATGTTGAGGGTCATACCCTCGGTTTCGAGCTCGATATTGACTCGCGCGTCGGCGGCTTGGCCGGCGATGTAGCGGAGCTGTTGTTCGTTCGTGATGTCGAGATCTGCGGCTATATCACCGTTCGCTCCGCTCACTAACGGAGTGTGCTCGCTGGGGCTCACAACTCCAGCCTCGTGAGTACCCGTCATTGGGCTGCCCCCTCTTCACCCTCGGCGTCTTCGTCTTCGCCGGGCATGGCCTCGACATCAACGATGCCGGGCCACGGCTTGACCCGGCGAGCAACCAAGGGATAGTCCTTGCGCAGCGGGTTGCCCTCGAAGCCCGTCGGCAGGTACAGCACTCGTAAATCGGGATGGCCAGCAATGTTGATGCCGAACATTTCCCAGACTTCGCGTTCATGCCAAGATGCACCCGGATACACGGGAATCAGGGTGTCGATCGACGGAGCTTCGGTTTCGACGTCGGCCTTGATCGTGACGCCAATGTGTTCATCGATCGAGTAGACCCGCATAAACATCTGGAATCGAGTGTCACCGCCGGCCACACCAGTGGTCATCTCGGTGTCATCGGCATCTCGGCCGGTTGCGGCCCAATCCTGCTCGGCGTCCATTTCACGGCCGAAAGGCGAGGGCATCCAGTCGATGGCCGAGATGAAGTCGAGCCAGGTCATTCCGAGCTTGTCTCGAGCAAAGGTTGCGGCCTGCACCCAGGCGCTGGAGGCGATACGAATGGTGAGATCGCTACCCGGCACGATGTGCTGGTCGACAAAATCGTCGCCCAGTTCTTCGGCGAAGGTCTTTGCGATCGCCTCGCGAACTGCGTCGGTCTTGACCTCGGCTACTACGTCTTCCTCGGTGGTACTCATTCGATTGCACCTCCACCAACAACGATTGGCTCGCGTTCGTTGCCCTTCCAGCGTTCGGCCGGGTCTTCGTTGTGGATCATTTCTTGCAGAAGCACAATGCCTTCGAGCAGCGCTTCGGGGCGGGGCGGGCAGCCTGGCACATAGACATCGACAGGAATAATCTGATCGACTCCCTTCGTCACCGAGTAACTGTCCCAGTAGGGGCCGCCGCAATTGGCACATGAACCCATAGAGATCACGTACTTCGGATCGGGCATTTGCTCATAGAGCCGAAGAATTGCCGGGGCCATTTTGTCGGTGACGGTGCCGGAAATAACAACCAAATCGGCCTGGCGAGGGCTCGCTGGGAAAGGAATCACGCCGAGACGCATAACGTCGTAACGAGGCGAGCCAAAAGCTGCGCCCATTTCAAGAGCACAGCAGGCAAGACCCCACTGGTAGACCCACAGGCTGTATTTGCGGCTGAGGTTTAACAACTTGGTAATCGACTTAGGCATTTTGCCGGATTCAACAAGGCCCATTAGCAGGTTCCTTTTACAGCCATCGGAGGACTCCCTTGCGCCAGGCGTACAGCAAGCCGAGCAACAAGATGAAGATGAAGATCGCCATCTCTATGAGACCGAAGGTTCCGTACTGCTCTAGGCGAGTCGCCCACGGGAAGATAAAGACGGCTTCGACGTCGAACATCACAAAGAGCAACGCGAACACGTAGTAGCGGATGTTGGTCTGGCCCCAGTCGCTGCCGACCGGATCCACGCCTGATTCATAGTTAATGTACTTCTGCGCTTGAGGGCGCGTAGGACGAAGCAGGGAACTAATACCAAGCAGAGCGGACACCAGGACCACAGCAAGCAGCCCAAAGATGCCGACTGTCAGATAACTGCGCAGGAAGTCGGACACGGGTCCCGAGCCTAACCTTACGCTCTTGCCCATCCAAGCTTCTGCGCGCATTAGATGGCGGCTTTTTTGCACGCCCCTTCGGGCATACCCCGTCTTGCCTGCTCAGACCATCGAAACCGCTTGTGATTTTTTGCGCAATTGGCCAAGGGAGTGGGCACCACCGCAGCGAGGATGACAGTCGCTAGCCCGTCTAATCGGCGCCTGGTATCTGTCCTTCGACCAAGAAGGCACGATGAGCTACGTCTCTCTTTCGGAGTTGAGGTAAACCTAAACATCGCTGCTGAATTGCCGATATCGCACCTATGACTCCTGCCCTCGACAGCACGTTGCCCGACCCGGCCGCCGACTCGTGCCCGGGCGCGGCGCCTCGCTCGGTGATCGAGCAACTTGGGCAAGCACTGAGCGCCGCCACCGAACCCGAAGCGTGGGACCAAGTCGCCGAGTTCACTCGACGACATTTCGGTGGCGATACTTCGGCGTGTATGGAGTTCCTAGGCGATGAACGTGCCACCTTACGGTCCTCTAAAGGACTCACCCGCATGGCCGACAATGTCGAATTTGCGGTAACTTCAGACTCCCAGGCGGCGTACACCAAGTCATCTACTCAAGTTTGCGCATCCAGCGGCATCATCATCGACGCCCGCTTTGAAGCCGGCGGACTACTGACATATGAAGGATTGCAAAGCAGTTTGACTGCCCCTTTTACCCTGGCGAACGGCAGCAGCGCTTTGCTCGGAGTGCATTCGCGAACCCCAGGCCGCTTCGCACACGCCGATCACATGACCCTCGCCGTTCTCGCCAACTTGCTCGGCACCACCATCGACCGCATTCGCTACCAACGAGCGCTCGAAGTCAGAGCCCGAACCGACCTTGTTACGGGCCTCGATAATCGTTCTGCGATTCTCGGTGATCTCGAGGCCCGTCTCAAGGATGGCCGCACCGTGACGGCAATCCTTATCGATCTCGACGGATTCAAGTCGGTCAACGATCAGCATGGGCACCTCTTTGGTGATCGTGTACTTCAGGTCATTGCGCGTCGCGTTTCTCGGTCGCTTGGTCCTAACGATCACCTCGGACGTTTAGGCGGAGATGAGTTCCTGGTGTTGGTCAACGGTCGGGCCGAGCCCTCGTTGGCCGAAAAGATCCTTGGTCATGTCGAGGAGATCATCATGATCGAAGCGCGCACCATTGGGGTCTCGGCATCAATTGGCATGAGCAGCAGTCACGCTGGCGACAGCGCTACTGCTTTGCTCGATCGCGCCGATCGCAAAATGTACTCAGCGAAGGCTCTAGGCCGCGGTCACGTCATGGCAGACCCACCTTTTGAGCCGACGGTGCGAGCCGATGCCGAGGCCATCGCCGAACGGCCACACGTTGACCTGGGGGTGGTCGACCATGCAATCGCTAATCTCAGCATTGCCGTGCAGCCCATCATCGAGGCCACCACCGGCAACCTGAGCGGCGCCGAGGCGCTTACGCGGGGTCCTCGTGACAGCCCGCTTGAGTTTCCCAACGAGTTATTCAACGCGGCCACGACGTTGGGGCGTCTTGGCGAACTCGAACTCGCTTCCAAGCGGCTGGCATTCGACCTCGACCTTGCCCCCGATGTGACGCTCTTCATCAACCTCGAGCCAAGTCTTCTGTGCGACAGCTCGTGGTTCGACGAGCTCGCCCAAGCATGGAACTCCAGCGGTAGCAATCGCCCTGTCGTGGCTGAGATCACCGAACGGTCAGTAATGGATCATCCCGGCCGGCTGCTCGATGCAGTCGCCGCATGCCGCAGACTTGGTTGGCAGATAGCCCTCGACGACGTCGGCTCGCGATCTGAAAGTCTCGCCGCTCTGCGTTGGGTCGAACCTGACATCGTGAAGCTCGACATGAGCCTCATTCGCAACGAGAACCCTGCGCACTCCGCTCATGTAGTTGCCGCTATTGCCGCCTACCGATCCCACAGCCCGCACCAAAGCACGGTCGTGATTGCTGAAGGCGTAGAGAGCAAGGCCGATGAGAACCTGGCAGACACCCTTGGCGCCGACCTGCTCCAAGGGTTTGGTTACGGACGACCGGGTCCCGTTGTCGACCTCTCATCCTGCACTGACCTGTTTACCCCTCCCGACGTTTCGCGCCCGATCCCCTACCTCGGGGACCGAGTCGGAAGCAAGGCCGACCTGATGAGCATGTCACGGCACATCGAGGCCGCTGCGGTCTCGGCCGACTGCATTATTTTGTCGACCATTCAAGATGTTAGAAATTTCACAAGGCGGACCCGCCGTCAATACCGAGCAATGGCGCGCCGGTGCGGGTTTGTGGGCGTGCTCGGTGCCGATGTAACGACAGTCGTGCCGTCCGAAGTGACTGGGGTTCGACTTGCGGATCTGGAACCAGGCGATCCACTGCTCTTGAGCTGGCAAGTGCTCGCTATGTCGCCAACGATGTCGCTCGGGCTACTCGCTACCGAACTTCCTGAGGACCCCGGCAAGCAAATAGACGACGCAGACCGGCTCTTCCGCTATCGGTTCATCAACAGTCCAAGCGAGGTCGACAGCGCCGTGCGCCGGCTCCTTCACTACTTCTAACCCCTACCGCCTAACCTCGGTTCGATGCCGCTCTCCCATATCAAGGTGTTGGACCTGACATTGGCCCGAGCTGGCCCAACAGCCGTGCGCCAGTTCGCGGATTGGGGCGCCGACGTGGTGCGCATTGAGCCACCTACCCCCGGTAGCGATCCAGCGGGCGATGATCGTCACGCTGCCGACTTCCAGAACTTGCATCGCAACAAGCGGTCGATCACGATCGACCTGAAGAACGACGACGGTCACGCCTTGTTTATGCGCCTTGCGAGCGATGCTGACGTCATTATCGAGAACATGCGGTCCAGCGTGAAACATCGCCTTGGTATCGACTTCGAGTCAGTAAAGGCGGTGAACCCTCAGATCGTGTACGGCTCGCTATCCGGCTTTGGCCAAGACGGTCCCGACGCGGACCGGCCAGGTGTTGACCAGATAGCGCAGGGCATGGGTGGACTGATGTCGATCACTGGCCAGCCAGGCACTGGCCCTGTTCGGGTCGGCATACCAATTTCTGACTTAGCCGCGGGCATGTACTTGGCTATGGGTTGTTTCGCAGCCTTGATCGAACGAGACCGGTCGGGTCAAGGGCAGTGGGTTACGACCTCGCTGATAGAAGCCCAGATCGCCATGCTTGACTTCCAGGCAGCGCGCTGGACCATGCACGGTGACGTGCCCCAGCAGGCCGGTAACGACCATCCGACGCTGATTCCCATGGGGACGTTCCCGACCGCCGACGGCCATGTGAACCTGGCTGCACCCAACACGACTCGTTTCCGAACACTGGCTGAAGTCATCGACGCTCCGGGCCTGGCATCGGACCCGGCGTACGCCACATCTTCGCTGCGGTCTGACAATCGCGAGCTGCTGAACGCTGCGATCTCGGCGCAGACCGCCAGGCAGTCGACCGCTCATTGGGTGCAAGCACTAAACGAGGTCGGCATTCCTTGTGGACCAATCAACACGATCGATTCGGCCTTTGCTGAACCTCAAGTCCAGCACCTCGCCATGGAGACTCCGGTCGAGCACCCGACGCTCGGCGAAATCACGATCGTGCGCAATGCGGTGTCGATGAACCGAACACCGCATCGCATCAGCAGCGCTGCACCCGATCGTGGCCAACACACCGAACAGATACTCGCCGAAGCTGGACTCGACCCCGAAGCAATTGCCAACCTGCACGCAAGCGGCGCCATCTAGGCCGACACAGCCCGACCCCGAAAGAACCCCGATGGAACTCAACGTAAGCACCCCGTTCATGCAAGCCCGGATCGAAGACGGCGTGAGCTGGATGATGTTCAACAACCCCGATCGCCGCAATGCAATGAAGCTTGAGATGAACCATGCGGTCGCCGAGATCCTGGCCACCTTCGATGCCGCCGACGACGTGCGCGTCGTGGTCATGTACGGCTCGGGAGACAAGGCGTTCGTGTCCGGCGCTGACATCTCCGAGTTCGATCAGCACCGGTCAACGCCCGAGGGCCGGGCCAACTTTGAGCAGGCATGGGCGACAGCGAACCGGGCGTTCTCTGATCTGCGCAAGCCGCTGATTGCCATGATTCGCGGCTTCTGCATCGGTGGCGGGTTAGCCACGGCGCTGCAATCAGATCTGCGGGTCTGTGCCGACGATTCCCAGTTCGGTATCCCGGCGGCGCGCTTGGGGCTCGGTTATCAGTTTCCAGGGATCAAGAACTTGACCCACATAGTCGGACCAACACTGGCAGCCGAGATCATGCTCACCGCCAGAAAGTTCACGGCCGACGAAGCGCTTGCCATGGGTCTGATCAACCGAGTTGTTCCCGTTGCCGAACTCGAATCAACGGTGCACGAGCTTGCGGCCTCGATCGCCGCGAATGCGCCGATGACGGTGCAGGCCGCCAAGGCTGCCGTTAAGGAGACCTTCAAGGATCCGGGACAGCAGGACATCAAGAGAATGGCGGATCTTGTCGAGGCGTGTTTCTTGAGCGACGACTACGAAGAAGGCCGCACCGCCTTCATGCAAAAACGCGTTCCCAACTTCCAAGGAAAGTAGCGCAGCGTTCGTGTCTCTAGTGCGGCGGCGGGTGTCGCCTTCTCGTGCACCCCTGCAGAACGGCTAGTTCGACCACTGCAGCACCATGAACCCACCAAGCCCGGTGGGGTCACACAGGGCCTCGGCTTCGCCAACGGCGCTCCTGGCAATCATTGCCTCGAGGTCGCCAATACCGGAACGCTCGGCCCAGACGCGACGGGCCGCGTGAACTCGTGCGTCGATCCCCTGGGATCGCAACCAATCGGCTTGGGCGAAGATCGCCGACGGCACAGGAAGCTGATCGAGCGGCACGTCGTGGGTGATATCGCAATGGCCAATCGCTGCAAGGGGGTCGCTGCCGCGCTCGTGTCCCGCGTAGGTTCGCAACCATGCGGTCTGGCCCCGCTCCGCAAGTTCTATCGTCGAGGCGGCGTAGTCAAAAACCAATACATGGTCGGCCATCGCTTGAGCACGGCGGACCCAAGCCGCCGCCTCGGCTGCGACCGGCACGCGTGCACCCCTGCTCACCGCGGGAGCCAGTTCAGACAGGTAAGCAAGATCGCTGAGCGTCGATGTTGCCTCGAGCAACAAGTCAGGCCCGTCGGCGGTCACCATCACCGGCGCCCAACCTGTGTCCGTTCGCTCAGCAATACCAAACGCAAGATTGTCTAACAGCTCATTCGCCAACACCACGTGCTGTCGGGCACCAACCAGATTGTCAGCCGACCGCCAGTTGTTCGTGGGCAACAACTCGTGCGCCTGTCGCATCGTCGCCGAGCGTTCGACCAGCGTGTACGTGAGCGCCTCGAAGCAATCTGGCTTGGAGCGGTTGAGGCCACGAAACAAGGTGCCAACGCCGGCTCCTACTTCACTAACCGCAAAGTCTGCCGGCTCACCCAGAGACCGCCACACCCCATCGAGCCAGTCCCCCACAACCGCTGCGAAGAGTGGCCCGGCCTCGACACTGGTGATGAAGTCACCCCGCCGACCGCCAGCGCGACCACTGGTTGCATAAAAGCCTTGGTCAACGTCGTAGAGCGCCCGTTCCACGAACCCGGCGAACGGCATTGGGCCGTTATCC
>Ga0114956_1001188_pt1 | contig 20305 bp, 17 predicted proteins | sample MaitaG_FD_87304 | JGI IMG/M metagenome (GOLD analysis project Ga0114956, IMG submission 87304) | Marine algal microbial communities from Maine, USA - Maine_Asex2 metaG | ecosystem: Host-associated > Algae > Red algae > Unclassified | place: Maine, USA | collected 2015-01-05
ATGGCCAAAAATGCTCTATTGGTTTCAGCCACTAAGTTTTTTAACTCATCTGGCTCCAGCGAAAAATCACTATCTACACCACCATCTGCACGATCTAACGTGAAGTGCTTTTCTATAACTCTTGCCCCTAGAGCTACCGCAGCTACTGAAGCTCCTATGCCTTTGGTATGATCACTTAACCCTATAACACAGTCAGGAAAAATACTTTGAAAAACCGGTAGCGTGTTTAGGTTAGTATTTTCCGCAGAAGCAGGATAGGTAGACGTACATTTAAAAACGACAATTTGGCTGGCTCCATTATCCTTTAAATACTGGACAGACTCAACCAACTCGTTAATCTTACTTGTACCGCTAGAAATTAAAATAGGCTTGCCCGTTTGAGCTACCTTTTTTAATAAAGGAAAGTGGTTACTTTCAAAAGAAGCAATTTTGTAGGCTGGAGTGTTTAACTCTTCCAAAAAATCTACTGCTGTTTCGTCAAATGGTGATGAAAATGCAATTAAACCTAATGATGCTGCGTAGTCAAATATTTCTTTATGCCACTCCCATGGCGTATGAGCAATTTTATAAAGCTCATATAAATTTTTTCCTTTCCAAAGAGAGTTTTCAGCTGTAATATCAAACAAGCCTCCTTTATGATCAATTGTTAAAGTATCGGCAGTGTAAGTTTGTAGCTTAATGGCATCAGCTCCTGCATTTGCTGCAGCCTTTACTATTGCCAATGCATTTTTAATTTCGCCATTATGATTGCCCGACATTTCGGCAATTATAAATGGCTTGGTATTTTGCCCAATCGATTGGTTTTGAATTACAATTTGTTTCATAAAAAACTTTCTGCTAGTTCAAACGTACTGATTTTTTGAGTAATCTAACTTCTAAAATATGTGCAACCTTTAGCGTTTCCTATCCGTTATGCTTTTAAACTTTTAAAAAGATTTAGATAGTTGAGTTTAGCCTCACCGTTAAAAACTGCTTTTTGCTTCTGTAGCATTGTTTTTATAGTATCCGTTTCGGGCAGTTTAAAGCCTTTATTAAAAGGTAATGCCAGTGCTTCTTTAATTAAATAGCTCAAAATGTTTTTTTGATTTTGAGCTGTTTGTTGCAAAAATAAAATCCCACCAATATGTAAATACTCATAAGCTATTGTGCTAGGTGTAACAATGGCAATTTTACAAGCAGTCATTAAACTAACTATCTCTTCTAAATTTAAATTTTTGTGGATTACATAATTGCACCGCATTTTTTTAAGTTTTGTTTGCAACAATGCTGCATGCTGGTAAGCGCCTCCAATAAGAATTTGATAGTTGTAGTTTTCATTTGTCAAAGCTATTTTATCTAAAACATTAAACAGCTCATTGGTTGGATCAGCTCCACCCATGGAAATAAAAACATTATTGTCCTTTTCTAAATCAATCTCAAAAACATCATTTTTCGCTTTTTCATAAAATGCATTTCTCACCAAAGCATAAGCGGTGCCCAAGTAAAATTGAGTGTATAGCTCAGCTGAATAGTTAGATTTTACCACATTACCTGCATGGTTAACGATAACATCTGCATAATGATGCATGTTTGGTACATCATCAATTCTCACCAATTTATTACAAATGGCTTTCATCAATTTTTGGTAGGTTGTATCGAAATGGTAACCATCTAAAACTACAATATCGTTGGGCGCAACATGCTTTTCAGCCATAAAACTAACTTCATCCTTAGCCGTTTTACATGGTGGCATTACTTCATACTTGCATCCTTGTTTATTTATGTGTTTTTCAATTGCATCATTTTTTTCTGAGAGAAGAAACAAACAATTAAAAGATTCGGAGATGCAATCAAAAAGTGCCAACAAACGCATTACATGTCCATAGCCAATTTTTGCATTACCATCTGCCCGTAAAATAACTTTACGCTTTACCACCTATCAATAATTTATATTTAAACTCAGCTATTTCCCAATCTTTTTCACTATCAATATCTTGTGCATGCATCTCATCTATTACCAAAACCCCTGTATTTTCCGTCCACAATTTTTTTTCTTTTTCGATACTTAACACGTTCATCCAATAAAACTGTCCTGCATCATGGTAAGTTGGCTCTAAATCTTGAGATCGTGTATTTACATGCTCTGGTTCATAAAGCTCAATTAGTTTTTGTTCGTTTATTTTAATTGCCCGTTGTATCGGAAAACTATATTGCAACGCAGGAAAAATAGTATCCAGTTTTTCTTTGTGCAAACGATTGAAAGCAAGATTTAATATTTCTGGCGTTACAAACGGAGCTGTTGGATATAGGCAACAGGCATATTCAAATTGCTTTCCATTTTTTTTATATGAGTCCAAAACCTCCAGAATAACATCAACTGTAGTTGAGTGATTTGAGGCATTTTTACTACTTCTTTTAAAAGGAACTTTTGCCCCACATTTTATAGCAATTTCTGCTATCTCATCATCATCTGTAGACACCATAACCTCATCAAACAAATTAGCTTGTATGGCAGCTTCAATACTGTAAGCAATTATGGGCTTTTTAAAAAAAGGCTTAATGTTTTTTCTAGGTATTCTTTTACTACCGCCACGCGCAATAATCATTGCCAATTTGCTCATAATGTAAGTTGTTTTAACTAGCTATGTTAAAGGTATGCATTCTTACAGATACGTTTTAATCTTCTGCTAGCTAGGAGTGCTATAACTTTTAAGTAAAGTTTTTACATTATCTATAACATATGCTTGCTTGTTACTCTCTAAGCTATGATACATGGGAATGCTTAAGCACCGCTCATAATAGCTCTCTGCAATAGGTAAGTCGCCCTTTTTCCAGCCAAATTGTTTGTAATAAGGCATTAAATGCACGGGTATATAATGTACTTGAGCGTATATGCCCAGTTTTCTTAAATCATCATAAAGCGCTTTTCTAAACTCCGTTTGTATTACATATAAATGAAAAGCATGCGCCTCTATCAACTTATTTGAAGGCAAAGAAATATGCATATCTACAAATGCATCATTGTACGTTTTCGCAATTTTTCTACGATTTTCTAAATTGGAGTTAATGGACTTTAATTGCGAGTTACCCAGTGCACACAATAAATCAGGCATTCGATAATTGTAACCCAACTCTTGCAATTCCATATACCAACCACCATGGTTTTCTTGCAACTCATTTACGTTTTTTGATATTCCGTGGGTTCTTAATTTATCTACTTTTTCTTTAAGCGCTTCATTTGAGGTTGTTATCATCCCACCTTCTCCACATGCGATATGTTTAACGGGATGAAATGAAAAAATAGATAAATCTGCATAAGCTCCATTGCCAGCCATGTTAAGTTTGCCATTAGAATTTTTAAAAGATGCCCCCGGCGCATGGCATGCATCTTCAATTATCCATAAGTTGTGCTTATCTGCAAGACTTCTAAAGTCTTCAAGATTTACCGCATAACCAGCAAAGTCAACTGGTATAATACCGCTAAATTTTATGTTTGGGTTTGCCTTAATGTAATCTTCAACTTTATTTATATCTAGTGTAGCACTTTTTTCATCTATATCTACAAAATGAACTGTTCCACCGCAATATCTTACACAATTTGCTGAAGCTGAAAAAGTAATTGGGCTAGTAATTACATGACTATGCTTATTAACACCTAAAGCCATTGCGCATAAATGCAATGCAGCAGTTCCATTAGAGACTGCACTGGCATATTTGCTACCTACAAAGTTTGAGAAATTTTCTTCAAACTCTTTAACCATTGGGCCTTGAGTTAAATAATCATGATGGAGGGCTTTAATTATTGCAGCCTCATCTTCTTGTGTAATATGCTGTTTTCCGTATGGAATGGTATATTTCAACTATAAATGCTTTTGTATTAATACCTTTATATCATCAACATTAAGCCATTGATCATTGTCTCCTGAGGTATAGGAAAAATTTGCAGGAACCTCACTTGCACCTAGCTCGTTTAAATAAGTATTTCTAACCTTATTATTGCCTTGAGGTAAAATGGCGTAGTAATTACCTACATCAACTGTTGAACTTGCATCTGCCAAGGTTATTAAGTCTTCATGCAATTTCTCTCCAGGTCTAATTCCTATTTCCGGCTTTTCGCAAGTTTCGCATATTGCATTGGCTACATCCATTATTTTATAGGATGGTATTTTTGGTATCCAAATTTCACCCCCTATGCTTTGTTCTAATGCATGGATTACCAGGTCAACCGACTGGGCAAGTGGCAAGTTAAACCGTGTCATTCTCTTATCAGTTATTGGTAAAACACCTTTGGCTTTTTGCTCTTGAAAAAATGGAATAACCGATCCTCTAGAGCCCATTACATTGCCATACCTTACAACAGAAAATTTTATGTCATGTCCACCTGCTAAATTGTTCGCTGCAACAAAAAGTTTATCCGAGCACAACTTAGTTGCCCCATACAAGTTAATAGGCGCTGCTGCTTTATCTGTAGAAAGTGCTACTATATTGCTAACACCTTTATCAATAGCTGCATTAATTATATTTTCAGCACCTAAAACATTGGTTTTTACAAACTCCATAGGGTTATACTCAGCAGCTGGCACTTGTTTTAAAGCTGCTGCATGAACAACTACATCTACATCATTAAATGCCCGATACAATCTATCTCGGTCTCTGATATCACCTAAAAAATATCGTAAAAATGAATGATCCTTTACAGAAAACTCGTTGTTCATTATGAACTGTTTGTATTCATCTCGCGAAAAAACTATCAATTTCTTTACCCCAACGTTTGAGTCAATAATTCTTTTTACAAATGCTTTTCCAAATGAACCTGTACCTCCTGTAATTAGTACCGACTTACCTTCTAGTGATTTCATTAATTTAATTAAAATTGGTGCTGAGTAATTAAAAGTAAAATTAAGATTTTAATTGTACAACCATAAAAAAGGTGGCGGCCAGGATTCTTATTTACCTTTTAGATGCTAAAAGGTAAATAAGCATATTCTGCTGATGTGGTGGTCAAACAAATTGTAATATTCTTAAATAAGGATATAGTTTTTAAGAATATTATTTAAATCCATTGCTTAGCTTTACGATTAATAAAAAAATTATAATACTTAAGCTTAAATGAGCCAGAAAATTCTCTTACTAGGTGCCAATGGACAAATAGGGTCTGAATTGGTTGAAACCTTGCGAAATAATTTAGGAAAGGAAAACGTAATAAGTTCAGACATTACCCCTGCGAGATCAGAAAATGGGCCGCATGAAATTATTGATGTATTAGATAAAAATGCGATTGAAAAATCGATCATTAATAACGAAATAACTCAAGTTTATCACTTAGCGGCATTACTCTCGGCCACTGGAGAAAAAAATCCTAAACTTGCTTGGGATGTTAATATGAATGGCTTACTAAATGTGCTCGATTTAGCTGTAAAACATAAATTGGAAAAAGTATTTTGGCCTAGCTCAATCGCAGCTTTTGGGCCAACCACTCCAATGCAAAATACCCCGCAAGATTGTATAATGGACCCCGAAACCATTTATGGAATAACCAAACAAGCTGGAGAAAGATGGTGCGCTTACTATCACAAAAAATTTGGATTGGATGTTAGGAGCATTCGATACCCTGGCATATTAAGCCATAAAACTTTACCTGGAGGTGGAACAACTGATTATGCAATTGATATATTTATTGAAGCCCAAAAACAAGGTAACTACAATTGCTTTTTAACTGCCGACACTTACTTGCCTATGATGTTTATGGATGATGCTGTAGCCAATACCTTAATGCTAATGGATGCTGATGTAAATGACATTACCGTTCGCTCAAGCTATAATTTAGGAGGAGTAAGTTTCTCTCCAGCCTCACTAACTAAAGAAATTCAAAAGCATCTACCCAATTTTACTATTAATTACATGCCTGACTTTAGGCAACAAATTGCTGATACATGGCCGGCAAGTATTGATGACTCAGTAGCCAAAAATGATTGGAACTGTTCTTATGAGTTTACAATTGAAAAAATTGTAGATGTGATGCTAGCCGCCTTTAAAGTTGAAGCTTAATTACTGCCTTTGTATATTTCATGGAGAATAATTCCTGCAGAAACTGAAACGTTTAATGAATCAAATAAGTGAGATTGGCTAATGGCAAAAGTATGATCTAAAGCTGTCAAAACATCTTTGGAGATACCACTGCCTTCTGAGCCTAAAACAATGGCCATTGGCTCTTTTTTCTTAATAATTGATAAATCATTGTCGGTATCTCCTGTGGCACCATAAACAGCTAATCCAGTTTGTCTTAACTCTTGTATGGTTTTATCTAATTGTTGCACTTTAACTACCTTAATTTGATGCAATGCCCCTGCAGAAGCTTTAATCGCTTCAGCATTTATTTGTGCACTGCCTTTTGCCGGTATGATTATGGCATCTACATCAAAACAAAATGCTGAACGAGCTATAGCTCCAAAGTTGCCAATATCAGTAACTCCATCTAGCAATAAAAGTAAAGGTGATTTACCTTGCTCGTAGCAATGCATTAATACATCATTGACTTTGTAATACTTTATCAATGAAACAAAACCAATTATGCCTTGATGTGCTTTGCCAGTTAACTTATTTAACTTTTGTATTGGCACTTTTTGTATAGTGGTATGTGTGCCTCTGCAAGAAAGTGAAACTTCTTTTAAATCATCCCACTCTATACCTGCTTGAACAAATAACTTGTCAAAATTTTTACCTGCCCTAATTGCCTCAAGTATGGCATTTCTGCCATATACAAGATTACCGCTTCTTCCTGCCATCAGTTAGTTTACAGTGGCATATTGCACCAATTCGGTATCACCATTTTTATTGGCAACTGCGGCTATTTGGCTAAGCACATACTCTGCAATTTGCTTGTCTTGGTTAAAAGGTGGCAAATCATCACCCTTTAATGTATTGTAAAAAGCCAGGTCATCCTTAAACTTATCTACAATACTTTTTCCAATTGGTCTAGCAGCATCTGTTTGCTGTAAGTTATCGTAATAAAATTCAAACAATTTGTATGAAGTATAATCATGTGGAACATTGTGATCTGGCAGTTTCTCAAATGAAAACTTAACTACATCAATAGCCTTTTGGTTTTTACCTTCATTAATTAAGACTTCCGCTAAACGCATAAAGTTATTTCTCAAGTTGTAAGTCATTCTTAGGCTGTTCTCATCCATAAAAATTTTCTTATCTGAATCAATTCCACCAAACTTGTACTTAGTCATCATATTATTATACATACGATCTGAATCTACATTTTGGTTAAGAATGCCTGTTTTGGCGCTCTCAATAGGAACAAACCTATAGGCCAAACCTTCTACTTGAAAATATTTTTGCAAACCTAAATGCTTTTTATTGTCAACTGAAACGGCCCAATAAATCGGTCTTTCCCAAGTATTGTTAGCAACCAAATCTAAAATCATTAACTCATCTTTGGTAACTCTCGATTTGTTTAATTCCCACTGAACCTCATCAACAACCAACCCCATTTTATTTTTGCTAACTACATTATTTTTTGTAATTGCTGCTCTATCAATAGGAATTTTGAAGTTTTTGGTAGGTAAATAATCAATACTTCTACCGTCTTGTGTAGAAACTTTAGTGTTTCTATTATCGCTTTTGACAAAATCCATCAACACTTTTAAATCAAGCCCTTGATTTGCATCAATTTTAGGATTGGCTTGGTATTGGACAACATTTCTATTATCGCCTCCATAATGCGCCTTGGTTAAAGAAAATGGCACCGGTGGGGTGTTATTATGATTCGACTTCATTTGATCAATGTACCAATCAACTGCCAATAAACTCAAGTTAACTATACGCACATCAGTTCGTATACCTTCAACTTCTTGCACATACCATAATGGATAGGTATCATTATCACCTTGTGTAAACAAAATTGCATTAGGAGCGCATGATTCTAAATAGTTTATCGCCATATCACGAGCAATTGTTCTGTTTGAACGATCGTGATCATCCCATCCGCCAACTCCCATCAATATTGGAGCAATCATAACCACTGCAATAGATGCAATTGCCAATGGCTTTTTAGCGGCACCGGAATACCGCCTGAGCAATTTAAATATGCCAATTACGCTCAAACCTATCCAAATTGTATAGGTAACAAACGAGCCTACCAGTGTATAATCCCGTTCCCTGGGTTCTACTGAAGGCGAGTTAAAATAAATTGTTAGGAACATGCCTGTAAATAGGAAGAGCACCAGTACGATTATAAAATTATTTAAATCTCTAAATGCATGAAAAACCAGACCTAACAAACCAAGGAATAGTGGTATTAAGAAAAATTTATTTCTTGAAGGATGATTTTTAATTGAATCGGGAATATTTGCTTGAGGATACAACCTATTATCGATAAATGAAATTCCTGATAGCCAATTACCATTTTTTACATTACCTAAACCTTGTAAATCATTTTGTCTTCCTGCAAAATTCCAAAGGAAGTAACGCATGTACATATGCCCCATTTGATACTTGAAGAAAAACTTAATATTATCACCAAAATCAACATCATCCATTACTCTATAAGCTGGGTTAGATTTAGCATATTCTTTTGCCAATTTAAGCTGTTGAGATCCTTTGCCAAATCGCTTAACATTTCTGCCAGTTTGCAAATTCATAACATTAAACTTAGGATCTAACCAACGCCTATATGCATTAACATGCCTGTTATCTAAACCCGAATAAATTCTTGGAAAAATAGTGGTGAATTTATCATCATATACATATTCAAACTTTTTACCTATTTCTTCATATTCATTTTCGCCTTTAACCCATCTTGTTCCAGTTTCCCTTGTATCAATAACTGGTGCAGGATAAAACTGCCCGCTAACTAAAGGTCGGCTTCCGTATTGCTCACGATTTAAATATGATAAAACAGAAAATACATTTTCAGGATTATTTATGTCAATTGGAGGATTGGCCGCTGAGCGTATCATTACAATACCGTAGGATGAGTACCCTATCATTATTACCGTTAGCGCCAAAAGTACATTGTGTGCCAACTTCATACCAGCTCTTCTGGTAAAAAACAGTCCCGCAGTGAATAATACCACCAATAAAGCAACAAATACGGCAAATCCTGTCCAAAATGAAGTGCCGAAACCATTCACAAACAACAGCTCAAACTTAGTAGCCAAATTGTATGTACCTGGTATAATACCCCAAACCACAACTGCCAATATTAAAAACGAAACCGTAACCGCAACTAGCAATCCTAAAGGATTTACCTTGAATTTTTTAAAATAGTAAACCAAACAAATTGCTGGTAAACAAACTAGGTTTAGCAGGTGAACTCCAATTGACAGGCCACTCATGTATGCAATTAAGATAAGCCATCTATCTGCTCCAGGTTCATCTGCAACTTCTTCCCACTTAAAAATTGCCCAAAAAACAAATGCAGTAAAAAACATTGATAATGCATACACCTCACCCTCTACAGCTGAAAACCACAAGGAATCTAAGAAAGTACACGATAAACCTGCTACTACTCCAGCCCCTAAAATCAACCAATTGTTGCTTTGATTGTAGTCTTCTGGCTTCTTAATCATTATTTTTCTACCCAAGTAAGTAGTAATCCAAAAAACAAAAAGCACAACAAATGCAGTTGATAAACCAGACATAAAGTTAATTGACTTTGGCACCAACTCAGGATTACCAGTGATGTCGCCTATCATAGTAAACAAACGTCCTACCAACAAGAAAAACGGAGCTCCTGGTGCATGAACTACTTGTAATTCATTTGCTCCAGCAATAAACTCACCACAATCCCAAAAACTCACAGAGTCTTCCATTGTAAGGGTGTAAACGATTAATGCTATAGCAAAAATTACCCAACCCGTTATATTATTTAACTTCTTAAATTCTTTCATCTACTTTTTAGCTGATTTTTAGAGGTCGTAAATTTAGTAAAATCGGCATGAAATACACACCTCACGACCTACAGGCTTAAATTCTTCAAAATCATTAACAACATTGAAGGCGTTTTAACAAAACAAAACATCAAACAATTAGAATGTAAAAAAACGTTTTTAGGATAACACAATAGCATATAGAACAGTACTTTTGCATTAATTATGTCATTACAAACAGCAGAGCGCGTATCTCACACCGACCATTCAGACAATGTTATGTTGCAAAGGCATTTAATTGCCTATCATTCAGCAGTTGATTTAGTAAAAGGCCACACATTTGAGATTGGAAGCGGAGAAGGTTATGGAATAGAATTGTTGGCTCCCAAAACGGATAAGTATACTGCAATTGATAAATATCCAACTCCATTAGCGGTAGAAAACACAAACGAAAAAGTTGAATTCAAACAAATGACCATACCACCAATTGAGTTTGCAGATAACTCATTTGATGCTGCAATATGTTTTCAAGTAATTGAGCATATTAAGGATGACCATGCTTTTGTGAAAGAGATTGAACGTGTTTTAAAACCTGGCGCTTCTATCATTTTTACTACACCTAATATTAAAACAACATTAACAAGAAACCCTTGGCATATTAGAGAATACACTGTAAAAGGCTTACATGATTTGTTAAGCAAGTACTTTTCTAAAGTAGAGGTAAAAGGTGTTTTTGGCAATGAAAAAATTATGGAGTATTACGAACGCAATAAAGCTTCTGTTAAAAAAATTACCCGTTGGGACATATTAAATCTTCAATACAACTTACCAAGATTTATGTTGCAAATACCGTATGATTTGATGAATCGGATGAATAGAAAGAAGTTACTTACAGGCAATGATGACTTAGTAAAAAGTATAAAACATACTGATTATAGCGTAAAACCCGCTAATGACGAGTGTTTTGATTTATTTGCCATTGCCACAAAATAATTTTAGAACTATTTTTATATAAAAGTGTTATTACTTTTATATTTGCAAATCAATTGCAAAAATTGGCTCATGGTGTAACTGGCAACACGTCTGTTTTTGGTACAGAAGAGTCTAGGTTCGAGCCCTAGTGAGCCAACCAATTTTAAGAGACCTAACATTTCGTTGGGTCTTTTTTTTATTTATAAAACTATAATTGGGCAAGACGTCTATTGCGTACATCTAAAGTATGAGAATGCCGGTAAACCTTAGTGAGGCGCTGCCAGAATCTACTTCTTACATTTGTCTAATCTTCCTTTTCGAAAATATAAATAACTGAACTCGCCTTATCTACATTGAAAAACCCGTTAAAAAAGGCCAATTTACCAATGGTCATACCCTTAACAAACTGTAAAATGCCTCCTTTATACTTTTGGCTTAACAAACTAATGTAAAAAGGATCAAAAGGCATATGCTTTTTCTTAACTAACCTTAATCCGTGGTTTTTAAACAACAACTCCATTGATTTTGGAGTAAAATGCCATAAATGCCTTGGTACATCATAGCCTGCCCAAAATTCTTTATAGTATTTACCATCAAATGAAACATGATTTGGAACTGCAATAAAAGCCTTGCCCTTGGTGTTCAGAATTTTTTTAATCTGAACAACATATTCATTCAACGTTTCAACATGTTCCATAACATGCCACATAGTTACAGCATCAAAACTTTCCGCTTCAAAAGCAAATAATTGATCTAAAGTAGCAACGTTAATTCCAAACTTTTCTATTGAGGCATTTCGAGATTTTTCATCAACTTCTAAACCTTGCGCTTTAATATTATGCTGCTTTAAGTTATTTAAAAAGTAACCTGTACCACTTCCTATGTCAAGTACGCTAACATTTTTGTTACTAGTAAACTTTTTAACCAACTTACGTTTGCTATTAAGCATATAATCTCTGGCCGAATGGTACAATTTATTAACTAAACCTTTTTTGGTGTCGCTATGGCTTATATAATCGGCCGAATCATAATACTTACCAATTTCTGCTTGCGCAGGTATGTTTTGCGTAAAACCATGAGAGCAGTTATTACATTGCCATACCTCAAAAGTTTCCTTTGTAGCGGTATAATCTATGCATTTATGCAAGAAGGAAATGTTATCCGATTTACAAATTATGCAGTTACTATGAGTTATTGTATTGGCCATTTGGTGTTGCAAATCTACTATATTGGTTCATTTGTTTGCGCCACATGCAAAAATATGTAGTCCCATTTTCATGTTTGGAATAAACTTTGCTATCTATGTATTATAAATCACAATTAAAGCAATTATGAAAAATATTCTTTTGTTTACCGTTATTCTATTATTCACTATTTTAGGTTTTGCCCAAGAAGATGAAGAAAGACCCTATACCTATGTAACGGATAGAAAATTCTACCAAAACACTGACTTTTATGGTTACACTTTTGTACCCGTTAGATATGAGCAGGATGGTAAAAAGAAATCGTTAAGTGCAGGTCAAGTTATGATTCATCTAAATAATGGCCGAATGTTTATTAGTGGTTTAGAAGAAGAAACACTGACCATGGAAATTATTTCCAATAATAAAACAGCTTCTGGCTATAAAGTTGAGTTCATAGATAAATTTAATCCCAGTAACCAAGGTTACTTTAGGATAGAAATGAACGAAAACTACTATGTTGTAGGTTTAATACTAAAGGTAAATACAGATAAAGCATTTGCCTTTTGGTTACCCGAAAAAAGCCAAAATGACGAGTTAAGGGATAAAAACCTTTATACAAGTTTAAGCGCTTACACCATAAAAACTGTTGAAGATTTAAAAGGAAAAAAGTTTAAACCTTTTATGAAAGTTGATAATATTTTTAGCGATTTTGATATTACCAAAGTCTCCAAAGAAGATTCAATTGTTGTAGAGTTTACTGGTGCTCATATAATTATGAAAAGAGATGGCCAAGTAAGAAGGTATGAAGTTAAAAGTGCTAAAGAAGTGCAATTTGGCTATCCTGAAGATTTCGGAGCTATTTACGCAATCGAAATAAGAATAAAAGAAGATAAGAAAAGAAAATTCACTGTTTTTATGAATAGAAAATACCAAGTTGAATTCATAGAAATTGAAGATGGAAGATATTACATGAAACAATAGAATTTCCTTGTAATTTAGGCTATACGCAGATATAAATTACTTATCTTTGCACCTCCAAAAATTATAGGAGTGCCAGCAGATGTAAAAATATTTTCAGGAAGAGCTTCAAGATACCTTGCAGAACGCATTGCAGGTTCTTTTGGGCAACCATTGGGTGATATTAATATTCAAACATTTAAGGATGGTGAATTTCAACCAAATATTTTAGAGTCTGTAAGGGGTTCATACGTATTCTTCACCCAATCCACATTTGCTCCATCAGATAATTTAATGGAACTGTTAATGATGATTGATGCTGCGAAAAGAGCTAGTGCCGATTACATAACAGCTATCATACCCTATTTTGGATTGGCAAGACAAGATAGAAAAGATAAGCCGCGTGTTGCAATTGGAGCCAAGCTGGTAGCCAATTTAATTACTGCAGCTGGCGCCAACAGGGTAATGACCATGGATTTGCATGCAGATCAAATTCAAGGGTTTTTCGACATTCCTGTTGACCATTTAGATGGAACTGCTATTTTTATTCCCTACTTAAAAAGCCTAAATCTTCCAAACTTAACTTTTGCTTCACCAGATGTTGGTGGAACCAAAAGAACCATAAAGTTTGCCAAGCATTTTAATGCCGAAATGGTAATTTGCGATAAGCATAGAAGCAGGCCCAATGAAATTGCTTCAATGGAATTAATTGGTGATGTGAAAGGTAAAGATGTAATTTTAGTAGATGACATTGTAGACACTGCAAATACATTGTGCAATGCAGCAAAACTTATAGTTGATAAGGGTGCTACAAGCGTGCGAGCAATTTGCACTCATCCCGTATTATCTGCAAACGCTTATGAAAACATTAATAACTCAGTGCTAACCGAAATAGTAGTAGCAGACACTTTGCCTATTAAGGGTGAGCACGAAAAAATAAAGGTATTGTCCGTGGCCGACCTATTTTCAAGGGCCATGAAAAGACTGATAGATCATGAATCAATCAGTTCATTATTTGTAAATGTATAAACAACAATAAAATGGAAACATTTAACCTGACAGGTAACTCAAGAAGTGAAGTTGGTAGAAAAAATGCCAAGGAATTAAGAAATGACAGCAAAATTCCTTGTGTGGTATATGGCGGTAAAAGCAATATTCACTTTAGTGTTGGCCAATTAGCAATAAGAGATCTTATTTACACTCATAAATTTTATAAGGTTGCACTTGATGTTGATGGCGATAAAAGAGAATGCATTGTAAAAGATATTCAATTTGATGCCGTAACAGACAAAATCAAACATGTTGATTTTCAAGAGTTGGTGCCAGGCAAGCCAGTAAAAGCTGAAATTCCAATTTTTACAGTTGGAAACTCTATAGGTGTTTTTGAAGGTGGTGCATTGATGCAAAAAACCAGAAAACTTTCTGTAAAAGCTACGCCTGAAGATTTGGTTGGTTCTATTGAAGTTGATGTAACCGATTTAGTTTTAGGTAAATCTATTAAGATTGGTGATATTGATGCTGGTAAATTAGAAATTCTAAACTCACCAAACATTCCTATTGCATCAGTTGAAATACCAAGAGCTGTTAAGAGCGCTCAAGCCGCAGAAGATGCTGCAGAATCAGCAGAAGGTGAAGCAGCCGTAGAAGGTGAAGCAGCCGCAGAAGGTGAAGCTAAAGCTTAATATCACTTGAAATATTTGATTGCCGGTTTAGGTAATGTTGGTGAAGAGTATAATAATACACGACACAACATTGGCTTTGAGGTTGTTAATTTGTTAGCTGAAGAGCAAGAACAAACCTTTGAGTTAGATCGCTATGGCTTTATGGCTAGGTTTAAGTTTAAAGGTCGTCAGGTAATATTACTTAAACCTACCACATACATGAATCTTAGTGGCAAAGCCATAAAATTTTGGTTGGATAAAGAAAAAATTTCAATTGAAAATTTATTAGTCGTTACAGATGACTTGAATTTACCATTTGGCAAACTAAGATTAAAAGGTAAAGGCTCTGCCGGAGGGCATAATGGACTTACCAATATTGAACAATTACTATCAACAAACCGTTATGCTCGTATGCGTTTTGGTATAGGAGATAATTTTGGAAAAGGGCGGCAAGTAAACTTTGTTTTAAGCCCATTTAGTAATGATGAACAGAGAGATTTGCCCACGCTAATAAAAAAATGTGCCACTGGAGTAAATGAATATGTTTCAATTGGACTTACTAGAACCATGAATAACTTTAATACTCAATGAAAATATTTTGTATTGGCCGTAATTATGTTGATCATGCAAAGGAGTTAAGCAATGCGGTTCCAACAGAGCCTGTTATTTTTATGAAACCAATAACAGCATTGCATCCAATTCGAAATTATTTTTATATCCCCGAGTTTAGCAATGATGTGCATTATGAAGCAGAATTAGTCATTCAAATTAATAACCACGGCAGATCTATTGAAGAGCAATTTGCACATAAATATTACAATGAATACACCTTAGGTCTTGATTTAACTGCCCGAGATGTTCAAAAAGACTTAAAAAGTAAAGGCTTACCATGGGAAATTGCCAAGGGATTTGACTTTTCGGCACACCTAGGAGATTTCATGTCTTTGAAAAATCAAGATATAAATGATATTGATTTTGAGTTGAAAATCAATGGTAATCAAGTCCAAATAGGAAATTCAAAAGATATGATTTTTAATTGCAATCAATTGGTTGCGCATATTTCAAAATACTTCACTCTAAACAAAGGGGATGTTATATTTACAGGCACACCTGCAGGCGTTGGTCCAATTAAAAAAGGAGACACCTTAGAAGGTTATATTGGTCAAAACAAAATGTTTACATTAGATATTAAATGAGTTTACTCACATCAACCAAGTCAAACAAAAAGACTAGCCCTAGCAAAAAGGACATTTTACGCGCATACGAGCTAATGTGTACCTCTCGGAGAATGGCAGATATTTATGATGAGAACAGGCAAATATGTTCTTACGTGCATAGCACTAGTAAGGGACATGAAGCTATACAACTTGCCTTGGCATTTAACCTAAAAAATTATGATTGGGTTAGCCCATACTATAGAGATGAGTCTATTTTATTAGGCGTAGGTTTTACCCCTTATGAGTTGATGTTGCAATTATTGGCTAAGGCTGACGATCCATTTTCTGGCGGCAGGTCTTATTACGCTCATCCATCTTCATTAGATGAAGACAAACCAAAAATGATACACCAAAGCAGCGCTACGGGAATGCAAGCAATACCAACTACTGGAATTGCCCAAGGCATTGCTTATTTAGAAAGCCAAGGTTTACATAAATCAAAAAATAAACCTGTTGTAGTATGCTCCTTAGGTGATGGATCAGTTACTGAAGGTGAAGTATCTGAAGCCTTTCAATATGCTGCACTTCACCAATTGCCAATCATATATTTGGTGCAAGACAATGAGTGGGGAATTTCAGTTTCTTCTGATGAAGCACGCAGTATGGACGCCTATGAATATATAGCAGGCTTTAAAGGAATAAAAAGAACAAGGGTTGACGGTAGCGATTTTGTAAAGTCATATGAAAAAATGGCTGAGGTGGTTAAATATGTGCGTAATACGCGCAAACCCATTTTGGTTCATGCACAGGTACCTTTATTGGGTCACCATACTTCTGGTGTTCGAAAAGAATGGTATAGAACTGAGGAAGACTTAGCAAAACATGAAAAAGATGACCCGTTTGATAGGTTAGAAAGACATATTAAGTCAAACAGAATTTTTAGTGATAAGAAAATTACCGATACCCAAAAACTTGCAGCAGAAATTGCAGATAAAGCTTTCCAAAAGGCCGTAAAAGCCAAAGATCCTGAAGAGTCAACAATTCTCGAGCACGTTTATGCGCCTACTCCTGTAACTGAAGAAACCGGTGAAAGACATCCTGAAGGAAGAGAGAAAGTGGTTATGGTAGATGCCGCTTTACATGCAATGGAAGAAATTTTAAGAAAACACCCTGAAGCCTTGTTTTATGGGCAAGATGTTGGTGGGAGATTAGGCGGTGTTTTTAGAGAAGCCGCTACCCTAGCACAAAAATTTGGAGATGATCGAGTTTTTAACACGGCAATTCAAGAAGCCTACATTGTTGGCAGTACCGCAGGCATGTCAGCCGTAGGATGTAAACCAATGGTTGAAATCCAGTTTGCAGATTATATATGGCCATCAATTAATCAATTGATTACCGAACTATCAAAGTCGTGTTATTTATCAATGGGTAAATTTCCTATACAGTCATTAATAAGAATACCAATTGGTGCTTATGGTGGCGGTGGTCCTTACCACAGTGGGTCTATTGAAAGTGCAATTGTAAATGTTAAAGGAATTAAAGTTTGTATGCCATCTAACGCTGCAGATTTAAAGGGTTTATTAAAAGCCGCATTTTACGATCCTAACCCTGTAATAATGTTTGAACATAAAGGTTTGTATTGGAGTAAAGTGCAGGGTACTGAAGCTGCAAAAACGGTTGAACCTGATGAAGATTATATTGTGCCCTTAGGAAAAGGTCGCATAGCCCTTAATGCTTCTGAAGAAGCAATTGAGAATGGAGAAAGTGTTGTAGTAGTTACTTATGGTATGGGCGTGCATTGGGCATTGAATGCTTCAAAAAACTTTAACAATCAAATTGAAATTATTGATTTGCGAACGCTTAATCCAATAGACCATGAGTTAATATTTAGCTCAGTTGAAAAACACAATAAATGCTTAGTATTGACGGAAGAGCAATTGGAAAATTCATTTGCAGAAGCATTAGCGGGAAGGATTTCACAACAATGTTTTCAATCACTAGATGCACCTGTTAAAACCATTGGCAGCCTTAACAGCTGTGCAGTGCCCTTAAACAAAAGTATGGAGCAAGTTATGCTACCAGGAGTAGAAAAACTAACTATTGCTTTACAAGAACTTTTACAATTTTAAAATTTTAATAATTAGTATTTTTGCCACTTAAATAAATAAACAACATGTCATATTATTTTACATCAGAATCAGTAAGTGAGGGTCATCCGGATAAAGTTGCTGATCAAATATCTGATGCTTTACTCGATAATTTTTTAGCACAAGATCCAAAATCAAAAGTTGCGTGCGAAACTTTAGTTACCACAGGCCTAACGGTGCTGAGTGGAGAAGTTAAATCGAAAGCTTATGTTGATGTTCAAAGTGTAGCGCGAGAGGTAATTAGAAAAATTGGGTACACTAAGTCTGAGTATCAATTTGATGCGGATAGCTGTGGTGTTATTTCAGCTATACATGAGCAAAGTGCTGATATTAATCAAGGTGTTGACAGAGCAAAAGGTGAAGAACAAGGAGCTGGTGACCAAGGGATGATGTTTGGTTACGCAAGTAACGAAACTGATAATTTAATGCCTTTACCTTTAGAAATATCTCACATAATTTTAGAAGAACTGGCTGCGCTAAGAAGAGGTGGCAAGCAAATGAAATATTTGCGTCCAGATTCTAAATCTCAAGTTACTATTGAGTATAGTGATAATCACGCACCACTTAAAATAACTGACATTGTAGTTTCAACACAGCATGATGATTTTGATGCAGAAGCGAAAATGCTAAAGAAAATTAAGGATGATGTGCAAAAAATATTGATACCTAAAGTATTAAAAAAGCTACCAAAAAGAGCAACCAAACTATTTAACAACAAAATTAAGTATCATGTAAACCCAACTGGTAAGTTTGTTATTGGTGGCCCTCATGGCGATACAGGTTTAACAGGAAGAAAAATTATTGTTGATACATATGGTGGTAAAGGTGCACATGGTGGTGGCGCATTTAGTGGTAAAGACTCATCTAAAGTTGATAGATCAGCTGCTTATGCTACAAGGCATATTGCAAAAAACATGGTTGCAGCAGGAGTTTGTGATGAAGTATTGGTGCAAGTTGCATATGCAATTGGAGTTGCTAAACCTATGGGTTTGTATGTTAATACTTACGGAACAGCCAAGGTTAACATGAAAGATGGTAAAATCGCAGATATCATTTCAAAAATATTTGATATGCGTCCAGCTGCAATAGTTAAGAGATTAAAACTAACACAACCAATGTTTTTAGAAACTGCTGCTTACGGCCATATGGGCAGAGAAAACAAAACAGTTGAGAAATCATTCAACATTGGTGGAAAAACCAAAAAGAGAAAAGTTGAGTTGTTTACTTGGGAAAAATTGGATTATGTAGCCAAGATAAAAAAGGCTTTTAGCATTAAGTAAAGACCACTATTACTAAAAATTTAAAAGGAATTCATTATTGAATTCCTTTTTTTATGTCTAGATGTTAGTTCTTATTATTTGTCCTATATAAAAAATGTAGAACAACAATAGCAACATGCCTTCCCATTTAGATATCTTCTTATCCTGTATAATAAAGAAAAACATAAAGGCACCAATTACCATCAATGGCAATGCAAAAGCTTTAATTGATGCTGGTATCACCAAGTCACCTGCCAAAGCGGGTATGCCCATAACCGCAAATGCATTAAACACGTTGCTTCCTAAAACGTTGCCAATCGCAATGTCATATTTTTTCTTTCTTACTGCAGCAATTCCCACAAACAACTCGGGCAATGAAGTTCCTAAAGCAATTACTGTTAAGCCAAACACCTCATTAGCTATACCAAAATAGCTCCCTATTCTTTCAACAGAATCAATTGTAAAATAAGCTGCTGTTGGTATTGCCACTATTGATATTACAAAAATCGCTATCGCTTTACCTGAAATTTTTGGCTTCTCCCCTTCCACATCTTCTACTTCCACCGAATCATTTTTCACTAAGTAGGTAACATAAAAAACCAATCCTAATAAACAAATGATTGCATCAAACAAACCAAAGTGTAAATCCCACACCATTACCGCCAAAATCAATCCCGAACCAATAAAAATTGGCAAGTCATTTTGCAACACATTGTTATTTACCAATATCTTCTTCCCTACTATTGCAGATACAGCTAAAACCAGAAAGATATTTGCCACATTAGAACCTACCACATTGGCTACTACTAATTCAGAAGAATCTTTAATTACTGCAACTATTGATGCTGCTAGCTCAGGTAAGGAAGTACCCACTGCTACCAACGTCATACCCACCACAAATGAAGAAATGCCCATCCCTAAGCCAATTTCTTCAGAGGAGTCAACAAAGTAATCTGATGCGAATACCAATGCCGCTAAAGCCACTATAAATACTATAATCCAAATTGTTATCATTCTTGCGTATAATTCGGTTCAAATATAACCATTCGATTTGCAATTGATGGGCATAAAAAAAGGGCGATTTGCATAGCAAATCGCCCTTTGAAAT
>Ga0114956_1001190_pt1 | contig 20290 bp, 20 predicted proteins | sample MaitaG_FD_87304 | JGI IMG/M metagenome (GOLD analysis project Ga0114956, IMG submission 87304) | Marine algal microbial communities from Maine, USA - Maine_Asex2 metaG | ecosystem: Host-associated > Algae > Red algae > Unclassified | place: Maine, USA | collected 2015-01-05
CCGCGACGAGCATGCCGGTTGCGCTGAGCGTGTTGCCGCGCACGGCCGTGCGGGGGCGCGCGAGCTGCTTCAGGCCAAGGATGAACAGAATCGCGGCGACGAGATAGCCGAGGTTGGTCAGGTTGTCAGCGAGAGCATCCATGGCTATTTCTTGGTGCCCTTCTTGCTGCCGAACATCGCCAACATGCGATGGGTCACAAGAAAGCCGCCAACGACGTTAATGACCGCGAGCGTGACGGCGCCAAAACCGAGGATCGTGGTCAGCGTGCGATGGTCGGTGCCCGCCGAAACCATGGCGCCAACAAGCGTGATGCCCGAGATCGCGTTCGACCCCGACATGAGTGGCGTGTGCAGCGTCGGTGGAACTTTCGAGATGAGTTCGACGCCAAGAAAGACGGCGAGCGCAAAGAGTGTGAGGGCAAGGATGGCGTCCATCAGTTCGAACCTCCCGGTTCGGCTTCTCCTAGGGATTGCAGCACTCGTTCATGTACGACCGCGCCGCCCGTTGCGACCAGCATGCCTGCAGTGATTTCGTCGTCGCGGTCGAGCACGAGATCGCCCTCCGGAGCGAGATGCTGCAACAGTGTCACGATGTTGTTCGACAACATCTGGCTCGCGTTGCGAGCCGACTGTGATTCGAGCGTCGTGGGGCCGAGGATCACCACGCCGTGATGTTCGATCTCGGTGTCGGCCACAGTCAGCTCACAGTTGCCGCCGCGCTCCGCTGCGAGGTCGACGATGACCGAACCGGCTTCCATTGCTTCAACCATCGGCGTCGTGACGAGCAGTGGGCTCCGTCGCCCCGGAATCGCCGCGGTCGTGATGATGACGTCGGACTCGGCGACGATCGGCGTGAGCTGGGCTTGTTGGCGACTCTGGGCGTCGTCGCCCTGGGCCTTTGCGTAACCGCCGGCGTCTTCGGCGTTGTTGGTATCGAGGTCGAGCTCGACGGCGCGGGCCCCGAGCGAACGGATCTGTTCCGCCGCGGCTGGTCGAACGTCGAACGCCTCGACAACGGCGCCAAGGCGTCGGGCGGTAGCGATCGCCTGGAGCCCGGCGACGCCAGCGCCGAGCACGAATACCTTGGCCGCTGGCACCGTGCCCGCCGCGGTCATCATCAGCGGGAACATGCGAGGCAACCGACGGGCCGCGAGCAACACCGACTCGTAGCCCGTGACCGTTGCCATCGATGACAACACATCCATGCTCTGGGCCCGGGTGATGCGGGGCACGAGTTCCAGGGCCATGACGTTGGCGCCAGTCGCGGCGAGGGCGCTCGCGTTGGCCGTGTCCCAGAGTGGATCGAACAGGCCGAGCAAGAGTGCGTCGGACCGAACCGCATCGCGAATGTCTTGGTCGGGCCCGATGATTTGGATGACGACGTCGGCGTCGACGATCCCATCACGGCCACCAACGGTGGCACCCGCTTCGGCGTACTGCGCGTCGGCGAGTCCCGACAGTTGACCAAGGCCCGACTCGACGGTGACGCGATGTCCAGCGGCGAGAAGTTTCTTGACGCCTTCCGGCGTTAGAGCCGCACGTCGTTCATGGGTGGCGGATTCTTTCGCAACACCGATGTGCATAGCGTCCTTTGTTACCTGTGGGTGGACCGGCTGCGATGGTAGGCACTGACCATCTGGGCAACCAAGTCTCTTCGCCGGATATATGAATTCAATACGAGTTGCGCCACAGTGGTCCGGTACCCTCCGGCGATGGCAATTCCTTCAGCTGCGTATCAGGTCTCGTTCCATTTCCGTCTCACGAACCGTCCGGGCGTACTCGGCAGTCTCGCGACGACGATCGGAGCGCTCGGCGGCAACATCGCCGCCGTCGAGGGGTTCGAAGCCAAGGGCGCCGCGATCGAACGCTCGATCGCCGTGAACTGTCGCGATGAAGAACACCAAGCCCGCATCGTCGACGCGGTGAAGGAACTCGAAGGGATCGAGCTGCTCGATTGGTTCGACCGCACCTTCCGTATGCACGAAGGCGGCAAGATCGAAACCGAGCCGCTCTGCTCGGTCGCCGACAAGGACGACCTGTCGATGGCCTACACGCCGGGTGTCGCTCGGGTGTGTATGGCGATCCACGACGACCCCGCCGTCGCCTTCACTCACACGATCAAGAAGAACACGGTCGCGATCGTCACCGATGGCACCGCGGTGCTCGGACTCGGCGACATCGGACCGGAAGCCGCAATGCCGGTCATGGAAGGCAAGGCGCTGCTTTTCAAAGAGTTCGCCGGCGTCGACGCTTTCCCGATCTGTCTCGCGACGCAGGATCCCGAGGAGATCATCGAGACCGTCGAGCGACTTGCGCCGACCTTCGGTGGCATCAACCTCGAAGACATCGCCGCACCGCAAGCGTTCACGATCGAGGAACGTCTGAAGGCATCGCTCGACATTCCCGTCTTCCACGATGATCAGCACGGCACCGCGGTCGTGACCCTCGCCGCGCTGCGCAACTCACTGAAGCTCATCGACAAGAAGATGGAAGACCTTCGCGTGGTCATCTCGGGCATCGGGGCCGCCGGGGTTGCGATCGGCAAAATTTTGCTCAACGCCGGCGTCGGCGATGTGATCGGCACCGACCGTGTCGGCGCGATCTTCGAGGGTCGCGGCGAACTCAACTTCGCCAAGCAATGGTTTGCCGAGCACACGAACACCGAACGGCGAGAAGGCACGTTGGCCGATGTGCTCAGCGGCGCTGATGTCTTCGTCGGGGTGAGCGCGCCAGGGCTCATCACGGCTGCCGACCTCCGGGTCATGGCCCCGAAACCGCTCGTGTTCGCGATGGCGAATCCCGATCCGGAGATCCGGCCGGAAGACGCCGACGGACTCGCCGCCGTCATGGCGACCGGCCGCAGCGACTATCCGAACCAGATCAACAACGTGCTCGCCTTCCCCGGCATCTTCCGAGGCGCACTCGATGTCGGCGCGACCGACATCACCGAGAAGATGAAACTGGCCGCCGCCGATGCGATCGCCGGTGTGATCTCCGACGAGGATCTCCGGCCGGACTACGTGATTCCCTCGGTCTTCGATCGCACGGTGGTCGAACACGTCGCGCCAGCGGTCGCGGCCGCTGCGATCGCCGAAGGCGTCGTCCGCAGCTAGTTACGTCGACTCGGTGGCGCTCATGATGTCGACGTCGGTGATGACGATATTGTCGACGCCGACTGCGAGCCGGGCCGGAATGCCGCTGGTCGGTTCGACAAGGGCCTGAAGCGCCGGCCGCTTGGCTTCACCGTGCGCGATCCAGACGGTCTGGCGAGCTCGTTGTAGACATGGCGCGGTCAGGGTCATGCGCCGTCGGCCGCTGTACGTCGCGGTCAGCGCAACGTCACGATCGTCAACGTCGAGAATCGGATCGCCTGGCACCAGCGAAGCCGTATGGCCGTCGGCACCGAGACCCAGTTGCAAGACATCGATGCGGACCGGGCGACCCGCGACCGTTTCGAGTGACGCGCCGTAGTTCTGAGCTGCGGCGGCGGCGGCGGTTTCGGCAGCGACGACGGGCATTGGAAGTACAGAGGCGACCTCGACATGGTCGAGGAGAGCGGCCCGCAACATCGTGAGGTTCCGGTCCTCGTGCCCGTCGGGGGCCAGGCGTTCATCGACTTGGGCGACGTGTACGTAGCGCCATGGCACATCGGGGAGCGCCGCGAGTCGTTCGAGCGCGACCCGGGGCGTCGAGCCGCCGCTGAGAGCCAGCAGCGCCGTGCCACGTTGGTCGACGGCCGCGGTGACTGCGTTGGCGAGCACCGCAGCAGCTCGCGCCGCAACCGCGTCTGGGTCGGCCTGAACGTCCCACCGAAACGACGGTGTTGTCACCGTTCGGGCTCGCGGCGGGTGAGCAGGGGAGCGATGGGGTTCGCACTCTCGGGCCCCCACGAACCGCGCTCGTAGATCTCTACGCGCTTGTCGAGGTCGAGTACCGGGTCGACGATCGCCCATGAGGCGTCGACACCGTCTTGGCGGGCGAAGTTGCGAGCGTCGCCGACGAGGGCGTCGCCGATGAGGCGTTCGTACGGGTCGGGACCGTCGCCGCCGACCGCTTGGCCATAGTCGACGGCCATGTCGACAGGCATCGAGACCATGGCATCACCGGGCGCCTTGGCCTGCAACGTCATCGAGATTGTGTTGTCTGGTTTCATGCGGAATCGCAGATAGTTCGGCGTGGCCGAACTCGCGGCGCCGCCCGCGTCGACGCCGAACATGCTCGTCGGCGGCGCGGCGAATTCGATCACGGCTTCGGTCACGGTCTCGGTGAGCGCCTTGCCTGCGCGAATGCAGAACGGGACGCCGGCCCAGCGCCACGAATCGATCTGCAGCTGCATAGCAACGAACGTCTCGGTGTTCGAGTCGGCGGCGACGCCTTCTTCGTTTCGGTAGCCGAGGTACTGGCCCCGCACGACCGTGGCCGGATCGGCTGGCATCGTCGAGCGCAACACCTTGACCTTCTCGTCGCGCAGCGCTTCGGGGGTTTCGTTGATCGGTGGTTCCATTGCCAGCAAGGCGACCATCTGCAACAGGTGATTCTGCACGACATCACGGATCGCGCCGACGCCTTCGTAGAAACCTCCCCGCCCGGAGATGTCGAACGATTCGGCCATCGTGATTGTCACCCGGTTGATGTGGTTGCGATTCCAGACCGCCTCCATCATTGCGTTCGCAAACCGGAACACGAGCAGATTGAGGACTGCTTCCTTCCCGAGGAAGTGGTCGATGCGGAACAACGATGACTCGGGGAAGTGGGTGTGCAGGATGTCGTTGAGTTCGCGGGCGCTCGCGAGATCGCGACCAAAGGGCTTTTCAACGATCAGGCGACCGTGGCTCAAACCGCCTGCCGCCAGCCCGGTTGAGACATCGTCGAACAGCCCGGGGGGAATGGCCAGAAAGAACGCTGGTACGGCCGAGTCGCCGATGAGGTCGGCGAGGTCGGTGTAGGTCGATGGCGTCGAGTAATCGCCACGCGAGTAGGTGAGCCGGTCAGCCAGGTTCTCGATCGCGGCCTTGTCGGCCCGGTCGGCGAGTGATTCACGCATGCGGGTTCGAAGCGAGTCGTCGGTGTGCTCGCTGCGAGCGACGCCGATCACGCGGGGCGTGACGCCAGCCAACGTGAGTTCGTACAGTGCCGGAAAGAGTTTCTTATAGGCGAGATCACCGGTGATCCCAAAGATCACCAGGGTGTCGGATTGGGGTTGGGCTTCTGATTCGGTCATTCTGCAGGTGCAATCGGTTTGGGGAACGGCATAGCGATGAAGGTTGCCATGCTGCTGTTGTTCATCGACGACGGCGAATAGCGAGCGCTGGCCCACGGCACATCATCGGTGGTGACAGTTTGCCCGGACGCCGCATCGGTCACCTGTAATGACCGCGTGGGACCGAGCGCGACGAAGACACCGCGGTCGCCGAGCCAGATACCGGGAATGGGTGGTCCGTCGCCGAACAGGTTGCCGGCGTCGGCGGTCGTGTCGGTCTGCAGGTCGACGAGTACGTGCTCAACCGGTAGCCGATGAACGATTCGGTGTCGTTGGCGAGCAAGAGGAAGTCGCTGTTTGCGAGAATGACCTCGGCGTCGTTAAAAGGAGCGATGCCAGCCCGGGTCGGAAAGCTGACCTGGCCGAACGGTTGCGTGGACCTCGATCGCGACGGTGTGTCGAAGGTGGCCCAGCGGCCGGTCGCAAGATCGACGACATCGAGGTGGCTGCTATCACGCTGGATGGTGCCCTTCGAATCAGCGTCGCCTGTATCTGTCGGCTTGCTCATTCGACCGACGCGATCGGTTCGGGGAAGGCCATGTCGACGAATGTCGTCGCCGATCCGGCAGAGCCAGACGGCCTTGAGGTCCATGGCACCTCAGCTATTTCAACCATCTCGCCGGTTGTGGCATCGGTGAAGTGCATCACCTGATCTTTGCCGATCACAACGAAGACCTCGCTGTCGCCAAGCCAGGCCCCGGATCCCGCCTGCCCGCCACTGCGGCTCTGGCCCGCCTCGACGCGAGTTCCCGTCTGCAGGTCGGTGAGAAAGAAGGTCTCACTTTGCGCGGACTCACTGTTGGCACTGAAGTGTGCCAGCCACTGGAGATCGGTCGACAGCTTCGTCCCAAACGGCGAACTGTCAGCGATCGATGGGTGAACGGCCGAGCGGGAACCGTCGAGCTTGACGATCTCGAAGATACAGACCAGCGACGCCTTCGTCGTCACGTCGCAGACTTCAAGCAACGCTCCCTGGCGGCCGACCGCTATCGCGTTACCCGGACCGAGGTCGATCCATCCGTCATCGAAGCTCCAGATCGCGGTGCCGCCGCCGGTGTCGGTGGGTAAGGGGTACTCGGTGGAGGTGAACGTTCTCCACATCGTGTACCGGCCGTTAGGCACCTCTAACATGCGTGACTCGCCGGTGCTGGGGCGATGTGCGATCAGTCCGCCCTCGCTCGGACGGAAGAAGATTGCGTTTTCATCGCCAACGATGACATTGTCATCGTCGGTGGCGATGACAATGTCGTTCACCGAGCCCAACGACGTAGATTTCGATCCGTCCCACGGTCGCAACTCTGGGCCGTCGCCGGAGAGTACGACGATGCCCGACTTCATCGGGAAGCTCACGGCGCCGGTCGGCTGAAAGCTCGACGTGGCGGGTGGTGTGTCGAACTTGTTCCATCGACCGGTGGCGAGGTCGATGACGTGGAGGTCGTTACGGGTGCTTTGCACTGTCACAACACCGCCCCCCTTGTAGATCTCCGTCACTTGGTCCCAGCCCGCGATGATCTGCTCCGGCTCCGGCTCCGGCTCCGGCTCCGGCTCGATTTCGGTTTCGGTTTCGGTTTCGGTTTCGTCCGTCCTGTCGCGGGCGTCGTTGCTGGCGGCGGGTCCGTCTGGATCCTCGGGTGAAGGCGCGCGCGCAGTGGCCGCCTGGGTCGACGTCGACGGCGGATCGGGCTCTGCGGTCGGTTCTGGCGTTTGCGTTGCGGCCGCGCTGTCCGCGTCGTTGGTATCGGGGTCGTCGGTATCGGCGTCGTCGGTATCGGGGTCGTCGGTATCGGCGTCGTCGGTATCGGGGTCGTCGGTATCGGCGCTCGCCGTCTCGTTGACGCCGGCGCGGTCGATGTCCGCCGAATCGCCAAAGCCACCGAGGGCGCTCATGGCGATGAGAACGGCCAAGACGACGGCGCCGAGGCCGAGGATGGTGCGGGTCGATTGCCAACGCTGCCCGTCGGAGGTGGGTGAGTCAACGACTTCGACGCCGTCCAAAGCGAGACCCGACGGCGGCGCGAGCTGAAGCGAGTCCGTGGGGCTCGAAACAGACGTTCCGCAGCGACGACAGAAGGCATCGGTCGTACCGATCGCCTGTCCGCATTCCCGACACGCGCCATTGACCATTCCCCTGCACAGTAGGGCTGACATTGTGTTATTCGGTGGCGGGCACCTACTCTTGTGACCCATGGCCAGCGAAGAAGAGTTCGCCCGGCAGGACGAAGAATTGGTCGACCTGCGGTTTTCGCTTCGCCGCGCTGATTCTGAACTTGAGGTCCTGCGTCGTGAGCGCAACCTCCTCCGCAAAGAACTAGTCATGCGTGAGGCGGAACTTGAGCGGGCTCGTGAGTTCCTCGACCGCGCTCATTTATTGGCCCGAGCCGAAGTTGCCGAGGCGATCGCCGACGAACGACTCGGCCGGCTGCAGGGCCTTGAGAGTGCGTTGAGCAAACTACGGCGGAAGCCATCAGGTGCATCGACCACGGCGTCAGCGTCAGCGTCACCGTCGACGCTCGCAGCCTCGTCGGCTTCCCCGAAGGCAACGTTTACACCCGCGATAGCCGATGCGCCTGCCCCGCCGCGAGCGGCGATGACCGAACCCCCCGCCTCGCCCCGTCGAGCGACGACGGAGCCGGCCGTTGCGGCGATGAGCGAAGCGGCGACCGACGCTTCGATGCCTCGTGCGACGACGGATACGTCATCACCTCGGCCCGCCGTCGCCCAGCCTGCTGTCGCAGTGCCACCGGTTGCGGCTGAGCAAACTCCCGCGCCGCCAGATGCCGCCCCGCCGACTCCAGCACCGACCGCTCCAGCTGAGCCCGCCGGATCGCCAGGGCTGACGCCGACGCCTGGGTTCATTCTCGACGCTCCTGTCGAGCGACCGCTCCTTCGGGCTCCAGCCCTCGACGACGATGATGATCGGCTTGGCGACCTCGCCGACCTACCGATGGCCGACCTGCCTCCTGGCGCTCAGGGAAGCGATCGTTCTGGTGTCAACGAGGGTTCAAACCGGCTGCGCCGCTTCCGCGACGATCTGCGCCAGTCCCGACGAGCTTTGCCGTAACTCGAGTCCGGCCGATCTGCTCGGCCCCAGTCCGATGACGCGGATCGTGACCTTCAATGCCTTGGCGCTCCAAGCGCGTGGCTCCGGCGTTCAGACCTACATTCGCGAGCTCATGGCCGCGTTGTGCCTGGTAGGGCCGGCTGACCCCGGCGCCGACCGTTTGCAGTTCGCCGCTCACGTCCAGCGCAGTGAGTCGCGCTCGCTTCCCGATTGTGTCGTTCCACAGGCATGTGCCGATGCTCGAGGTTCGATCCGCGTGGTGCAGGGCGCATTGCTCGACCAAGGAGCGGGCCTCTTTCACGGTCTCAACGTCGAGCTGCCGCTGCGTCGCCGTCGGCCGCTCGTTTCCACGATCCACGATCTCGCCGTGCTCGACACGCCGTGGGCTTTTCCGAAATGGCGGGTCGCGCTTGAGACCAAAGTGCTCGCAAACGCCATGCGGAATGCCGACGAACTGCTTGCGGTATCGGACTTCACCGCGAGTCGGATCAAGAAACACTTTGGCCGCACCGCAACCGTGACCCGGCTCGCACCGCGCCCGGCGTTCGCCCCGGCGACTGCCGACGAGGTGGAAGCGATTCGTCGTCGGCAGCAGCTACCCGATCGCTTTGTGCTGCATCTCGGCACCGTCGAGCCCCGCAAGAACACGAGTGGACTCGCACACGCGTGTGCCGATGTCGGAGTTCCGCTTGTGCTGGCCGGATCAGTGCAGCTCGACGAGTCGCTGCCGGGGCGGGTCTCACGGCTCGGTTATGTCCCCGATGCTGATGTTCCGGCGTTGTTCGGCGCGGCCACGATCGTCGGCTATCCGTCGAAGTACGAAGGGTTCGGACTGCCGCCGATCGAAGCGATGGCCTGCGGGGCTGCCGTCGTCGCCACCGACGTCGGGGCATTGCCCGAAGTGCTGAACGGAGCGGTACCACTGGCGCCAGCTGATGATCAGCCGGCACTCGTCGCTTTGCTCGGCGACATGTTGAACGACGACGCCGAACGAGAAGTGATCGCTCAAGCTGGACGTCGCGCCGTCGCCGATCTGCACTGGGCGACGACAGCCGAACGCACAATCGCCGTGTACGCCGGTCTCTTCTAAGCCGGTCTCTTCTATGGAGTTCAGCCGGTAGGAGGCTGTACGAAGTTCCGAACCAGGATGCACTCAAGGGCCTACCCGCCGCGAAGCGCCCACTGGCGGGTCGCGAGGTCCACGGCGACTACCGTTCGGGAGCACCCGATTGGAAGGAACTGACGGTGGACGTGACATTTGAAGTGGTCGAGCACGGAGACGTGCAACTGCGAGTTGCCACCCTCGGCGACGGTCCGCTGATCCTCTGCGTGCATGGTTGGCCCGAGCTCTGGTACTCGTGGCGGCATCAAATGGAGTTCTTCGCTGAGCGCGGGTTCAAGGTTGCCGCGATGAACGTGCGCGGCTATGACGGCAGCTCGCAACCACAGGACGTTGCGGCGTACACGCTGCGTCACCTGGCCGGCGATGCAGCCGCAGTGATCGACGCGCTCGGTGGGGGCGAGGCGATCGTTCTCGGCCACGATTGGGGCGCCCCAATCGCGTGGAACACCGCCCGACTCCACGCCGACAAAGTGCGAGCCGTCGCCGGTCTGAGCGTGCCCTACTTCCCAGTTGGGCCAGTGTCATCGCTTGAGCTCTGGAAAGCGATGTACACCGACCGAGGCAAGTTCTTCTACCAGATGTACTTCCAGAACGAGGGTGTCGCCGAGGCCGAGTTCGAAGCCGACAACGCTCGTGCGTTGCGCATGATCTACTACTCAGCGTGCGGCGACGCGGCAGGTGACAGCGGCCTCATCGCCAAAAAGCCAGCAGATGCAACGATGCTGGAAGGGCTCGTCGACCCCGATCCGTTCCCGGCTTGGCTGACGCCCGATGACCTGCAGGTGTATGCCGACGCCTTCGCTGCGAGCGGCTGGCGCGGACCGCTCAACCGCTACCGGGCCCAGACCCTCGACGCCGAGGACATTGGTCAGGATCCGAATGGCAACCTCGCCCAGCCGGCTGCGTTCATCGGCGGCGAACTTGACCCCGTTCGACGGTTTGCGCCCGGTGTCGACGTGTATGCCGATACCGGCTCATCGTGTCTCGACTTCCGGGGTGCCACCATCATTCCCGGCGCGGGCCATTGGATTCAGCAGGAAGCGCCGGCGGCGACAAATACCGCGCTCGCGGCGTTCATCGACGGGCTCTAGACGTCATCATCGTCGGCGTCAGCTGACGCGGTACTGAATCCCAGATCGATCTCGACCGAGTTCCTCGAAGATGCCGAGCGCCCGGAAGCAGTAGGCCATACGTTGGGCAACGTCGCGCCGTATCGCTGCACCGTCGGCGAGGTCAGCGGTGGTGAAGGTCGCTGGCAGGGCTTCGGGAATGAGGCGACGCAAGTCGTCAGTGGTCTCAAAGTGTTCCGTCGCGATGAGCTCGTCGAGCACTCGATCGACGGTGCGGAAGCCACCGCGACCGCGGCGGGCTTTGGGATCGGCGACCTGCACCTTGGTGACCTCGACGAGGCAAATATCGATCGTCAGGTTCGGATGGTCGAGCAACGTCGGTAGGCCGACGAGCTCATCGAAGAGGTTGTAGATCGTCAGCTTCTTCGGCGAACGACGCGGTGACTTCTCGGGTCGCTGCAAGCGGGTGCGAATCGGAATCGGATGCACGATCAAGATGTGGTAACTCGGTAGAAGGTGATCGAGCTTGTGGCCCATCGCCGCAAGTGCCGTCGTCTGGATCTCGATCAACCGGTCGCCGCGCCTGATGTCGATCACGAAACGGTCGAGTGGCACCTCGAACTCGTCGCCAGGTTCGGCGTAGTGCGACTTCAGCGCCGCATGCAGCGACCCCTCATTCAGGGTCCCGATATGGGGGTCGGTCATTGCTGCCAGACTAAGCCAAGGGGCCCAGCCAGTAGGCGCTTTGCGGTGGGTGGGGCCCTCGAGTTCATCCTGGTTCGGAACTTCGTACACCCCCGACCGGCTGAACTCCTCAGAGCCGGAGCCGCCGACTCGGGGGAGTGCGATGGCGAACGAACACAGACACCTACCAACGGCCGATCTCGACACGGTGTCCGACGACCGACAGCACCGGCGCCAGGTGGTTCGACAAGGCGTACACCGACGACAACCTCTTCCTCACGCTGGCCTGCCAGCCCGAGGTCTTGCGGGTGTTCCTTGACTGGACTGCGTTTATCTACACCGACAAGTCATCGCTTGATCCAGCAATGGTCGAGCTGTGTCGCATACGGCTCGCCCACCGCAACCACGGTGTGCACTGAAGTCTCGCTCGAAGCTCATCGAGGCTTTCGGTATTCGGCCCGACCAGTGGACGGGCGAGGAAGCCGAGCGCCCGGCGCGGATACTGCATGATGCCCTCGTTCACGACTCGCGCCGCACGGACTGACGACCTTGATGCGATGGTCGCATTATTGCCGCGACTGGCCGACTACGAGCTCCCGGACAATCGGTCCGCCGAGATGTTCTGGACGAGCGATGCGGAGCTGTTGCGCGCCTGGGCCAAAGCTGGCGTTGACGAAGCGGGCGGGGCGGGAGCCGTCATCGTGCGGGTCGGCGTCGACGAAGCAGATCGCGTCGCCGCGGTCGCGATCGTGTCGATGAACAAAGACCATTTCAGCGGTGAGCCGAACGCGCATCTCGAGGTCATTGTCGTCGGCCCCGAAGCCGATGGCCACCGACTCGGACGCACCCTCATTGCCGAGATGCAGGCCGAGGCCAAAGCCCGCGGCGCGATCACGATGAGCCTCCACGTCGTTGGCAACAACCACCGCGCTCGCAAGGTCTACCAAGACCTCGGCTTCGACGAAGAAATGATCCGCGCCATTCGCTTCCTCTAGCACCCGGTAGGGGCGAGACCGGTAGTCGATTCCTCAGATAAAGGGAATCTCGGTCACGGTCGCTGAGCGGGGACCAGTCGGCGTGACCACCGTGATCTCGGTGCCAGGCTCGTTGGCGGGAACGTCCAGCATCGCAAGCGCGATGTTGCGTTCCAGTCGCGGCGAGTGTGCGGTGACGCGTACTTGCCCCACGTCTTTGCCGTTGATCTGGGCCGGCCACGGGCGGGCATTGATCGTGATGTGATCGCCGTCGATGAACAGGCCAACCAGTTGACGGCTCATACCGCGTTCGCGCTGCGCAAGCAGCGCCTCTCTGCCGATGAAGTCGACCTCGCTATCAAGACTCGTGTACCGGTCGAGCCCAACTTCCAATGGCGTTGTTTCGTCGTCGGTGTCGGCTCGGTACGAAAGTAGCCCGCCCTCGACTCGCTCGAAGTAGTTCGGACACCCCGGCCCGATGCCGAACGGCGCGCCGGCCTCAGCGACCAGATTCCACAGGTCGGTGCCGCGGCTGCCGTCGAGCAGGTACAGCTCGAAGCCGCCTTGTTTCGACCAACCCGCACGGCCGACCTGCAACGGAATGCCCTCGATCTCTGCCGGTGCGTACCAGAAGAACTTGATGTCGCGAATCCAATCGCCGAGCAACGACGCGACGACGTCTTCGGCCTTTGGTCCCTGGACCGCCAGCGGCGAGACGTCAGGCTCATGCACGTTGACGTCGAGCCCCTGTTCGCGTCCGATCGCGAGGCACCACAGGACCATGTCGTTGTCGGCGATCGAAAGCCACCAGCGATCCTCATCGACGCGCAGCGCGATCGGGTCGTTCAGCAGCCGGCCGTCATAGTCACACATCGGTGCGTACCGACCCTGGCCGATCTTTGCGGTCGACAGGTCGCGGGCGCACACGAGCTGCGCGAGTTTTCCGGCGTCCGGGCCCGAGATCTCGACCTGGCGTTGGATCGAAACGTCCCACATCGAGACGTCGTTGATGAGGCGCCAATACTCGGCCATCGAGTCGCCGTAGATGACCGGCATGTACATGTGGTTATAGACCGATGCCGCGGTCATCCCGGCCGCAACTGTCGCATCCCAAAACGGCGAGGTTCGAACCCGCGGTCCGAGAGGAAGAAGAAGCGGGACCTGCATGGGTCCTCCGATACTGCGAAGCGGTGACGAGTGAGTCGGATCAAAGTAGCGCTAAGCGGCTACGTTCGCTCCATGGTCTTGAAGTTCCTGGCGAGCGGAAAAGGGTCGCTTGACCTTGAGGTCACGAACCGGGTATATGCCCCTGGCGAGTTTGTCGATGTTGTTGCTCATCTGCAGACGAAGAAGAATCTGGGACCCGGCCGCCTGTTCGCGGCCCTGACCTGTATTGAGGAGGTGCGCACCTGGGACACCGACATGGACGGTGACCGCACGCGCAAAACCGACCGCACGGAGATCTTTCGCTGGGAGCAAGACCTTGCGATCGACGCCTCGTTCCCTTCAGGCACCAACGAGCGAATTCCGTTCACGATGCAGATCCCGAGAGGTCCGGATCATGAACCGCCACCCGAGGGCGCGCCATCGTGGGTTAGCACGGTCATGGATGTGTTTAGCGCAATGGCGGCGGCGAACCGCAAGGTCTGGTGGGAGATCGAAGCTCGCTACGACATTCCAAAGCTCGACCTGCGCGACGACGTGCGACTGTCGGTCAACGGCTTCTAGAAGAAATCTTGCGATTGGGGTGGACCTTTTCGTTGGCTGCGGCGTGTAGGTCTCGTGATGGTGAGAAGCCGACTACCCGATGAGGCGACGTTTGAACTTGTGAATGACGCCGACTTCGCCGCCTTCTTTGCTCGCGAGTTCTCATCGATTGCGCTTATCTCCGGGACGACGGCCGGCGATCGGTCGAGCGGCGAAGACATCGCCCAGGAAGCGTTCAATCGAGCGCACCGCGAGTGGGAGCGCATTGGCGCCTTCGACAAACCGGGAGCATGGGTCCGGCGCGTCGCCATCAACCTGGCCCTCACCCGTCGACGAAGCATCGGACGCGAGGCGCGGGCGATACTCCGCCTCGGCGGTGGCCTCCGAACAACCGTCGACGACCATCGTCACGGCGATCCACAGGTTTGGCAAGCGGTCAAGACGCTGCCGCCACAACAGCGCGCGGCCATTGCCCTGCACTACTTCGAGGACCGCCCCGTCATCGAGATCGCCGATCTTCTCGGCTGTAGCCGGTCAACGGCGACGTCGCATCTTCACAAGGCCCGTACTCGACTTGCTGAACTTCTCGGAGGTGTCCAATGACCAACGACAACACCCCTACCGACCCGAATGAGCGCACGAGCGAGCTGCCCGGCTTCGAGGTCCGGCTGCGGTCGACGTTCGATGCGGAACACCTCGCACTCGAAGCTCGGCGCCCCGAGCATGGCGACCTACCGGTGTCGCCGAGTCCGGATTCGCGGCGCCAGCCGTGGTGGATTCCGGCGATCGTCATCGGGGCCGTTGTCGTCGCCGCGTTGATCGTTGCCAACATCGCGATCTTCAACCCGAGCTCGACCGATGAGATCATCGTTGGAGCTCCGGCCCCGGGATCGACGCCCACCCCAGCGCCGTCGCCGACCGAGACGGCACTCGGCAAGGGAACGCTGCCGCCTCCACCGCCATCAGCGGCTCCGGCGCCAGCCCCCGCTCCGGCGCCGGCCCCCGCTCCGGCCCCCGCTCCGGCGCCGGCCCCCGCTCCGGCGCCAGCCCCCGCTCCGGCGCCATTCGGGGCCGACTGTTCTGTCGAACAAGCACCGGGGCAAGGAATCCGTGTTGAAGTCGTCAACATTCCGGCCAACGATCCTGATGGAGGACTCGTCTTGCACTCGATGCCGGGCATCGACCAGCCGGAGATGGGGGTGCTGCCACCGGGTCCGACGCTTGCGTCCTACACGGCTCTGGGCTGCGCCGTCATCGCCGACGGAGCGGTGTGGTGGGAACTGATTGGGCCAAACGGACCGGTCTGGGCGAACGCGGCCTACCTACGGACGGTCGCTGAAGCCGGAGGGTCGCCGACAACGGTTCCCGTCGCCTTTCTTCGCGGCGCCGGCGACCCGCAGGACGCTTACCCGACCGAAACCGTGCCGCGAGTAACCGAGCGGACCGATATCGAGAAATTCGCGGTCGAGCAGTGGTTGGCGGGGCCGACGGAACAAGAGCGCTCGCAAGGGTTCTCCCTACCGCTCACCGTCGTCAACGCCGACGACTGCGGCGCCGACCTCTTTACCTTCACCCTGGAAGCGGGCGTCGCGACGGTTCAGTTGTGCGGCGATGCGCCTTCGGCCGGGATCGGCCAGGATGCCGGCGTGCTCAGCTCGTTCGCCGCGACGATGCTGCCGTTTCCTTCGGTCAATCTGGCGGCATTGCTCGACCGTCACGGCCGCTGTGTCGGCGATCTCAACACGGGCCTCGGCTGCCTGCAACCGGAGGTGAACGGGTGCGGCCAAGGTGAACTGGTCGACGGGCAGGTTGTGGTGACCCCGGGCGGTGCAGACAGCTCGTCGGTGAGCGATCAGGTCTGGGAGATCAACCACGGGTTCAGCTTCGACTGCACCACAGTGATCATCCAGCTCGCTTCGACGTCAGGCGACGGTCGTACTGACCTTGCGGACCACGTTCCGGGTGGCATCGAGATCTCGCACGACGCGGGCGTCACGCGAGTCGAACTCCCCGAGTCGTTTGTGCTGGCCGAGGCGACGGTGGCGATGGCCGAGACCTGGGGGCCATCGGTTGATACATCGGTCAGCGGCGCCGCAGTGCTCGTCGATGCACCCGTCGGCGAGCGCGACTACATCTGGATCAGCACGGGGTCGGAGGCCACCCCATGGGTGTCGGTGTTGTCAGACCCGGCGCGAATCGTTATCGGTATCTGTTGCAATCCGACCCTCGACACCTTCACCGCTATTGGATTCGAGGCAGGCCGAGCGTATGGGGCGACCGGCTACTTCGTCTTTCCTCCAGAGCACGTTGCCGAAAGCGGTGTTCGCTTCGAAGGTTTCGGCACCGCGTTCGAGGCCGTCGGTGGGGCCTTTGTCGTCGACGCCGCTGGCGAGATGGTCCCCGGTGCGGAGTACACCAGCCCAACCAAACTCGACGACCGACCGCCGAGCGAGGGGTCATTTCTGGTCGGGAACCCCGGGGTGTCGTGGCGTCCGTTCTCGGTCACCGTGTCGGGTCTTGAGCCGGGCGACTATCGCTTACTGTTCATCACCTGCGACCAGTGCGACGTCACCGACCTCGGTCCTGGCGTCGAGTTCTCGGTGCCCTAACCAACTGCCGGGAGAGCTAGGCGCGGGCGAGAAACTCGACGATCGTTCGGTTGACGAGCGCGGGGTCTTCGAGCTGCATGAAGTGGCCGATGTCGTCGAAGATGACGACGTCGGAACCCGAGGCGAGATCGGCGGCGAGCCCGGCGGCGAGTTCGACACCAATGCAGCCGTCGGTCCGCCCGTGGAGGTACAACGTTGGCTGCGGCGGCACGACGCGACCAGCGTCCTCCCACTCGGCGAGGTCCGGAGAGCGCAGGTCGGGCTGGAACGTCGCGCGGTAGTAACCAAGCGTGGCAGCCAGGTGGCCGTCGGGGCTGGCTGAGGCGACGAAATTGGCGACATCGTTGGCGCCCTCGAACCCCGGGGACCAGTCTTTCCAAAGCCCGTGGATGAACGCCCAATCGTCGTGCGGCACGATCGCCTCGGACAACGGATGCTGGAACAAGAACATGTAGGACGACTTGCGAATCTGGGTGTACTCGAAGAACCCGGCGGCAACTCGACCCGCGGGTGGCACCGCCATCAGCACGACCCTCTGCCACCGGTCTGGCTCTTTCACCGCCGCGATGTTCGCGGCTCCCGACCCCCAGTCGTGTCCAATGATGACCGCGTCGCCGTCACCACCGAGCGCTTCGTGCAGCTCGCACACATCGCGTCCCCGAGCGCCGGCCTGATACAGCCCGTCGGGCGCCAGGTCGCTTGGTGCGTATCCACGTGTCCACGGCGCAACCGCGCGGTAGCCGGCGCCTGCCAACTCGGGCAACAGGTGACGCCACGAGTGTGCGGAGTCGGGGAAACCGTGCAAGCAAATCGCCAGCGGCCCGCTGCCGGCCTCAAGCCATTCGACGTGCATTCCGTCGATGTCGGCGGATGCTTGTGTGATGTCGGTTGTCATGGGCCGAATCTAGACCGATTGATGGATCGCTCGGCCGCTACGGTGCCGTCATGTCTGACACCAAACCCGCCGCCGTCGGAGCGCGGCCGTGGCTGCCGGAGCCGGCGTTGCAGCGTGAGGCTGGCATTCTGGCGTCGCCAGCAGCCACTGGATCTGGCGAGTCGGTCGTCGCTCGCATCGAAGCGTTGATCGACACGAACCGCACGATCCACGAACTCGAATGCGTGAATCTCAATCCGGCGACGAACGTGCTGAACCCTCGCGCCGAGGCCGCGCTGGGCGGCGCCCTCGGTAGTCGACCATCGCTCGGATATCCGGGCATGAAGTACGAGATGGGCCTCGAAGCGATCGAGGAGATCGAGGTCCTCGCCGCCGCCTTGGCGTGTCGGGTTTTCTCCGCTCGCTATGCCGAGGTCCGGGTCGGATCGGGAGCGCTCGCAAACCTCTACACCTTCATGGCGACCTGCGATCCAGGCGATGCCGTGATCGTCCCGCCGGCGTCGATCGGTGGCCACGTGACCCACAACACCGCGGGCGCGGCGGGCCTGTTCGGGCTCGATATCCACGAAGCCCCGATCGATGCCGAGCGGTACACGGTCGACGTCGATGGCGTCGCGGCTCTCGCGAAGCAGATCAACCCGAAGCTGATCACGATCGGTTCGAGCCTGAACCTCGTGCCCCACCCGGTGGCGGAGCTACGGGCGGTCGCCGATTCGGTCGGCGCCCACCTGTTGTGTGATGCCGCCCACATGTCGGCCCTCTTCGGTGGCGCCATCTGGCCCGACCCGCTTGGGCAGGGCGCGCACGTCATGACGATGAGTACCTACAAGAGCTTGGGTGGCCCGGCGGGCGGCGTGCTGCTCACGAACGACGCGGCGTTGGCTGAACGGATCGATGCCATTGCGTACCCCGGCCTCACGGCCAACTTCGATGCCGGGAAGACTGCCGCTCTCGCGATCACGCTGGTCGACTGGCTTGAGCACGGCCCGGCGTACGCGGCCGAGATGGTGGCGACAGCGGCCGCGTTGGCGTCCGAGCTCGAAGGGCACGGCCTCACGCTGCAACAGACGCCGGAGGGCCCAACGAGATCGCACCAGTTCGCGGTCGACGCCCGCGAGTGGCGAGGCGGTCACGCGGCCTCCGAACGGTTGCGCGAGGCGAACATTTTGGCCTGCGCGATCGGGTTGCCGCTCGATGCTGGTGAGCCGACGATGTCGGGCTTGCGGCTCGGTACACCCGAGGCCGCACGATGGGGGATGGCCCCCGAACACATGGGTGAACTGGGTGCGCTTGTCGCTGATGCCCTCCAGGGTGATCCGACTGCTGTCGCCGGCCGGACGACCGACTTCCGCCAGCGGTTTACGACGATGCGGTTCCTCGCTTCCTGATGACGGGCGCGGGGGTGGCTGGCGCCGGGGGCTCAGTCGACACGATCGGCACAATTCGTGATGCCGCGGCGCGCCGACAACTGCTCGTGCTGGCCGTCGCCCTCGTGCTCGCGATGTCGACGTGGTTCTCGACGGCGGCGGTCTTGTCACAGTTGCGCGAGGCCTGGGATCTGTCGTTCACGGCAGGCGCGTGGCTCACGATCGTTGTGCAGCTCGGGTTTGTTGTCGGTGCGGTCGCGCTGGCGGTTACCAACCTGGCCGACCGAATCACACCGACTCGCTTGGTGCTGCTCGGCGCCTGTGGCGCGGCGGCCGCCAATGCCGTGATCGTGCCGGCCGACAGCTACTCGGTAGCGCTCGTCGCTCGCTTCGTCGGCGGTGCATTTCTTGCCGCCGTGTACCCGCCAGCGCTCAAGGCGATGTCGTCCTGGTTCACGGCGGGCCGCGGGCTTGCGCTCGGCGTGATGATCGCGGCGCTCACGGTCGGTTCGGCGCTACCCCATCTCATCAGCGCGTTCGGTGGGCTCGATTGGCGGACGGCCATGTTGCTCGCATCGGCGCTCACCGTCGGCGGCGGGGGGATTGCCGAACGCTTCGGTCATCCCGGACCGCACGGTTCGGCGACCGCACGATTCGACCCGACGCAGATTCGAACGATTCTTGCCAACCGAGAGTTTCGTCTCGCAAGCGCCGGATACTTTGGTCACATGTGGGAGCTGTATGCGATGTGGGCGTGGATCGCCACGTTCTACGGCTCGGTCTTCGAATCGAGCCGAGCCGCAAGTTTCACGGCGTTCGTCGTTATCGCAATCGGGGCCCTCGGCTCGATCTATGCCGGACTCATGAGCGACCGCCGCTCGCGCCCTGCCGCGGCATCGTTGGCTTTGCGATGGTCGGCGCTCGCGTCGATGGTTACCGGGTTTCTCGTCGACGCGCCGACGCCGATCGTGGTCTGCGCCGGTCTCGTGTGGGGCTTCTGGGTGGTGGCCGACAGCGCCCAATTCTCAGCAATCGTCACCGAAGTCACCGACGGTCGGTACGTCGGCACAGCTCTGACGCTGCAGCTTGCGGCTGGTTTCGTGCTCACCGTGTTCACGATCTTTCTCGTGCCCGTCGTGCGCGACGCCACCAGTTGGGGCTGGGCATTCCTGATGCTCACGCCCGGGCCAATCCTCGGCGCCTGGGCCATGCACCGGCTCTCGCGATGACACTGTTCGCTCGTTCCTCGCGAAGCGTTGCACGCAGCTGCGGCCGTGGGCTGGCTTGTGAGTCGCAGGCGAGATCAGCAGGATTGCTGTTCGCTCGTTCCTCGCGAGCAGTACTGTTCGCTTCCTTGCGAAGCGTTGCACGCAGCCGCGGCTGCGGGCCGGCTTGTGAGTCGCAGGCGAGATCAGCAGTACTGTTCGCTCGTTCCTTGCGAAGCGTTGCACGCAGCCGCGGCTGCGGGCCGGCTTGTGAGTCGCAGGCGAGATCAGCAGGATTGCTGTTCGGCGCGGGTTCGCAGGAAGAAGACTTGGTA
>Ga0114956_1001193_pt1 | contig 20233 bp, 17 predicted proteins | sample MaitaG_FD_87304 | JGI IMG/M metagenome (GOLD analysis project Ga0114956, IMG submission 87304) | Marine algal microbial communities from Maine, USA - Maine_Asex2 metaG | ecosystem: Host-associated > Algae > Red algae > Unclassified | place: Maine, USA | collected 2015-01-05
ATGGAAATTCAGAATGCACCCTTTCTCTATCGTGCATCTGCAAGCAGCAGCATTGGCACTTATTGCTTTTGGGGCGGCACACTATTTGCCCTTGAATTTTCATCCACTCATCAATATTTTAATCAAGGGGTCGACATTTGTATTACTTTATGGTGGTGCGGTGATTGGACTGCGAATTTCAGATGAAATAAATCGCCTCTACACAAATGTGCTCAAAAGAGTCAAAGGATTATTTGGGTGACAGCAACCCATCCACTCGCCTACTCCATTTCTTTAGCACCTCAAGGGTGCCTTTTTCGGAGTCGTAGATCGAATACCAACCCTGATGTTCATGTGGTGGATCGCCAATCAAAGGATGTCCTATCTGCCAAAATTGCCTCGCCGCACCAGGACGGCCTTCTCCACCCCATGCCCAAAAATTATAGCCCGCCAGATTTCCATCTTGCATCAATGGAAATCCATGCAAATCAAGGTCTTTAAAATATTGCATGCGAGCGGCTGTCTCCGAATCAGGTTGATAGCTCCGATCATCTCTTGCTATTCCAAATTCTTCAAGGACCAGCGGCTTACCAAGCTTTTGTGCCATCTCATGATGACGATCCAAATAATCGAGCGCTCTCGCAAGTCCCTGTGTATATGAATCTTTTTGGAGCGGATCGTACCAGCCCCAATTTTCAATCCAAATGTGAGCGGTGGCATAGTCGATCTCTTTAAAGTCATGATCCTTAAGAAACCGATTGCCAGACCAGCTTGACGATGTCTCTCCCTCACTCCCAAGACTCACCAAGTGGTTGGGATCAAGCTCCTTAATAAGGCGAGCTGTCTTCTTGATCCAACTGCGATATGCTCTTCGTCGTACCATGCCTCGGGGTTCATTTGCCAATTGCCAGGACATGATGGTGGGATCTTCTGCATAGAGTACACCACTGATGCTATTGCGACGTGTCACTACTTTGTCTACATGCGCATTGTACAAGTTGAGGGCTTGACCATCACTGTAAAAGCGACATGTGTAAAGCATATATCGCGTCCACGAACCCTTGTCTGCGGGAGGTGGATACGGGATTTTTTCGCCGCTAGCCCAGCTTACGTACTGGGCCATACCACCAGACCATGGCCAAAAATTGGAAAGACAAACGACGGCTTTCATGTCCCGCTTCGCCATCTCAACAAGCAGGAAATCCAGGCCTTGCCATAGATGCTCAGCGTACTCTCCGGGATTATGCTGAAGGGTCGGACTGACTCTCCACGGTGACGAGTCGGGGCCTTCACTGCTGGCCATAATGCGTAAATTGCAAAGCCCCAATTCCTTGAGTTGATCCAATTCACGCTTCAGCCGATCACGATCACCACTTTCTTCAGAGCCAAGATGCATGCCATACCAGAGATTAGCTCCCACATAATGATATGGCAACCCGTGCAGCATAAATTTGCTGCCTTCGACTGTGACAAAATTTTGGCTCGATAGCATCACGCTAGGTAAAAACACCAATGCCAAAAGCCACCCCAGTTCTTTCATACATCAGGCTTCACTCGTCTTGAGGATTGATTTTCCAGGTTGTTCAACAAAGAATATTTCTTCCCTGATTATGATTGCCAAGTAACCCAAGATCGGGGTGAGTAGCACAAATAAAAATCCCGGCCAGCCCCAGGAAAGGGCCCCCACTATACTGAAGACAGCTAAGTACAGGATCATAAAAACAATGGTCAGTCCTATTCGTACCGGGGTGTAAAACTCAATCAGTTTGACTCTTTTCTTTGCGATCAACTTCGCTGCATAAAAGGGCAATGCATTGAGTAAAAATCCCAATACTAGAAATGGCATTGTCAGTGCCAACAAAAGAATACGAAAGGGGTGCGTGGTACTGCGCATATTTTCCGTCTGCACGCGTTCTTTGAGACGCTGCACTTGCAGATCGGCCATCTGATTAAGATGTTGAGCCAAATTCTTTTGCGCGCGAAACCGGTCTGGCCTCTCATCCAAAATGGGCCAAATGCGATCTCGCAAAAAGGGATACTCACAGCGATCCAAGGGACCGTGTAAGTCCTCACGCTCAACCGTATCAAGGTGAATCACGTGAGGCAGCAGCGCATCATAAAGTTGCGCCGTCAACTCTCTCACCGATGCATTTTTTTTCTCTTTGCTTGAAATATCAAAATCCGCCAGAGCAATCGGATCACCAACCGATAGGTATACATCTGAGCGAAATTGCGAACCGTCGCTGTAGTTGATCCCAATCGGCACCATCGCCAAATCGGGCAACCCATGCTGCTCCATGGCTCCAAAGGCGATACGTGCTGGACCTTTCTGAAGGGGATCCAGTCGCTTCTGCAACTTCGTATTGCCCTCAGCAAAAATCAACACTGCCGCACCGTCTTTTAGTTTGTCGTTTACTTTCACAAAGCTCTCAGCGTTCTTTCTCATGTTGCCAAAACCATCCCGAAATCGATAGATTGGAATCTGATTGGTCCATTCAAAAAACCATAGCCAGGCCGGTTGGAACACATCTCCGCGTACCAGAAAATGCAATGGTCTCTCGAGAAAACAAGCCAGAAGGCATGCATCGCAAAAAGCCATCGGGTGATTTGCTGCAATGATAATCGGTTGGTCACCGGGCACTTTATTGTGACCGACCAAATAGATCTTGCGGAAGTACATCTTCAGGGCAAGTGCTACCAACTGTTTGAGCAGGGAATAAAACACAGGCAAATTATATGACAAAAAAATAAGATTTTCGCCAGAATGTCACAAAATCGAAGTGTTTTGGTCGTGATCACCGGGCCAACAGCCGTCGGAAAGAGCTCTCTGGCGCTTGAACTGGCCCGCACTTTGCACACTGAGATCATCTCGGCCGATAGTCGACAGATCTATCGCACACTCAATATCGGCACAGCCAAGCCGTCTCCCCATGAGTTATCTGAGATCAATCATCACTTTATCAATCATCTCGACCTGGACGAAAAATATACGGCAGTCCAGTATGCTCGCGAATGCCTGTCACTACTGAAAGCCAAATTTGAGCAGCATCAATCACTCATCATGGTTGGTGGTACGGGCCTTTACCTCAAAGCCGTGCTCGAGGGATTTGATGATATACCGGATGTACCCACAGAGCTACAGGAAGATTGGAATGAAAAATTGGCATCTGGGGGGCTGGAAGTTTTACAACGAGCACTCGATAAAGTCGATCCCGCGTATGCCAAGGTGGTGGATCGGGACAATGCTCGGCGACTCATACGAGCACTTGCAGTGCACCAATTCACCGGCCGGCCCTATTCCTCTTTTCTTACCGGGGCGCGAAAACCGCTACCCTATCGCGTTCTATCGATTTGCCTTGTGCAAGAGAGAGCCAAGCTCTATGAGCGCATTAATACACGAGTCGATGATATGATCAACGAGGGTTTGATGGCTGAGGCAGAATCCCTCCTGGCACATCGAGACCTTCAAGCATTGCAAACGGTCGGATACAAGGAGCTCTTTCCCTATTTCGATGGAGACTATGATATAGACGAAGCCATTCGTTTGATCAAGCGCAATACCCGTAGATACGCCAAGCGGCAGATGACCTGGTTTCGCAAATATGGAGAATGGGATTTCATGGAAGCCGATCGGACCTCTTCTGAAGATATCCTAGGGCTTCATGCTTGAGAGCGTCATGAGAAGAAAATCCAGTGCCTGGGAATAATCCAGGTGGTCATATTCCAAACCTAGTGTTCGAATGCTGGAATAATAGTTATGTCTATTCTCAAAATAGCTTTTTTCCAAATTGACGGCATGAGCTATTTCGCCAAGCTTATGCAGAAGAAACCACTTTTCCAGCAGCCTTCCTACCCTACCATTACCATCTTGAAACGGATGAATTTTGACGAGCACAAGATGCATCATTGAAGCAAAGTAGAAAACCTCCTGTGTGCTCATCTCCTGTTTGAGCGCAGCCTCCACTTCTAAAAAAAATAATTCAAATTCCGATTCCAACTTGTACTGGTCGCATGCTACGTATTCAATCCGATCATCACCTCCCACCACGTACATCGGGTTTGTTCTGATTTTTCCCAGCTGGGCTGCAGGGAGCAAATGCGCTGCCAAAATGCCATGAGCCTTGAGAATATTTTCCTTGCTTAATTCATTTTTCCGCACGAACTGATAGGCGTGGTACAAATCATCGGAACGCTTGGTGTATTCAGGTTCATATTCGACCTTGAGGAATTTGTATTTATAAAACGAATCATAATCAATCTCCTCTCCCTCGATTTTGGCAGAATAGACCGATGAGACAGAATTGTAAAAGTCAAAATAATCGACGGGTAAATCTTCTTTTCGCTTCTCATTTAAAAGGGGGAGGGGATCGAAATCGATCGCTGCGGAAAATGCTTCCAATAAGTCTCGATGTAGAAAAGAAAAGTTGATGTCCTCTATTTACACCAAATTTAGCACCAATTCGGTGAACGGTTGTTCACCTTAATCAAAAGAGCGCATTTCGAACTGCTGTTTTAAGTCACTATTGAACAGATCCAAAATAAAACCTAACGCCAAACCCAAATCTGGAGAAGAACCGAAGATCAAAATCGAAGATTGCGTTTTCTCTCTGCCGCTCACTGAGCATTGGGTTTTCCCAGTTTGAGTATTCATACCCGAAATTGAAGTTTGCTGCATTGATATTACAGTTAAACGAAAATCGGCCGAAAGTCCATTCAATCAGACCAACGACAGCAGTGTAAAGTGCAATCTCGGAATCCTGGTAGGGAAAACGCTCCAGCATATAATTTTGTCTAACATAAGCAGCTCCATTTTCCTGAACCAGATATGCAACAATGTTATCAGTGATACCTTGATCTTTGATCCACTGTAGTGAATAGTCAAGGGTGACACCACGACCCTGATAGCCAGATTTTCCTATCTCATTTAGGGGCCTATTTTTAATCAGGTATGAAGTTGATAGACTTCTTCTTTGATCTGCATCATTGAGCCAACCGAACCCCACATTGTAGTAGGATGTGTGGTTTGTAGGCCAGGATTTGATACCTAGTTCTAAAAAGTTTTGTCCAAATACCAATGACCCTAGACTACAAAAGAAGGAAGCGGTTGCAATAGTAAATGATTTCATATAGATGATTTTGCGGTAGTGGTGCTCTCAGCTGCCTAACCACAGATTTACTGTAGAAAGGCACGCAGGTCACTTCGCTTCCCTACCTAAGCAAACAGTGACTGCACACTCTCCGGCGGCCGGCCGATCACCGCTTTCTTCCCCTTGATCACGATTGGTCGCTGTATCAGTTTCGGATTGTCTGCCAAGACTCGCAGCCACTGATCGTTAGTGAGATCTTTGTCCGAATACTCTTGTTTGTATAGTTTCTCTTCGCGACGAACTATATCAGATGCTGTCATACCCAATTTACCAAGCACATCTCTCAACTCTTTCAAGGTAGGAGGCATCTCGAGGTACAAAACGACCTCAGGGTCTACCCCATAATTTTGAATTATATTGAGTGTTTCACGGCTCTTCCTGCATCGGGGATTGTGATAGATTTTCATACCTTTCTTATTGCCCTTAGACCGCAAAGTTACAGCTAAATATGATTTGGAGGATACGACCATCGATTGAAATTTTTAATCAGATAGCAAAAAACTCGATGGTCGAGCATCTAGGCATCGAAATGGGCGAGGTTGGCGACAACTATATTTCGGCAACCATGCCGGTGGATCATCGTACCAAACAACCAATGGGATTGCTTCATGGTGGGGCTTCTGTGGCACTGGCAGAGACCTTGGGCAGCATGGCATCCGCCCTGTGTGTAGACGATCCGAGCACTTCTGGCGTTGTAGGACTGGAAATAAATGCCAATCATCTCAAATCAGTTACCGGAGGAATTGTTACGGGTACAGCCCGTCCCATTCGTCTTGGTAAACGAATTCATGTGTGGCACGTTGAAATTACCCAGGACGAGAACATGATCTGTGTAAGCCGTCTCACTGTGATGGTCGTGCCTAACAAAAAATAAAGAAATTTCTATGCGGATTGCCTTACTTGCCTGCTTTTGCTTGCTCACTTCGCCATTTTTTGCCCAGCAGCAGACCGACTTCAATCTTGAATTTGTGAGCTCCATCGGAATCGAGTTTCCAGATTCAGTCCCGTCAAACTTTCAAGGTTACACGGATGTCTGGGGCTGGGAAGCCGCAGATGGACGAGCATACGCCATCGTTGGTGCTGGTCATGGATCAGCGATCTTTGATGTGACAAATGCAGAAAGCCCAGTGCTGGCTCAGTTTGTACCGGGTACCCTCTCGCGCTGGCGTGATTTCAAATCATACGAGAACTACATCTACATCGTTGCTGATGAAGGTGCGGATGGCCTCACCATTGTCGATATGAGTGCCGCTCCCGATAGCATCACCTGGCAATTTTTTAGACCGGAAATAGTGGTGCGTGAAGATCTGGCTGGTACCCTGGGCAGATGCCACAATCTATACATTGACAACGGATATGCCTACCTATCGGGATGTGCACTGAGTAACAACAACAGGTCTGGTGTCTTAATTTTTGATCTCAATACAGATCCTGAGACTCCCATCTACCTTGGCAACACAGGGATCACTTCAGTCTACTCCCATGATGTCTATGTGCAAAACGATGTGCTCTACAGCTCCGATTTTTCCGAAGGCAGAATCAATATTTGGGACGTCAGTGATAAAACAGCTCCCGAAATCATTGCAGGTCAAGAGACTGGCCGACGACGGGCTCACAACGCATGGGTGTCTGATGATGACAAGTATCTCTTTACCACCGACGAGACTTCGTTTGGACAGGTCGGCGCCTATGACATCTCTCAGCTCGACGACATTCGGTTTCTCGATGCGTACAATCCTGAAAAAACCTATGAACTGGGTGTGATCCCGCACAATGTACATTACCATGAGGGATACTTAGTAACCTCCTACTACACTGATGGCCTCAAAGTCATCGATGCCCATCGGCCGGAAAATCTGGTCGAGGTGGGAAGTTTTGACAGCTACCTTTTCCGAGATGGTGGCTTTTCGGGTGTGTGGGGAGCATTTCCCTTTACATCGAGCGGACTTGTATATCAGTCTGATCGCTCAAGTGGCTTGTGGATCTTAAGGCCCACGTATGAGCGGGCAGCGTATGTGGAAGGGCGCATTACCGACGGAGCAGGCAACGGTCTGGACTCCATCAGAATCGAAATTGAGTCTGTCCGTGCCAGTGAGGGTAGTTCGAAAGGGGATGGATCATATGGGATCGGACTGGCAGCCTCAGGGCTACATCAAATCACGTTCAATGTGTGCAACGACGATTGCCCGTCCTCACGTTGGGCTTATCCCACCGTACAGCGGGAGGTCGACTTGGTACCCGGTGAGGTCTTTGTACTTGATATCGTATTGGCTGAACTCGCCAGCGAGACGATTGCAGGCACGGTCGTGGACGATGAGACAGGAGAGCCAATTGCAAACAGTCAGATCATTGCCAAAAACTCCAAGTTTCTGGTGGAGACCACAGCAGATGCATCTGGAGCATTTCAAATCACAGTACCTGGAGAAGCCTTTGTACTCGGTGCTGCAAAATGGGGCTGGAATCATGGCTTTGTGCAGCTAGAGCCCAGCACGAACACTGCACAGGAAATCAGACTCTCCAAGGGCATTCGCGATGACTTTGCGTTTGATCTGGGTTGGCAAGTTGATACAGGAGAAACAAATCGTACGGGAATTGATGAGTGGGAACGCGGCATTCCGGTGGGAGCTCGCTACGATTCAGTTTTCGCCAATCCCGATAGCGACCTGATCGATGACTTTGGTGCATCGTGTTACGTGACCGGACTCGACCAGTACTTGGCAGGCAATCTGGCTGGTACATCCCTTCTCACTTCTCCCAACTTTGATGGCACTCAATTTACCGATCCATTTGTGAATTATTCGCTCTGGTACTTTGCAGATGGAGTGTTGGTGCCCGATGATTTTCTGCAGGTATACCTCGGCAATGGCACCGAAGAAGTATTAATTGAGGAGCTCACTGAGTCAGCGACTGGCTGGAGACAACGATCTGAAAAAAGAATTATTGATTTTATTGAGCTCTCAAGCCAAATGTATTTTAAACTGGTCGCATCCGACACCGGCAACATTCACATCTACGAAGCCGGCCTTGATGGTTTTTCCGTGACCGAAGGCATGACCACCTCCATTTCTGAATTTGATTTTGGATTGCAAATCGCTCCCAACCCTTTCACAAATAGGTTGGTACTCGATAGTGCAGTTCCAGCTGAGATTTCAATCCGCAATCTTTTTGGTCAGGAAGTTTTTGCAGATCAAGGTCTTCAGACTCATCACGAAATAAATCTATCTCATCTTCCCTCAGGAACCTATGTTGTGATCTTACAAGACGGGATACTTGGACGGCAGACAGAAAAGATTGTAAAGTTCTAACTAGTAGTACCAGTCTAATCCCTTGGAAAAAAAAGAAGTGATCTGTCTTGCAACAAATCACTCTCTCTGATTCTGGCGTCTAGCGTCTAGCGTAGATTAGTTTTTTCTGGAATATAAACGACCGCACTATTTCCTTAATCTCCAACTGAGATTGATCTGGCTGGACTCAAGGGTAGATGGCTTGATAGGTGTGTTTTGTTGTGCTCGCAACCCAAGACCACCACGAGCTTGAAAACCCAATTCCAATCGTTGTCGAATCACAAACCCAACACCGATTTGTAGAAATGCTCTTGCATGCAATGCATTTTTCGAGCGGTATTCGAATCCATAGTCAGGAGTCGAAAAACCCTCCCCATCTGGAACCTGATTAGACGATCGCTCACCCAAGTCTTGTGCACTGTCGGGGTCTCTCATGGTGTGTTGATCAGCTCGAATGTTAAGTCGGCCATTGTAGGCATACCCCAAGGCAGCCCCAGCCCCCGCATAAAATTTCAAAAAATTGGCAGCTGAAAAGACTCGATTCAGCGCAAGATCAAGTCCGATCTCGTCCACACTGTTTTCCAGGTAAATGTAATTCTGACTTGCCTCGTAGTTGTCATAGTGCGTCATATCGATCCGATCCTTGATGAAGCTGACGGCAGCCTGAATTTCAAACTTGGGCAGAAGAGCCGTCTCGAAGGTCAGACCGATTTTCAGATTAGGATTTTCACAACTCATCGATTCGAGGTGGTGATCCTCAAACTGATCCAGGTTGTAAATACCATTGATATTTTCACGTGATAGACTTGATAAATAGTTTGCATTGAGGCCTGACAAGCGCTCAAATTCGGAGGCGAATCCGATATTGACCTTGGTTATTTTAAGGCCTGCATTTTGAGCCATCAGCGGCAATGCCAAAAGGGCAAAGCAAAGCAGTAGTAAAGTATTTTTGATTCTCATGATTCGTTATTGTGATTAGTTTAAAAATGCTTCGTCAATATGTATAGAAGGAACTTGAGACCTTGCATATTGGCTGCCTCTTACATTTTAACAACTCCCAATTCTGGTTAGATTTAACCCTTTGCTAACCAAATACTGGGCTCAACTATGAATTGTTAAGGAATGCCTAACATGAAATCTAGTGCATTGGGCATCACAGAAAGGCTGAAGAAAGTAAACTGAACTATGTCCATTTTCTCGTGCTTTATTACCTTTGCGGCCAAATTCACATTGCATCACATAAAAACAAAAATTTGATGGCACTAACAAAAAAATTTCTCAAGTCAAAACCAATTTGCAAAGTCACTTTCAAAATCCCGAAGAAGGCCAACAACGGAGCCAAGAAAGCATCCCTTTGCGGCGATTTTAATGATTGGAAAAAAAATGCGCACAAAATGAAACAGCTGAAAGATGGGTCTTTTACCATCACAGTTGATCTTGAATCAGGCAAGGAGTATGGATTTCGATACCTGCTGGATGGCAAGATTTGGGTAAATGATTGGGCTGCAGATAAGTATGTGCCGAGTGGCATGGGAGCGGAAGAAAATTCCGTCGTTACGACCTAACCCATTTCAGAACCATGCCACAGAGAGGTGGCAAATCTATGAGCAAAGAAAAATCCCGGTCGTTCCACGGCTGGGATTTTGTTTTGTACGCTTCCGTTGCATTTGCACCGGTTCCACCCAGATCACCACTATCTGAATTTAGTAGCACTTCATATATTCCTTTTCTAGGTACCCCGATGCAGTAATCTTTGCGCCCTTCTGGTGTGAAATTTAATATGGTCACAACGATTTCTTTTTTGTCAATGGTCTGCCGTAAATAGACCAGTATAGAGCGGTCAGCGTCGTGATAATCAATCCATTCAAATCCCTTGGGATCAAACTGATCAAGGTACAAAGCGGGCTCACTAGTAAAAAGATGGTTGAGTCGTCGCACTGTTTCTTGCAGCTTGGCATGGGGCTCGTACTGCAATAGGTACCAGTCCAACTCGCGTTGATAATCCCACTCACTTGTTTGCGCTATTTCATTGCCCATAAAGAGCACCTTGTTTCCCGGATGGGTATACATGTAAACATAGCACAAGCGTAGATTTGCAAATTTCTGCCAGTCATCACCCGGCATTTTATACAGCATGGGTGATTTTCCGTGCACGACTTCATCGTGAGAAAACGGCAGCGTAAATCTCTCGGAGTAGGCATATTCGATACTAAACGTAAGCTTGCCCTGTTCGTGCTTTCGGTGTATCGGATCTTTCATAAAATATTCGAGCGTGTCATTCATCCACCCCATCATCCACTTCATCCCAAATCCCAGGCCTCCATCGGCCACTGGTTTAGTCACATCGGGAAAGGTGGTAGACTCTTCGGCAATGGTCTGGATACCTGGATAGTTTGTGTAGGCAGCTTGATTTAGATCCTTGATAAACTCTATGGCGGCAAGATTGTCGCTACCACCAAATTTGTTGGGGAGCCATTCGCCCTCCTTGCGAGAATAACTCAAATGAAGCATGGATGCTACCGCATCAACCCGAAAACCATCCAGATGATAGTACTCTAACCAAAACATTGCACTAGACACCAAAAAAGACCGCACTTCTCCACGCTCATAGTTAAAAATCATGCTCTTCCAATCAGGGTGGTATCCACGGCGCGGATCGGCAGCTTCGTAGACACAGCTGCCATCGAAAGTCGCGAGCCCGTGACCATCTGCCGGAAAGTGAGAGGGCACCCAATCCAAAATCACCCCGATGCCGGCACGGTGAAAGGCCTCGACCAATGCCATAAAATCTTGAGGATCTCCGTAGCGGCTTGTCGGTGCAAAATATCCCGTAACCTGGTAGCCCCACGAACCACCAAATGGATACTCAGTAATGGGCATCAGCTCTACGTGGGTAAATCCCATTTCCTTGACATATTCTACCAAATACTTAATGTGTTCTCTATAGGTGTAGCTCTTACCATCAGGGTGCATGCGCCATGATCCAAGATGCACCTCGTAGCAAGCATGGGGAGCAGTCAGGCTGTTCCGATCGATTCGCTCACGCATCCATACCTCATCCTGCCATGCGTAGTTTAGATCCCAAACCACCGATGCCGTATTTGGAGACACTTCTTGCAAAAAAGCAAAGGGATCAGATTTTACCCGATCTTCTTGATCATCACCAGTCTCGATATGGTACTTATAGAGATCGCCGTGTTCTACACCAGCTAAAAATCCCTCCCAGATGCCAGACTCATCCCATCTGGGCAGGAGCCGATGTCTACCAATCTGCCAGTCATTGAAGTTTCCAATGAGGCACACCTCTTTCGCAGCAGGTGCAAAAACAGCAAAGTAAACACCCTCAACATCATCCACTACTGCCCGATGGGACCCAAACTTCTCATAGAGTCGAAAGTGCTTTCCGGCAACAAATAGTGAGACATCTTGCTCATCAAATAGTGTATGTGGTATGATGTCATTACGGCTCTCCATCTGGAAAAGATAGCAAAGGAAGACATAATGAAAAAACTACGGAAACTTTGAACCCAATTAAAGTTTCCCTGTTACCTTTGTACTGTGGAGTTATCCGAAAACATTGCAGCTAAGGCAGAAGAAATGTTCTTGAAATTTGGAATCAAGAGCATCAGCATGGACGATATCTCACGTCACATCGGCATATCAAAGAAAACCCTGTATCAACACATACCCAACAAAAGTGAATTGGTCAAAGTGGTCTTGGAAACCAAGTTTTCTGAACACTGCGAGCGGGTCGAGGGGATTCAGCTGGAATCAAAAGATCCGATTGAAGAAGTATTGCTCTTCGCGCGGATGGTCATTGAGATGCTCGTACAAATGTCTCCTTCCGTCATTTATGATTTGCAAAAATATTATCTCGATCTATGGAAATTTGTTGCAACACGCCGACACGATCTCATTTATCAAGTACTCTTTGCCAACCTAGAAGAAGGAAAGAAGAGGGGAATCTACCGAGATGATATTGATACCGATCTCATTGCTTCGCTCTATGTGCGCATGAGCACATTTATGTTTGATCAAAAAGCCATTGATGCACCCCGCGCGAGAAAAATTAAGCTCTACTATGAATTTGTCAAATATCATATCCGTGGCATTGCCACTCAAAATGGACATGATCTATTAAACCAGTATGAATACTTCTGGCATGAATAAATATGTAGCCCTATTACTTTTTATCCTGCTTTTATGTGGGAGGATATCTGCACAGCCGGATCAATTTACGATGGAGCAAGCGATCACGTATGCGCGAGCAAATCACAATAGCATAAAGAGTGCCGGCTTGGATATCACCGACGCAAACGAACGCATCAAGGAATTTATGGCGATTGGTCTGCCTAATATTAATGGCTCAGTAAAAATGGACCACTTTTTACGACTACCCACTTCTGTCATCCCCGCCGGTAGTTTTTTTGAGGGTGATCCAGACCAAGGCCGGGAGCCAAATCCCCCGGAAGATCTCGAGGTGCAATTTGGGGTAAAGAATCAACTCACTGCAGGCCTGGATGCCCAGGTACTTTTGTTTGATGGTCAATTTTTTACAGGCTTGCGCGCTACGCGTTTTTTTAAGGACTTGGTTCAGTCGCAAGTGGATGCCACAGTCGAAAGTGTCGCAATTAATGTGGCCAAGTCATACCTCGGAGTTTTAGTAGCTCGGCGCAATGCCGAAATACTGGCACAAAACATGACAAACTTGGAAAAAGTCTTGCACGAGACCCGCATCATTTATGAGAATGGCTTTGCTGAAAAACTAGACGTTGATCGTTTGGAATTATCCCTTGCCAATCTGAAGGTGGAGGAAGAGAAAGTGGCCAATCTCGAAGTAGTAAGCACTAATGTTTTGAAATTCTCCATGGGTTATCCCATGAATCAGGAGATTGCCTTGTTGGAAAATCTAGAAGACCTCATGCTCTCTGAATATGACAAAAATGCCTTGATGAATGCTCCAGTTGAATATTCGCAACGTGCGGATTATGTTGCACTTCAAAAAGCAGATCAACTGAACGAGCTCGGCATTCGCCGCCACAAAGTCGGATATTATCCCAGCCTCTACGGCTTTGGATCATATCAACAAACTTTGCAAGGAAACAAGTTCTTAAGGGGCAATTGGTTTCCGACTGCATTGATCGGTCTAAATTTAAACATGCCTATTTTTGACGGTCGCGGTAAATCAGCGAAAATTCAGCGTGCCACAGTTGTGGTAGAAAAACATCGTCTGCTCATCAATGATTTTGAGCGCGCCATGCAATTGGAAGTTGCTAATGCAAAAATTACATTTCAAAACTCTCTAAAGAATACTGGAACAACCCAGAATACGCTGCAATTGGCAGAAAATATTTACGAAACCACTCAAATAAAATACCGCGAAGGAGTGGGGTCAAGTCTTGAGGTAAACCAGGCCGAACGCGAGCTCTACCAAGCTCAGACAAATTACATCAATACCCTCTACGATTTATTGATCGCCAAAGTTGAACTGGAAAAAGCACTCGGGAATTTATAACGTCAATAAAAATTTTGATGGCATGAGAAACAGTCTGTATTTAATAATGGTGCTCATCGTTGCTTGTGGAGCTCCGGAAACGACCGAAAAGAAGGTTCCCACCGATCTCGTAGGTCTTCAACAACATCTACGCACCCAAAAGAATGATCTTCGTACCCTGCAGGATGAAATTGCAGCGACTGAAGCCCGTATCGTCGAGCTCGATCCGACGGCCGGCAAGAGCAACAAGTACGTCACGATCGATTCAGTAACCCTTTCAAACTTCGAGCACTTCGTGACGGTGCAAGGAAGTATCCAGGCAGATGACGTGCTGGCGGCCAGCAGTGAGACGGGAGGTCGAATCACCAGCTTGCTCGTCGATGAGGGCGACTATGTAAAACAAGGTCAGCTGATCGCCGAGACTGATCTCCAATCAATCGATAAGCAGATTGCCGAGCTGCAAACGTCCTTGCAATTAGCCTCCGATGTATTCGAACGACAGGAGCGGCTCTGGCAGCAAAAAATCGGATCAGAGGTTCAGTATTTACAAGCCAAGAACGGCAAAGAACGCCTCGAAAAGTCGATTGAGACGTTGGAGTTTCAAAAGACGAAGGCCAATGTTTTCGCTCCGATTTCTGGTTCCGTCGATCTGGTGCTAATCAAAGAAGGTGAAATGTCGAGCCCCGGCATGCCGATCGTGCAAATCCTCAATACCAGCCGGCTCAAAGTCGAAGCGGATGTGCCTGAAAATTTACTTGCTTCGGTAAAATACGGGGACAAGGTCAAGGTCTTTTTGCCGGCCCTTAATGAGGAGATGGAACGAAGCATTACGCAACTAGGCCGGCGCATTGACCCATCCAACCGCACCTTCAGGATAGAAATTGCCATTCCTTCCCGGGGCATTCTCAAGCCCAATTTGCTTGCCGAAATCGAACTAAAAGACTTTTCTTTAAAGGACGTGGTCGTGATACCGCAAAATTTGGTGCAACAAGAAATTAGCGGTGAGAACTATGTCGTGATCCTAAATCAGGACGATGATGGATACTTTGCTGAAAAAGTCTACGTAGAGATAGGCCAATCATCAGACGGGCAGGTCATCATTGAGGAAGGACTTGCAGAAGGCGCACAACTAATCACGGTTGGAGGTCGTGGTCTCACTGAAGGAGAACGCGTGCAGATAGCATCAACTCAATCTGAAAGCGACGAATCATGAGCACTAAAATCGACGCCAAGAAAGTACGGAAGTTTAAACTCACAGATCTCGCTGTCGACAACGGCACCAGCATCTTTATCCTGGTCTTTATGATCTTGATCTTTGGTCTACAGGCATACAAGACAATGCCCAAAGAGCAATATCCGGAAGCCTCTTTTCCCACAGTCTACGTCAATACTCCCTACTTCGGAAACTCTGCAGCAGAGATTGAAAATCTGATCACCCGCCCCCTTGAGAGTGAGATCATGTCAATCACTGGAGTGAAAAATGTAAACTCCACATCCATGCAAGATTATTCGGTCATCACTGCCGAATTTGTCACTGGCCTAGAGATGGACATTGTACTCCGCAAGGTTAAGGATGCAGTAGATTTGGCCAAGAGTGAGCTACCCACGGATCTTGATCAAGATCCTACTGTGCTGGAGGTCAATCTGGCCGAATTGCCCATCATGACGGTCAATCTCTCCGGAGACTTTTCGATGGACCAACTGAGAGAATTTGGTGAGTACATGGAAGATGAACTCGAAAAAATCTCTGAGGTTTCCAAAGTTGACATTAAAGGAGCGCTCGAGAGAGAAGTGAAAATCAACATTGATATGCATAAAATGCAATCGATGCAGGTTTCTTTTCGCGATGTCGAAAATGCCATCGCCATGGAAAATATGAATATGAGCGGTGGCGAAATTGTCAGCAACGATTTTCGCAGGGCAATTCGGGTGATCGGTCAGTTTGAAACGGTAGATGAAATAAACAACATCATCATAAAAAGTGAAAATCAACGCCCCATTTATTTAAAAGATATGGCGGAGGTCATTTATGATTTTCAAGATCGCACCAGCTATGCCCGATCAGGAGGACTCCCTGTGGTTTCGCTGGATGTTATAAAGAGAAAAGGAGAGAATCTTCTCGCGGCGGCAGATGAAGTCAAAAAAGCGCTCGAGAATGCTGAGGCCGTGCTGCCATCAGACCTCAAGATGTCGATCTTTAATGATCAGTCAGTCTATACTCGAAATGAGGTAAGTAACCTGGAGAATTCAATAATATCTGGGGTGATTCTCGTGGTATTGGTACTGCTCTTTTTTCTCGGATTGCGCAATGCGCTCTTTGTCGGCATTGCGATTCCATTGTCCATGCTCACAGCTATTTTATGGCTCAGCCTCTCTGGTGTGACAATGAACATGGTGGTTCTTTTCTCCCTTATTCTGGCACTTGGGCTTTTGGTCGATAACGCAATCGTAGTAGTAGAAAACATCTATCGGTACATGCAGGAAGGATGGAGTCCTCGTGAAGCTGCCAAATACGGTGCCAGCGAAGTGGCCATGCCCATTATTGCCTCGACGGCCACCACTCTTGCCGCATTCGTACCTCTTGCCTTCTGGCCAGGTCTGATGGGCGAGTTTATGAAATACATGCCCATTACTTTAATTATCGTACTTACCTCTTCTCTTTTTGTAGCACTCGTAATCAATCCCGTATTTACCAGCCGCTTCATGAAGGTCGACAAGCGTCAGGCCGACGACAGCATTCGTGTCCGTAAGCGTCGCAATATTCTGATCGGTATTTTAATCATGCTAATTGGAGCCGGCCTGGCTCACCTGGGAGGTGTGCAGTGGCTACGCAATTTATTGGGCTTTGCCGTCATTATTACTTCGGTAAATTATTTCTTCTTACGACCAGTTAGTTTTGCCTTTCAAAACGGATTCTTACCTGTATTGGAAAATGGGTACAATAAATTCATTCGGTTTGCTCTAGGCAAATACAACCCCATCTTCTTTTTCTTTGGCACATTTGTGCTGATGTTTTTTGCCATCGGCCTGCTCATGGTAAAAACACCCAAGCTCGTCTTTTTCCCAAGCACGGATCCTTTTTACGTAAACGCATTCGTCGAGCTACCGATTGGTACCGACATCGAAGCCACCAATGGAGAAGTGAAAAAACTCGAAGATGCAATCACTAACACCATCGAACCCTATGCACACATTGTAGAGGAAGTGCTCACCCAAATTGGTGAGAACACCGCAGACCCCAACCGACCGCCAGAACCAGGTGTGACACCCCACAAGGCCCGAGTGACGGTATCGTTTGTGCCATCGCAGGAGCGCGGAGAAATTTCGACACTGCAGATCATGGATGAATTGCGAACCAATTTGCGAGGTTATCCCGGAGTCCAGATTACGGTCGATCAAAATCCCACCGGGCCGCCGACTGGCTATCCTGTGAATCTAGAGCTCCGCGGTGATGAAATCGATGAGCTTGCCGAACTAAGTGAAGACCTCCTTACCTATATAAACAGCAAAGGAGTGCAGGGAATTGAAGAGCTCAAGGCCGACGTAAAAATCGGCAAACCGGAAATGCTGATCAACGTCGATCGCGAGGCTGCACGACGATACGAGGTATCTACCCTCGATGTCGCGAGTAATATCAGAACTGCCGTCTTTGGCAAGGAGATATCCAAGTTTAAATCTGGCGAAGATGAGTACCCCATCATGCTGCGACTTGATCCCAAACAGCGCAACAACATCACTGACCTGCTTAGTCAAAAAGTTACATTTCGCAATCCAGCAAATGGCCAAATTGCACAGGTACCGATCTCTTCTGTGGCCGAGGTGAAATATACCTCCACCTATTCCTCTATAAAACGCAAAGATCAAAAACGGATGATCACGCTTTATAGCAATGTGCTCGAAGGATACAATGCAAATGAGATTATAGCAAGTCTGCAAGAGTACATGCAGGACTATGACTTTCCCGAGGGATTTACCTATGCATTTACCGGCGAGCAACAGCAACAGGCAGAAGACATGAGCTTCTTAAGTAGCGCTTTTCTCGTGGCTATTTTTGCCATATTTATCATTATTGTCGCTCAGTTCAATTCCATCATCTCTCCCTTCATTATTATTCTTTCGGTGTTTTTTAGTACGATAGGAGTATTTCTTGGATACGGGATTACTGGGAGAGATATCACAGTCATATTTTCGGGAGTTGGAATTATTTCTCTCGCAGGAGTTGTCGTAAATAATGCCATTGTGCTTATTGACTACATTAATCTTCTGCTCAAAAGAAAATACGAAGAAAGAGACGTCGAGGGTATTTACCAGCTCACCCGAGCCGAAGTACGAGATGCCATTGTGCAGGGCGGAGCCACTCGTTTAAGACCTGTCTTACTCACTGCGATAACAACTGTACTGGGACTCATACCGCTTGCGATTGGATTTAATTTTAATTTCTTCACGTTGGTTTCTGAACTTGATCCACATATATTTATTGGTGGAGACAATACAGCTATGTGGGGCCCGATGGCCTGGACGATTATCTACGGTCTCATTTTTGCCACCTTTCTCACGCTCATCGTTGTACCCGTGATGTACTGGCTGGCTTACCGTCTCATGAGTGCGCTCAAGAGAACCCCAAAGAGAAGTGTTACAGTGGCACCATAAAATCAATCATGGAAAAAAATATCAAGGATCTACGCACAGATTATCAAAAGGGAGAGCTCAATCGCACCGATCTTCACGACAGTCCGTTCGTGCAGTTCGCACAGTGGTTTGATCAAGCCCTAAATGACGATTCAGTGATCGAGCCCAACGGCATGGTGCTGTCTACCGTTAGTGCTGACCAGAAACCCTCTTCTCGCGTTGTACTACTCAAAGGCCTTTCCGATCGAGGCTTTATTTTTTACACCAATTACTCCAGTCGCAAGGGATCTGAACTACTGACCAATCCACACGCCGCCCTCAATTTCTGGTGGCGTGCACAGCAACGCCAAGTGCGGATCGAAGGTCGCGTGGAAAAAATTACTCCTCAAAAATCTGATGACTATTTTTCATCTCGTCCACAAGGCAGCCAGTTAAGTGCCATGGTATCACCACAAAGTAAACCCATACCTAATCGAGCATATCTGAGCGAACGTTTGCAGCAGCTAAGAAATGAACTCGCCGCGCAAACGAAGATCGAGCGTCCGCAACACTGGGGAGGATATGAACTTACTCCTGATCTGGTAGAATTTTGGCAAGGTCGATCAAACAGATTGCACGATCGATTTAGATACGAGCTCCGGGATGCTACATGGACTATCGAGCGACTAGCTCCCTGATCTCCTTACGTATGAAAGTGAAGAATATCGAATGGCTTTTACGCATCGGAGTAGCCGGTGTCTTTCTCGGCCACGGTGTCTTGGCGCTTAAGCAAAATCTGGCTTGGGTCCCCTTTCTTACCTTCTGGGGTATCAGTCAGGATACTGCACTAGACTTGATGATTGTGATCGGCTGCGTGGACATGGTCGTAGTCCTTTCGGCACTCTTTAGGCCAAATAAATACGTACTTTACTACGCAGCTATTTGGGCATTCTTGACCGCATTGATGAGACCACTTACGGGAGCAACGATATGGGCATTTGTTGAACGAGCGGGTAATTGGATCGCTCCCTTATGCCTTGCAATCTTAATTCGCAAGGACGATCTCAACTCGTAAAGGATTGCAATCAATTGCAGTGCAGATCTTGCCGTGATTTTGGATCTGAATTGGGAAAACATGCTCCGCTAGGAAGTGAAGTTGGCAGATATCGCACAAGTTCTTCGTCATACAAAGCACCTTCAACAAACTCAACCAAGGCTGTCACCTCGTCGTCGGTAAGATCAAGCGGTTTAAACTGCGCAGATAATTGGTTTACATCGACTGCGCTATTGCCTGCGTAGCCTTCGTTTTTGTATTCGATCACTTCGCGAACACTCGTAAATGTGCCTCCATGGCCATAAAATGGATTGTCCTTTAGATTATACAGTTGCGGCACTTTGAATTTAAAGTTGTCTTCTGCATTGCCAGTAAATCCACCACGGCCAAGATGCTCCGCTTTTTTCTGACCGGAACCATATATACCAGAACCAAGTAAATCTGGCATTCCCAGTGCATGAAATTGCATGCAATTTAATGCCGGGCCAGTGTGACAGCCCACGCATTTGGCTTTGCCAAAAAACAGCAATGCTCCCTGCTTTTGTTGATCTGACATGGCCTGAAAATTACCTGCAAGCCAAGCTTGAAAAGGTGCTTGATTGGGTAGCAAGGTTCGCTCATAGGCCGCAATCGCGAGCCCTGCATTTTCTCGAGAAAACAATTCATC
>Ga0114956_1001195_pt1 | contig 20210 bp, 19 predicted proteins | sample MaitaG_FD_87304 | JGI IMG/M metagenome (GOLD analysis project Ga0114956, IMG submission 87304) | Marine algal microbial communities from Maine, USA - Maine_Asex2 metaG | ecosystem: Host-associated > Algae > Red algae > Unclassified | place: Maine, USA | collected 2015-01-05
CGTCCGAATTTTTAGGGAGAGGGGGAGCTAAATTTTGGTTTCTGAACCGTTAGTAAAATCTAAAGTAAGTGCCATTGGGCGATAGCCCCGGTTTTGCGATGACCAAACCGAGGCTAGCGCCTAAACGGCTCACTTAATCGACAAGCCCGTACGCGTCGCGTTTGGCGTCGGCTTTGCAAATCCGAAACGGCCAACGTGTCGCAAGCCTTAAGCTCGCACGCGATCAGAACAATCGTTACGGTCGATGAAGGCCTAACCGCCTATCCGCGATTTCTTGCGCTTTTTCTGAAGCAAATGTTTATGAAGATGCTAAATCTGAGAGTGAACTTTATACATTGCCGTGCCGAATTTAAGGCAGTCGGTCTAGTGACGCTCCTAACGTAGCCTCCCCCACCCAAGTCAATCAAATCATGAATAACGCCTCGGAACTTGAATTTGACTTCTCCAATGCGAAGGACAAAGGCCAGTGGTTTTTGTCAGGTCAAATCAGTGAAAACGACCCATTGCGTCAATTCCAATTGCACACATTCCCCTTCACCGTGGGCCGGAAAACGGAATCTTCTCTGTGTCTGCCAGAAGGTTGTATCTCCAAAAACCACGCTGAAATTTTCATCAATTCAAATGATGAACTGGGGCTTCGTGACTTAGGCAGCACCAACGGAACGTTCGTCAACGGTGAAGCCCTCAAAGGCGAAACCCTGCTCAAAGAAAACGACATCATCCAGTTCGCCACCATCGTCTTTCGCGTCGGATCGGCTCAAGTCGCCACCGACCACCACACGATTCAAGAAGACGTTTGCGACCAAGCGCTGGCGATGATCCAATTTGAACGCCTGATCAGCGAAGGCGGTCTGCACCCACACTTTCAACCGATCGTGCGATTGGACAACCAAGAGCGCATCGGCTACGAGGTCCTCGGCCGCAGTCGTCTATTCGGTTTACAATCTCCGTACGAGATGTTTCACGCCGCCTCACAGCTGAACCTAGAGGCTCAACTGAGCGAAGCCTTCCGGGAACGCGGTGTCGAGATCGGAAAACAGTTCGACAACAATATGAACTTGTTCGTCAATACGCACCCAAAGGAACTCGACCACCCCGAACTTTATGATTCGCTGGCGATCATGCGTGAAATTGCTCCGGATCAAATGATCACATTGGAGATCCACGAAGGTGCTTCTACTAATATGAACATGATGCAAAAACTGTGTGCGGTCCTCAAGGATCTGGACATCAAACTGGCCTTCGACGATTTCGGCGTGGGTCGAGCTCGATTGGTGGAACTGGGCGAAGTGCGTCCTGATTTTCTCAAATTTGACATGAAGCTGACCAAAAATATCAACGACGCCCCTGCGAAACGACAGGAACTGGTGGCGCTGTTCGCCAACATGGTCAATAATTTAGGGATCCAGACGTTGGCCGAAGGCGTGGAAACCAAAGAATGCCACGATATCCTATGCGAAATGGGTTTCCAGCTCGGACAAGGCTTCTACTACGGACGCCCATCGCCAATCTCCAAATACTTCGATGAAGGCACCGCGAGAGCCAACGAATTGGCGACGGTCGATGATCTCTTCGACAATCCAGCAAGAGCCAATCCGCCCGTTTAAGGGCCAATGGGTCAACGCTCAAACTCCTGAACGCCCGAAAATACGGGTTATCAGATAATTCTCGTTTTGCTATACTCCCGGGCTTGGTAGGTAGCACAGAATGCAGCAAAAGGGCGAACCTTTCTGTCCTTGGCTGAATTCTTTGCCTACCGAAATCTAAATCACAGCACTCCAAAATCAGCTCCACCGAGTAAGAGTATCTGAAATGGCCAAAAGCAAGAAGAAACTGGAAATCGTTCACCTCGTTTGCGACGAAACCGGCGACTACAACTACACATTGCGACGCAAGACCGGCGGCGAAAAGCTGAAGGTTAAAAAATATTCACCGCGACTTCGCAAGCACACCATGCACACCGAGAAGAAGAAGTAACCCGCGTCTCAGTACCGGGCGAGTATTGATCACTCTGCACTCGACAGGCACTGAATTCTTAGTATTCGATACTTCTTCAATGCGTGAAACGGATTGCCGCTATGTCTTTGCGCTGGAACCTGCGCGCTCATGATGCTCAACTGATCCAAGAGATCGAACGGCACTCAAACGTTTCGCCAGTCGTCGCTCAACTGTTGTCCCTTCGAGGCATCACGCGCCCCGCCGACGTTAATTTGTTTCTGGAAACAAAAATGACCGGCTTACGTCCCCCGCAGGAACTGCCGGGGGTCATCGCTGCGGTTGAAATTATCTTCGCCGCCATCGAAGCCAAACAAAAAATCTTCGTCTACGGCGACTATGACGCTGACGGCATGACCTCGACCGCGATTCTTTACCTGTGCTTGCAGTTGATGAACGCCGATGTTGGTTACTTTGTCCCCAACCGCTTGGACGACGGTTACGGATTAAGTTCGGAGAACCTGTCGAAGCTTAAACAGCGCGGCGCTGAATTGATCATCACCGTCGATTGCGGCATTGCCAGCGTCGCAGAAGTCGAACACGCCAACGAGATCGGATTGCCGGTCATTATCACTGACCACCATCACGTCGGAAACATCTTGCCATCGGCTGCCGCGATCGTGCATCCTGGTTTGCCAAGCGATCCCTACCCTTTTGCTGGACTTTGTGGAGCCGGCGTCGCGTTTAAGCTCGCGTGGGCGCTTTGCCAACACAAATGCGGCAGCCCCAAACTGCCCGAATCCCTACGCAACTTTCTTTTTCGCGCGACGTCACTGGCGGCGATCGGCACCGTTTGTGATGTTGTTCCGTTATTAGATGAAAATCGCATCATCGTGCATCACGGTGTTAGATGCTTGAAAACTTTTGCCAATCCAGGTCTCAAGCATTTGATGGTCTACGCGAAAATCGCCGATAAACCTGCACTCAATTCAGGCGATGTGGGCTTCATGCTGGGGCCTCGACTCAATGCTGCAGGTCGATTGGGGCAAGCCCAATTGGGTGTCGAGCTATTGATCTGTGATGATGAAGAACGTGGCCAAAAACTGGCGGCGTACTTAGACGAACTGAATAAAAACCGCGACAGCTTAGACCGCAAGATTCTCAAATCGGCCAAGAAGCTGATCGAAGAAGACTTCGACCCCGAAAATGATCCGGCGCTGGTCGTTGCCGAAAAAGACTGGCACTTAGGCGTCATCGGCATCGCCGCCGGTCGCGTGGCACAGCTTTACCACCGGCCAACGGTGCTGTTTTCGATCGACCCTTTGGGCAATCGACCGGCGGTCGGTTCAGCGCGATCCGCCTGCGGCGTGAATTTGTACGATGCCATTTCCGGAGCCAGCAAACATGTGATCAAGTTCGGCGGTCACAGCGCTGCGGCGGGACTGAGCATCGACCCGGCCAACATCGACGCGTTCCGAGAAGACTTTTTTCAAAACGTCATCGACCAAGTCAGCGTCGGAGAACTCATCCCAGATCTCGACATCGACGCCGAAGCATTGATCGGGCAGATCACCGTTTCGATGATCAACGACCTTGAGAAACTTGCACCCTTTGGCCAGAGCAATCCACGTCCGGTTCTCTGCGCGACGGATGTAAAATTAGCCGAGCAACCCAAGACGATGGGCACCGACGGTCGGCACCTCTCCTTGCGTCTGCGTCAGAACGATGCCTACATTCGCGCGGTTGCGTTTGGCAAGGGCGAGTGGGCCGAATCGCTGAAGGACCCTAATGCATCCTTCGATTTTGCGTTTGAACCCATGATCAATGATTTTCGTGGGCGCAAAAGCGCCGAAGTCAAACTGATCGACTTCCGCCCGACGGCATGAAGAACATCAACGATTTTTGGCCCCAGCACAGCGACTGGACGGTTAAGCTGGAATCACATTTCAACAGCCAGTCGTTCGCCGCGCTGGCGATTTACTTGGCCAGCGAGTTTGAAGTCGAAACGATCTTTCCCGCTCCTCAGAACATCTTTCGCAGCTTTAAACTGACATCTTTTGCCGACACCAAAGTCGTCATCCTCGGCCAAGATCCCTATCACGGTCCCGGCCAAGCACACGGTCTAAGTTTCTCCGTTGAAGCGGGCATCAAACCGCCACCCTCGCTGCGGAACCTTTTCAAAGAGCTATCGTCTGACTTGGATTGCCGTCCGCCAGAAAGTGGGGACCTTTCGGCTTGGGCACAGCAGGGCGTGCTGCTGTTGAACAACGTGTTGACCGTCAGATCCGGTGCTGCTCATTCGCACAAAAACCAGGGCTGGGAAGATTTCACCGACGCTGTCATTGGAGAGCTTAACCAACACGCCCAGCCTCTCGTTTTCATCCTCTGGGGCAAACCGGCGCAGAAAAAAGCCGCCGCGATCGACGACCGACATTGCAAGATCGTGTCCCCCCACCCTTCCCCGCTGTCAGCCTATCGCGGCTTCTTCGGCAGTCGACCCTTCAGCGCCACTAATGCCGCGTTGGAGAAGTTTGGAAGAGCCCCCATCCAATGGGTTTGAGATGCGGCTGACGCTACGTCAGTCGCTCATATTTTCAATCGATCGTAGTTGAAGAGGCACGCTCACAGCAGGTTAAAAACCTGCTCCACGAAAGGCAGATTTTTAACCTGCCTGGCATTCATTAAAAAATCCGAGCGACGCGGACCTATCGCGCGTTACCGCGCCGGCGTGTTTCTCACCGATTGCGACCATCGGAGGTGCCTTCACGTCCGATTTCATTTTCGAAATAAATGCCTTGCCGCTTACCCGCCATCACATGTTGGCTGTATTTTTTGCGCCCTTCCATAAATGAATACTCGCCATTGGCCGCTGCCATCGCCGATTTTATTCCCTCAACGCTTTCGGTTAAAGCTAGTCTTTGCATGACCACACCATCCATCCCAAAGGTGCCTGAACGAATGATGTAAATGCCTGGAAACGACGTTTCTCCTCTAATCTTCTTCGACCAATTTTCATCAACTTTCGGGTCCAAGAAGTTCAAATGGAATTTTCCTAAGACGTCAGATTCTGAAAACACTTGCTTCAAATTGTTTTCGACTACTGATCTCTCTTTTTCCTTTGCAGCTACGAAAACCAACAGACGCTGATCCGCCGCTGCTACGTTGAGAGCTTGGCGGAAGGAATTGAAGTCTTGCAAAAGGGCGTCGGCATCTCCACCCGTTGGAGAGAAACGAGCCGCAATTTGGTTCATCTGTTGAATGACCGCATCATCACCCTTTTCGTTTTGACCGTTTTTTGAACCTCTGTTTCCGACCGCCGCCGCAGGACTTCGTCCTGAACGAGTCAATTTCTTTTCGCCTTGGGGATCAAAAATGCAAAACGCCGTATTTGCGAAACGTCCATTGAGCAGCACACGGACCATTGCTTCTGCTTCTTTATTTTCGAACGTCTCAATGCGGATACAAACGAATTTTCGAGAGACTTCGATAAAGTCTTTACTGGCGAACAAACTGTTCTGCGTTTTTGTGTATCCGGGTCAGAATACTCCCGAAACACCTGAACAGGTTGTCGCCGCAGACATAAAAAATATCGGACGATTGGAACGTTTGGCCTCTTTGAGCCCCGTGTCCCAAGTCGTGTACCAAGCCACGCCTGCGTCACCGACGGCTTGAGGATTATCAGGAACACTTAAGGCACCGCTGGGGCTCTGGTTTCGCTGGTTGCCCTGCGCGAAACAGGTGGCTGCCGAAGCAAACAAAAATAATATCGTTGCCGAGAACAAGATTTTCATAACGTACCCCCCTCTGATCGAGAATGCGATGGTCGTGCCTATGATTTTACACGGATCGTCGCTGAAAAGAGGACAGCCTAAATTTTAGCTGCGTCCTGCGTGGGCCAATTAGAAATCGCAGGTCATGAAAAGAAATTAGAAGGAGGGACGTCCTTGTCCCAATATTCTTGCGCTACTCAAATTAAACGCGGCCGATTTCAAATTCGCCCTCTATCGTGAAGACCCCATCAAGATCAAAATCTGCAAAGATCGAATCTACGACGTCGCTCTCACCCTCAAGGTCGGTGAAGCAAAGATCCATTTCGTCTTCCACTAAGTCAACTTCGGCAATTTCGCCAGCATCCGCAACTTCCGGCGACTCTTCGACCAGATCTAATTCGGGAAGTTCGTCCGCTGACTCCAGTTCATCGACCAGATCAACCTCAGCGTCGAAGTCAGCTGCGGTGAAGGAAACTGTCAGCTGATAAGACGCCGGAACATCGTTGAGCGAATCAACCAGGACGTAATAGGAATCGCCTTGGGCAACATCGAAGACAATGCCCACGTCGTCGTTTGTCGCGCCAGTAGCAACAGGATCACTGCTGGCATCAAAAACAGCCACTGAAGCATCCGCCGAGTTGTCTTCACTGGTTGCCTTTAGATCCAAAGCGCCGTATCCATCGCCTGGAGCGGAAAATTGAAACGCATCCGCATCGTCGGCCGTTTCCAGATCACCGGCGATCGACACCACGCCATCGACCAAAACCAATTCAGTCGCACCCTCTCCGATCTCATTGACGTGCTGATCGACGACAGGTTCGACTTCCGGTTCGGTGGCGTCAGCTTCAAAAGTCATATCAATTTGGTAAGAACCGGTTTGACCTTCGCCAGCGCTGATTGCCAAGAAATACTCTTGGCTGCTTTCAACTTCGAATGAAATCCCGACCGTTTCGTTGGTGATTCCGCGCGTGAGCGCTGCGCCGTCAGTGCTGAGCACTTGAACTTGAAGTTCCGTCGCGTTCTCAGTGTTGAGCTCCGCTAAATTCAGCGAAACGTTGCCGCTAGAATTTGCTGTGAATCGAAAGGTGTCGACATCGCCTTGGAGTTCCAATTCGCCATTGAGCCCGACGGTTCCATCGACGAATTCCAGCTCCGTCGATTGGTCGCTGACCGTATCCACATGCAGATCGACTGGCTCAGGAATATCACTGTGGCCGACGGTGACCTGAAAATTCCCTTCGGCACCTTGCTCAGACGAAACGTCCAACTGATACCTCTGGCCGGCTTGCGATTCAAACGAAAGCATCTGAAAACCGGGAACCTCTTCGGTCGCCGTAGACGCAACGACGTCACCATTGGAATCGGTCACCTCCAAGCAACTCCCAGCATCACCCCACGAAGATGCGACGACGATGTCGACCACACCCGATTCCGAGGGAGTGATTTTGAAGGACTGAAGCGGAGTCTCAGAATCAATCGCACCGAAGAAACCATCGGTGCCATCCACCGGATCGCCCAGATCATGAACCTGTTGCTGGGTATCGGTTTCAAGTTCGACCTCTGATTCCGGCCCTGACTTCGACTCCGGCCCTGTCTCCGATTCGACCCCTGCATCCACATCGGCTTCGGGTTGAAGTTCCGGTGCGTCGTCGACTGAATCGACCGCATCGACGGAATCCTCAGGCAACTCCGCCACATCAAACTCAAGCACCTCAGACGGGACTTCTGCTTCGACGATCTGGCACATTGCCGGTTCGACGTTTTCGACCGGCATCAGTTCGACGAAGGACAAGTCCGCTGCCAGCAGTCGTCGATCTTCCAATCGTTGAACTCGCAGGCGTCTCTTCAAATTCCGTTTTTTCATTTTCCCACAGCTCATTTGAGCCGCTCCCAAACATGATTAGTAAAAAACTCAGGCGATGGGCAAGGCAATCAACGTGCCAAAGAATTGAGAGAATGCGATCCACTCTGCGTTTCACACGCGTAACAAAGGAAGTCTCCTCAGAGCCAGCGTGCTATCGCAGAATCAGAAATGTAAAAACGACATGCTTGCGGGAAGGTTTTTACGTGGCTGCAATTAAAAACAGGGACGCCCGTCTCCTACGCAGTAAGGATTGGCGTCCAAGAAACGCACGCATTCGCCGTTGGGTCGCTGGCCCCGGTTCTGCGGTGACCCAACCGAAGCCATTGCCCCAACGGCTAACAAAATCAACATTGGTGAACCCAAGCCAAGTGTCTACGATTTGCGTATGAGCAAGGGCGGACAAAAAAAAAGAAACAGACGGGCCAGCGCCGCACGCGTAAAAAAATTGGGCTGGGTCGTTCCAGCGAAACGGCAACCGCTTTTCCCCACGCCTAACTCCGTTTCAAACAGGACTCAGAGGACTCAGCAGTCATCGGCCATTTCACCATCGGCTGTTTCACCACCGGCTGTTTCACCACCGACTCCTACCGGTCGCATCGCCAAGCCGCGCTCGGCAAACCGAACGCCAATGACAGCGGCAACGCCAGCGCCAGCGGCCCCTAATTACTTCGACTCTGCAAAACGCCCGATCGTTTCGCTGTACTTTCTGTTGCCGCTTATTCTGTGCTATGAGATCGCGAAAATATTCGTCGGCGTTGAACGAATCTCAAGCGGTATTGATTTGTGGGTCCACAACTTTTTGTGCATTTTTGGAGCGGGGCAATTGGTGATCCTGCCGCTGCTAACAACCGCCGTGATGTTGTTCTATCACCATCAGATCAAAGACCAGTGGCACGTCACACCGTCCACCTTAGGGAAAATGGCGGCCGAAGCGATTGGGTTTGGTTTCATGTTGTTCTTCTTCGCTCACATCTTTCAAATCGCGGCCGTCGCGAGCCCGACCGCAGGCAAATTGGTCGATCCGTACTATTGGCAAATTGGATCCACCCAATGGTGGGCTAATGTTGTCACTTACGTGGGCACCGGCATTCACGAAGAACTTATCTTCCGCGTAATTTTAATGCTGCCAGCAATCGCATTTTTAAAAGACATGCTAAAAGACAAACAAGTAGCCACGGCGATTGCTGTGGTTGGCGTAGGATTGTTATTTGCGTTGGCTCATGTTGATTTCGTCAATCCGCTGGGCCAGCCGTTTGATCCGGTCAGTTTCTCACTCCGGTTCATCGCATCGTGCATTTTTTCGGCTGTGTTTCTCTACCGAGGCTTCGGCATCGTCGTAGGCACGCACATCGTCTACAACGTGCTAACGCTGTTGGGATAGCCATCCACTGAGCGACTGCCTCTCTGGCACGAGAAGGGTAAGATTTTATGGTGGACGGCCGCTCGCTAGCATCAAACAATTTTAGATATCTGCATTGCGACCATCAGCGGTAAACCTTACAACGCGTTTGAAATTTGTTCCTATCTCAGGGCTATGAATTAGCATTGAGAACGCTGGCAATTGTTCATAAGTCGGCGAATAGTCGGTATTACGAACAAAAACCAAAAAGGTTGGTCAATAAAAACGTTTTGGCACAAAGTGTGCGATACGTTTGTTGGCCTCGGAAAAGAACACCCCGCAGGCACGACGTTTCACTTAGAAAAAACATTGAAAGTGGTATGAGTCAAGGATTGGATTCAGCCGCACTACCCGAACATTTGTTCGTCAGTCATGGAGGACGAGTTGTGAAATCTACTTTTAGTAAAATTGTATTGTCGGCACTGGTTACAGTCGTCGCATTGTCATTTAACACTGCGTCGGCCCAGGAAGGCAAGCAATCGGGAATCGTAGCGGTTCTCGATGTTGCAAAAGTCTTCAAGGAGAACCGCAACTTTGAGTCAAAGATGCAGTCGATCAAATCGACCGCGGATCAGCTCAAGGCTTCTATTCAGCAGAAGCAGGAAGCCATCAAACAGGAAGCCGGCGGCCTCCAACAGTACGAAGTCGGTTCACCCGATCGAAATCAAATGGAAGCCGAACTGGTTCAGAAGCAAGCCAAACTACGCACCGAAGCGCACCAAGCCGAAGTGGATTTGCTTTCAAAAGAAGCACGTGTCTACTACGAGACTTATCAGCAGATGCAATCAATCTTGTCTTCGCTTTCCACCGAATACGGCATCTCATTGGTGCTGCGTTTTGACAGTGAAGAAGTCGACGCCAATAATCGGGGCGAAGTCATCAAGGGCGTTAACCGGGCTGTTGTTTATCAACAAGGCCTTGACCTGACAACGATGGTCATCGAAAAAATGTCTAACAACGTCGCTTCTGCCGGCGGCGGAACACAGCGTTAATTCCAGCAGGTATCTCCAAAAGAAGTAGAGTCGGGTCTTTGTAAAAAGTCCGGCTCTCTTTTTTTGTATAATCCTCGTTGGGCCTAGTCACGAAATAACTTCCGCATTTTGCGTGCTGCAACTTTTTATCGCTGAATTGACTTATGAAGTGTAGTGGGATTCGCCAGAATCCCTTTTAAGCCTAGGAATTCTGGCGAATCCCACTACTCCAAATCGGGAACTTAATTTGTGACTGATCCTTAGCGAATCCCACCTTTTCCCGCGTTAGTTGATCCGCCAATGAATATCGCGATTTTCGAAGAAGCCGCCGTTGAGAAACTGGCTCCGATCACCACTTCCAAGCCCGCCTACGCGATCCAGTGCGGAGGGTTTCGGTTGGTGGATCTCGTTGACCTGCTGGAAACAAAGGTCATCGCCGTCGTTCGGCCCCATCTTCAGCAAATTCAAGATCGCGATTTCGCCTTCGCAGCTCATTTGGACACCACGCAGCCCAAGACGCTCGTCCTCAATTCGCAAATCGCGCCTACGGTGCCCAACTATCAAAAGATCAAAGAACTGGCTCTCGCCGATGACTGCGTTGTCTTTGGCCACGATGGCCACAACGACCAAGCCGACGGCGGAAACGAAATGAACGGCAACACGAAGATCATCGCGGCAGTCCTGCCAACGGAATTGTTGGCTGGAGAAGCTTGGTCAAAGAACCTTCCCTCCATCATCGATGCGGCGAATCTTACCTCAGCCGGCACGACCTTGGACACATTCGAATACCCTCACGACGTTGTTCGATTTCACATGCAGCACTGCGAACAGAATCTAGAATTCCGCTTGCTGCAAAATCACTTTGGACGCTTGGCCGATGGCGTGTTTGTTTCCAAAAAATCGCCGCCCGCGATTGATCCCTCCGCCGTTTTCGATTCTTCATCCGGACCGATCATCTTTGATGCCAATGTCAAAGTCGGTCCGCATTGCTTTTTTCGTGGGCCAGTGTACATCGGAGAAAACTGCAAGATCAGCGAACACAGCTCGATCAAAGATAGTGTCTCCATCGCTCACACCTGCAAGATCGGCGGCGAAGTCGAAGGCTGTGTGATGGAACCGTGGACCAACAAACAGCATCATGGTTTCCTTGGCCATAGCTACTTAGGCAGTTGGATCAATTTAGGTGCAGGGACCTGTAACAGCGACCTAAAGAACACTTATGGCAAGATCAACATGATCTACGGAGACCAGACGGTTGCCACCGACATGCAGTTCGTCGGTTGTATCATGGGTGATTACGCGAAAACTTCGATCAACACCAGTATTTTCACAGGCAAGACAATTGGGGTTGCCAGTATGGTCTACGGATTGGCGACGGCCAACGTCCCCAGTTTCGTGAACTACGCGCGGACGCTGGGACAACTGGGCCTGTTACCACCTGAAATCGCGATCGCCACACAAAAACGAATGTTCGCGCGGCGCAATGTGGACCATCAAACCATCGATAGTCAATTGATCCACGACATGTTCTTGCTGACCGACAGCGAACGCCCCTCGGGCTTAAGTCCTCAGCCGATTGCGTTTTAAGCCGCGTTTTAAATCACTTTCTTTGATTTCTGATCCGGTTTTCGGTTTCTGAATCATATTTGGATACAACAATAGTGACAAAATGTGCCGGGCGAATGCCGAACTCGGTCTGTTTGAAATATTGCTGGTAGCTAAAATAGGCTGGGCTCTGGAGACCCATCATCTGGCCGATTCATTGAACATCTTCCAACTTCTCCCAATATTACCCAATATCACTTAATAGCTGGCGACCTATGTCTCTTCAAGATTTTTTCCAGAACGACAAACTGGCAATCTCCTTCGAACTTTTCCCGCCCAAAACGGCCGCTGGCGAAGCAAACCTGTACAAAAATGTAGCCGCGCTGATGGAGTATTCGCCCGACTTCATCACTTGCACCTACGGTGCTGGCGGATCGACGCGCGACAAAACGCTGGAAATTATCGAAAAAGTAAAATCTCAGTTCGACATTCCCGTCGCGTCGCACCTCACGCTGGTCGGCAGCAGCAAAGACGATCTCCGTGGTTATCTCAGCAAAGCCAAAGACAAGGGGATTGATTACATCGTCGCGCTCAGGGGTGACCCGCCCAAAGGCGAAACCGAATTCACTCAGGCCCAAGGTGGGTTGGAATATGCCAACGAGTTGGTCGAACTGATCAACGATGAGTTTTCGAATTTTGGTGTGCTTGTCGCGGGGTATCCCGAAACACACAAGGACGCCGTTAGCCCAGAAGTCGATTTGGAAAATCTGAAACGTAAGGTCGATGCGGGGGCCGATGCTGTCGTGACGCAGTTGTTTTATGACAACGATGACTTTTATCGTTTCCGTGATCGCTGCCAAGCCATCGGCATCGACGTCCCGATCGTTCCGGGCTTGCTCCCGGTCACCAGCCTAAAGCAAATCAAAAAAATTACGTCAATGTGTGCCTCGAAGCTGCCAAAGAAATTCGTAGATTCGCTTTCCAAGAGCGACGATGCCAAAGAACAGTACAAGGCCGGCGTAGATCTGGCGATTGAACAAACCAGCGATCTCATTGCTGGCGGCATCGAAGCGGTTCACTTCTATGTACTTAATAAATCGCAGGCTACTTCAGACATTCTTCGCGCGATCAACATTAACGCTTAAATCAGTCTGATCAGCGGTGCCACCAACCGATTGTGTTTCAAAACTAAGGGAGCTTTCCGTGTATCGCACCATTCTCGCATTCGCCGTACTAATTACGTTGACGATCAACGCATCGCTGTCGGGCCAGACGCCGGCAGCACAAGCATCACCCAATGCCAATAGCGCAGCCAGCGGCAATAGCGCAGCCAGCGTTAATAGCGCTGCCAACAAAGCAGCCAAAGCGGCGCGGATCGAAGCCCTTTACCAAGAATTGGCGGAAATGGTGCCAGGGGGTGTGGTCGCTGGATCACAAACAGAAAAATCATTAAGGGCCTCCGTCAATCTGATCGGCGACCAGAAACCTCTTGAGGCTCAACAATCGCTGAAAGATCTCGCCGCTGCCGATGCCAATTTCCCCCCCTCAGATCTGATGTTGGCGGCGTTAGCTTACTCGATCAAGGATAACAATTCAGGCAAGCGATTACTTGAACAGGCTGCGGTGAAAAACGAAGGCTATCCGGACGTGTATTTTTCGTTTGGCCAATTGGCGTTAACACAACAGCGATTCACCGATGCCGAAGCGCACGCAGAACTGGCGTTGCAAAAGATCCAAAGTGGATCCTTCACGCAAATCCAGATCGATCACTTCAAACAACGATACTACGAAATCAAATTCCAAACCGCCAAAGCACGTGGCAAGCTGGACGCAGCTAAACAATTCTTAAAGCAGCTAGAATCAGTCGCCCCCAAGTCGCCACAAACCTTAATGGGCAAAGCCGAAATGGCGTTCGAAGATAACGACATTGACCAGTCATTGGAGCTTTTGGCACAACTAAACTCTCTTTCTACGGGCAAACCTCAAGTTCCCCAATTGACGATCGCCAGTTGGTTTCAGCGTCGGGGCAAGACTCAAAATGCAGACCTTTGGATCAAGAAGGCCGCCGCTGAAAACACCGACAACGCGAACGTTCAAATCGCCGCAGCACAATGGTCATTGAACCGCGAAAAATTTGCCGAAACGCTCAGAGCCGTCAAAATGCTCGAGTCGATTTCTGGCGAAACGAATCTCAGCAAGGAAATTCGCGCCAAGGTCGCGTTCGCTCAAGGTGCCTACGAAATGGCCCAAGAGAAATTCGAAAGCTTGCTAACCTCTAATCCTGGAAATATTGACAACGCCAACATGTTGGCGTTGTCGATGATTCAAAGCACCGATGAAGAAACACGTAAGAAGGCTTTGCAATTGGCAAGCAAAGTAGCCAACGCGCAACCTAATAATTCGATCGCCCTCAGTTCACTGGCGTATGTGATGCTGAAATCGGGTAACACCGACGATGCCCGATCTATTCTGGCTAAGGTCGCCCAGATTTCTAACCCCAACGCCGAAGTCAGTTTCATTATGGCTTACATGCTTTCGGAAACAGGACAGCTGCCGCAAGCAAAGATCGTGCTGGAAAAAGTTGTGCAAACAAAGGGACTGTTCTTGTTCCGTGGCGAAGCAGAAAATCTGTTGAAGTCCGTTCTTCAATCGAGCCAAGGTTTGCCAGAACCGGGGAAATAGGCTGTACGCCGTTACGCGGTACGCGGTACTCATTACGCGGCACTCATTACGCGATACTAAGTCCTCGAGAATTTGGTGCAATTACCCAATGGCCGGTTTAAGAGACTTTACCGGACTAATTTTCTGGCAACGTGCGAGATAGTTATCCAAGCGGATCTCCTGTTTCACAAAACGTTCCCCCCTTCGCATCGGGCAGACGGCTCGTATCGCAGATAAACGATTCATCGGAATCGGTCATCGCCAACACCGCCAACATTGTCGACGGCTTCGGTCGCGGCACGCAGGGGGAGTTCATCCAATTTCTCGGATACGCGATGGGCAGCTTCAACGAAACTTAGGCTCATCTTTGTGCCTCGTTTGATCGCGAGTACAACACTCGGGATGAATGGGCCGCCGAGTATCAGGAAGCGACGTAGATTAAAAAAATGACCGTCAGTTTTCTTCGAAAGATGACAATGCACGGCTCTGGCGTCAAAAATATTCGCAAGTTCGTGGACTGGAAGGTAGAAAGTTGGCAGCGGCTGGAAAAAATTACCGGGGGGTAAGAAACCTGAGTGGCTGCTTGAAATTGAAAGGAAGAAAGGGGAAATAGATATAGTGGCCGAAAGGGATTAGAAAACAATGTACTCAGTAGTTTGTACTTTGTGCTTCCACCTACCAACCAAAAGACTGCTGAACTTCAACCGGCACCGGCACCGGCAATGAAGTTTCCGCTGGCAACGACGTTTCCCAAACCTGCTTCGCTTCGCGGATCATCGCCGCTTCGGCCATCGCTTCTTCCTTGCGAATCGCCTCTGCCTCGCGCTGCTGAGTCAGCTTCGCCGCCATTTCGTACTGGCGAATCAATCGTGGAATTAAATCACCGATGCTTTGCAATCCCGCGCGTGGTTTTGCGGATGACAATTGAGTGTGAGTAGACTGGATCATGGTAAGTTCCTTTGTTTCGCTGCCCTAGTGTTGTTGGCTCGTCTGGAACTATCATTGGCCGGCTCTGTGACACCTCTGGTCACCCCCCGAAATTTAGTTATGAAAATTTAATGTGATAGCATTCACACTCCGGCGCACCCTCTCAACTCAAGCAGAAAACCTGCTAAAATCCATGCTAACGCTGGACTTACGCCTGCCTATGGACACATTCGCAGGACCTCTCACCCTCTGAAAAATGCCTGTGCTCTGCCTGCTCCTGACAATCACCGCCTTCTGCTTGCTGACGCCATTGGCGACAGGACAGGACATCGTCGTACATCAATCCACCAGCGGTTCGACAGTTCGACGTGAAGGAACGATCAGCGCGTGGTCGGGTCTGACACTTCGGTTGGAGCACGCTGGCCGCACCCGCGACTTTGACGGCGACAAAATCATCGCCATCGAAACCCAATGGCCCGACGATTATCAAAAGGGCTTGAATGAACTCGCGCGACGCGATTACTCTTCAGCACTGAATTCCTTCTCAAACGCGATCAGGCAAGAACGACGGCCTTGGGCCCAAAACATCATCCGATCCAAGCAACTGGCCTGCTGCCTTGCCACCGAAGAACTTACCAGTGCAGCGCAGATTTTCTTTAAAATCATCGCCTCTGATCCTCAAAGTCGTTTCCTCCCCCTATGCCCGCTGCGCTGGACCGGCAATCAAATGGGCATGAATCAATCGGCGGCGGACTGGATCAAGTCCGATGAACCCATTGTGCAATTGTTGGGGGCCAGCTGGCGGATTGGAACCGATAGCACAGCCCGACGGGTTTTAGAAGACCTCACCGGCGACATTGATCCGACCGTCGCTGGTCTGGCCGTGGGTCAACTATGGAACGCGCGGCAGACGGCGATGAGTGCTGCTGAGATCGACGTGTGGTTGAAGAAATTTGAGTCGCTGCCGATCTCCGTCCGCGCTGGGGCGTGTTTCGCGATCGCGGCCGCCCAAAAGCGCTCTGGATTTAAAGACGCGGCGATCGCCAGCTATATGAGAGTAGTCATTTTACACCCGGACCAGCCTTTGGTTGCTGCACCGGCGTTGTACCAAGCCGCTACTTTGCTGCACAATACAGGGCGTAGCGACGGCGCTGCGAAACTAATGGCAGAACTTCAAACCAAGTATCCCGCCTCCAACTGGGCCGGGCGAAAAATAATCCAATAGCGATACCAACGCCGCGTCCCCCAAACTCAGACACGCCACCTCACACAGTGCCAACAAGAATACACAATGCACTTGCCAATCAAAAATACCTTGACGCAATTCTCACGACACCTCAGCGGCGTCCATGGGATGAAAACGTTCGCAACCGCCGTTATTATCTGCACCCTCTCACCCGCGATAGCGTTGGCTCAAACATCGGCAACTGAGGCCGAGGTTGCGGAAGCTCCGTCAAGCTTCTTTGCGATCTTATTCTCAGGCGGCATAACGGGTTTCATCATCGTAATGATTCTCATCGCACTATCGGTCTACTCCGCTTATTTAATTGTCGAACAGATTTTAACCGTCCGTCGCAACGAACTTATCCCGCCGGGGCTTGGCGAAACCGTTCAACAGGCTCTGGGCACTGGCGACATGCGAGGGGCGCGTCAAGCTTGCGAAGACAATCCCAGCCTCCTTTCGTTCGTGCTTATGCATGGTATCGCAGAATTGGAGTTTGGCTGGAACGCTGTCGAAAAGACGCTGGAGGATTCGCTTGCCGAACAAGCCGCTCGCATGTTCCGGAAGATTGAATACCTCTCGGTCATCGGCAACATCGCGCCCATGATTGGACTGTTGGGAACCGTCATCGGTATGATTCTGGCCTTTCAGAACGTCGCCTCAACTCAGGGCACCGCCAGCGCTCCGCAATTGGCCGAAGGCATCTATCAAGCGTTGGTCACCACCGTGGGAGGTTTGATTGTGGCGATCCCTTCGATTGGTGCGTTCGCAATTTTTCGCAACCGCATCGACCAGTTCATCGCCGAAGCCGCTCACATCTCGCAACATGTTTTCTCGCCACTTCGCCGACGCAGCAAAAAAGGCACGTAGAACGTACGATGCAAATCCCACGCTACAAATCGAATAAGAAACTGGGCTTTAACATGACGCCGATGATCGACGTCGTGTTCTTGCTGATCATCTTTTTTCTGGTCAGCAGCCACCTTTCCAAACAAGAAAATCAAATCGAGCTCAGCCTCCCCGTCGCCGCCTCAGCTGACGACGCCCCCAATCAGCAGACGCCACGCGTGACAATTAACGTCACCGCCGATGGAAAATACGCGCTGGCCGGTCGTCCGATCGCCGCCGAACGTTTACCGCAGCAGTTTGCCGATGTGGTGGCTAAAGAAGGCAAGGATTTGGAAGTCCGAATCCGAGGCAGTCGATCGGCACCCTACTCAGCCGTCGAACCGATCATGCTGGCATGTACCAAAGCTGGCATTTGGAACGTTACGTACGCCGTTTTTCGCGAGGCACAACAGTAGGCTATTCATGAAACGTCCCAGTACACATCTTCATCAACCCGACGCCATCGACATCGATCAGGCGATGACGCCGATGATTGACGTGGTGTTTTTGCTGTTGGTGTTTTTCGTTTGGACGGCAAGCTTTCAAGTCATCGAACAGATTCTGCCAAGTGAGCTTTCCTCCCAACTAGGCAACCAACATTCAACGCTGACGCCGCCACCGATCAAGGATTTCGAGGATGTCATCATCACTATTTCGTACGATGACGGTCGTCCCGCATGGACGTTGAACAAACAACCGATCCAACGTGTGGCCGAAATCGAGCGTCGGCTTGCCGCGATCGCTTCTGTCAATGCAGCGGCACCAGTCATCCTTCATCCCCAACCCAATGTTCCCTTGGAGTTCGTCATCCAAAGCTACGATGCGGCCAAATTGAGCGGGTTTACCAAAGTCGCATTTGCCGTCAATCCGAAATAGCTGCATACCTCCGTCACCGTTTTCGGACGGCCCAAACTTCGGGCGACACTGGCAACAATTACGAAATCAAGCGATCAATTCATGCGTCAAATCATCTGCCTATTCATCCTCCTGCTGACAGCCGTCGGTTCTGCGCGAGCCGATCGGTTCGATGAACGGGAGAAACGGTTCGTTGCCGGGCTGAGATCAAGGCAACTGCTGGACGTCGCCGAATCATACTGTATTGAGTTCCTTAGTCGCGTCGACATCACCACCTCCGATCAAGCAGCGTTAACCGTCGAACTCATGCAAAGCCGCGCGTCGCAGGCGCTGATCGCAACGGCGGATCAGAAAGATTCGGCGTGGCAATCAGTATGGCAGACCGAACTTGATTTTGAATCCGCGTACCCGCGACATCCCAAAGCAATCTTGATCACGATTCAAACCGCCCTTTCGCGGTTGAGCTATGCGGCGTCCATCCAACAGGAATTGAGCGCTGAAATGATTGCGCGCGGTGACGCCGAACTTTCGCGCAAAACAATGATCGACCAACTACGACAGGCGCGTCGAACCTTTGAAAAAGTAGAACGAGACATTGATCGCCTGTTGCCAGAACAACGGGCTAAATCACTGACCCAAGACGAACTGTCGGTGGATCAGTTAACCATCATGCGTAGCAACGTGCGCTATCAGTTGGCCAGATGCAATTTGCAGACGGCTTACAGTTACGACAAAAACGACACCATTAATCGAACCAGCATCATCAGCGACGTGCTACAGCGATTGTCAGAAGTTCAAAACAGCGTCAGCCCTCAACAACGCATCTGGTGGCTGGCCAAGATCACTCAGATCGAATGTCTGCGTCTGGTCGGCCGCAACGTCGACGGATGGAAGGTTCTCAATGGGTTGCCCGAAGAAGAACGTCCCACCGATCTGGCCAGCAATATTTTGGAGCAACGATTGTTGTTGGCCGTCGCGCGGGCTGACGTGGTGTGGGCTCAAAAGCATCTAAACCAGTCTGAGGACCAACGCCTCTCAGACCAATCGCCTCAAATGGACATTGCTCAAATGCAGGCCGCTGTCATGCTCTCAGACAACGCGGAATCAAACGCCGATCGCCAACGATGGCTCGATCGCGCCGCCAAAATCGTGCGCGACGTTCAGACGAGACACGGGGCCTACTGGAGCCGGCGGGCCGGACTGGCACTGATTGAGGCGACAGGTTCTTCCGCTGGTCTTAATGCCCATCGCCCCTCCGCCGGTCAGCGTGAAATTCTCATCCAGACGGCTCAGCAGGCCACTCGCAGTGGTAATAACGAAGACGCTTTACGCGCATGGCGTGGCGCGATTGAATTAACGCCGCCGGGTATTGAGCGACAACGCCTGCAAATTCACGCCAGTAAAATTTTGGAGGATCTGAAACGGAATCGGGAATCGGCCGAGATCTTGATGACCGGAGCTACGGAGCAATCGACATCGGAAATCGCCGCTGCGATGCATTTGCGCGGCTGCTGGAATTTGGCTCAGAGCGATGGACGCGCGGATTTATTGATTGGCCTTGGCCAGCACATCCAGATGTGGCCCGATCATTCAACGACTGAACAAGCCGCGATTTGGTTGGCAGCGGAGCTAAATCAACAGCAGGACTTCGAGCGTGCGATCGCGACCTTGACCAACCTTCGGCTTCCAATTTCCACCAAAATTATCGGCCAATTGCGAACCACGTTCTATCTGATGCAGGAACAGTTCAGCAGTGATCCTGAGCGGATCAAACCGCTGGCAAAAAAAATCGTTGAACACCTTCAACAATCTGCCGCTAACGCGTTGAATGCCACAAATGCTGAAATGCTAACGACAACGACGGCTGAAATTGCCTTGCTATCGGGTTGTTTGGACACCGCCGACGTCGGCAAGATACTCGCGCAACACGAATCCAAATTCCCCGTCGATCAACAATCGGACCTTCAGATGTACACCAGCTTACTCAACGCGCTATTGAATCAAGACTTGGCCGGCGCGATCGGTAACCTAAAAGCCACCTCGCCATCGGAGCTCGACTGCCGAAGACTCATGTCGATCACCCGTGCGCAGATGAAGGTTAATGCGCCGCTGGATCCTGAACGATCAATTGTTGTAAACGAGTACCTTTTAGCGATCGTCGAACGGGCTCAGA
>Ga0114956_1001197_pt1 | contig 20188 bp, 15 predicted proteins | sample MaitaG_FD_87304 | JGI IMG/M metagenome (GOLD analysis project Ga0114956, IMG submission 87304) | Marine algal microbial communities from Maine, USA - Maine_Asex2 metaG | ecosystem: Host-associated > Algae > Red algae > Unclassified | place: Maine, USA | collected 2015-01-05
ATGTCGGGCATCGCATCGAACTCGATTAACAACATTGCGCGCCCGTCGGGGCTGATGATGACACTGGGTTCGGGTTGGGCGTTGATAATATCGGTGACCGATTGCGGTGGCCGCCGATATCCATCGGCGGAGTTGATCGAAGGCGTTGAATTCATTGATTCGTGGGGGTGGAGCGTAAGTGTTAGATGCCAAATAGGTGCCGAATGCTGACGTCTGGAATGTCACAATTTACATTCAAAACGTTGCGAAATTTCGTGAACCTGTTGCGATTTGGAGACGTCATATTGTTGCCTTCTCATTGATGGAAGTGCCGCTTGACGCGGTTTGAATCAATGAAGTCGTGCTAAACACCGAGAGTTATGTGAATTTTTCTTATTCGGGCAAAACGGTTCAGTTTTTATGAAACATTAGGCACAAATATTGCGTCTAAAAAGTAGCTGCTTCCAAAACCTGTCAAACTTGCATTAACCTAAACGTGAGACTGGTGATGACCAATACCCAAAGATACAACAATTTGACCAGCGACCTCCCGAGGATTGCCTCGACAACAAAGAAGGCAAATCCGTTTCGCACAGAAGCCGAATTTGAAGGCTGGTTAGAACGACAACTTGACCAGCTGGAGAAGATGTACGTCGCTTTTGAGACCAAAGATTCTTTACGTGGTTTCTTTAAGCGTTAATTTTCGCTTTCGGGGACACTGCAATTACTGATAGTGGCCTCGATGATCTTTATATCGCGCTGCAAATTCTTGCGTCTTTGTTTTGCCAAGCACGCGCTCGAGCAATAGGTAAGGTCTCAGCCCCAGCACTTTCGCCTTTCTGCCAAAATCATCTGGGTTTCGACTTTTGCACGCTGGACAATGTACGCCCTTCTCTCGAGGCGTTTGAGATTCGAATCTACACTTTTCACAGGCGCGATTCAATTTCCAATGGGTACCATCTGAAAATCCGCCGGGAATCAATTCAACAAACAGACGCATTCGGTGATCTGCGCACCGTTGACAGGCGTCCGCGAACTGTTGGAGCGGCGCATGATCAGCGCGTTGCGGGGCGACCATTGTGAAGATGGAGGCGAGTTGAGTGATTGCGGTTTCTTCGATCCATTTTTGAGTCCAGAGCCGGTAGAAGCCGTTTTCTTCGGCCATCGCATGGTCCACCAATGAAATCAAATTGTCCGCTGGAAGAACTTGTGTTTGCATCGTATGGCCGAAGGTGAAGTTTAGGTTTACGCTCACCAACCCAAAGCAACCGGCCCAGTCGGTTTTTAAGTCGGCGTTGCAATTAGCATCGCAATCGCCACACTGCTGCGACAGCGATGCCGCGTCCCCAAAAAAGTCAAAAACTTCATCGGCGTGAAAGGCACGAAACGCTGATGGATCGCCGGTCGGGGCAGGGTGTACGCAAATATCTTCAAGCACACGGGCCTCGCGATATCCGTTTGATAATTCACGTAGATTTCTAAGTTGACGGAATGTTTGATCGGCTAAACTTTCGACATCTAGGTCACGCAGCGCACAATCGTGTTCGATTGCCCAACGGATAAAGGGCGGAGTCGGACCGAGAACGGCAGCGGTTCGTTTCATCGACGAGAGCAATTTTGAAAAAGTAGACGGGACGCGCGGCGGACCTAGTGGCGGAAGTGACGGTTACCGGCGAAGATCATCGGAATCCCCTGCTGGTTGCAGGCGTCGATGACTTCTTGGTCACGGACACTACCGCCGGGTTGAATGATCGCCTTCACGCCAGCCTCGGCGGCCAGAGCGATGCTGTCGGCAAACGGGAAAAAGGCATCGGATGACAGAACCGAACCCGCAGCGGCATCTGGGCCTGCTTTACGGACGGAAATTTGCACCGAATCGACGCGGCTCATTTGTCCGGCACCGACGCCGACGAGTCCACGATTCTTTGACAGGCAAATTGCGTTGGATTTGATGAAACGAACCATGTGCCAGCCGAATTTAAGTTCGTCCATCACTGCATCGTCAGGTTGGACTTCGGTGACGATCTTCCAACTGGCATCATCGTCGGGTTGGTTATCCGCCTGTTGCACTAGCATACCACCGGCAAGGTTTCGGAACTCCATCGTGGGCAGGCTTGGTTTTAGATCCCCAACAGAAAGCAAACGTACGTTCTTTTTCCATTTGGGCTTTGTCTTGAGAATCTTAAGTGCGTCCTCGTTAAAGCTTGGCGCGACGATTGCCTCTACAAAAAATTCGCCCTCCGATAAAAATTCTGCTGTCGCGGCATCGACGGGCCGATTGATGCCGATGACGCTGCCAAAAGCGCTGACGGGGTCCCCGGCGAAACCTTTTTCACAGGCTTCGGCCAGCGTACCTGCCGTACCTGCGCCGCAGGGATTGTTATGTTTAATCACCGCACAGGCGGGGTCGGGCAACCCGCGCACCATATTTAACGCGGCATCAAGATCGAGCAGATTGTTGTAGGAAAGTTGCTTCCCGTTGAGCTGCGTGGCGTCGATTAAGTTTGCTTCTTCGATCTTCTTCGAACTGTACAAAGCTGCCTGTTGATGGCTGTTCTCACCGTATCGCAAGACGGCTTCACGTTTTAGGTGGATGTTGATCGTGGCAGCGAAGGTTTCTTCGTCGTTGGAGGCAAAGTAATCAGCGATCGTGGTGTCATAGGCGGCCGTGTGTTCAAAGGCTTCGGCCATTAATCGGCGACGCAAACCGTCGGATGTGGATTTCGAATTTTTTAGTTCATTTATGACGTCATCGTACTGCGCGTTGGAAGTAACCACCGTGACAAATTTATTGTTCTTTGCTGCGGCACGTACGAGGCTCGGCCCCCCGATGTCAATCTGTTCAATCGCTTCGGCTTCGGTGATTCCTTCTTTTGCGATCGTGGCGGCGAAGGGATATAGATTAACGACGACCAGTTCGAAAGTCTTAATATCGTGGTCGGCTAAAGATTTTTTATCGGATTCCAAATCGTGACGGCAGAGAATGCCCGCAAAAATCTTCGGATGAAGAGTTTTCACGCGTCCGTCCATCATCTCTGGAAAACCCGTGTAGTCCGCCACGTCGATGACTTCAATATCGGCATCGCTGAGATGTTTTCGAGTGCCACCGGTGCTGTAAATTTCCACGCCCGAGCCTGCTAAGGCTTTTGCAAATTCAACGATACCTGTTTTATCACTGACACTAATAAGTGCTCGTTTAATTTCTGGTGCAGACATTTTTAGAGTCTTTTTAAAGATCATGGGTAGACAATTTCAATGGCCAGATTGTCGAAAACCAACCGCCAACCGCAACCGCTAAAATGTTTGCTAACTAAGAAAACGAAACTTCCGCGTTGGAACTAAATGAATCGGAGAAGACATGCCGGTTCCGCAGTGAAGTCTTGGGGGCACACAGACATTATCGCGCGAAGGTTCCTACTTGTTTTGATGGCCCAGAGGTACGATTAGTCTAATTTTTCTGGTTTTAGCAATGTGATCGCGAATGACGGAGCCTACAATTCTGGCACCTTTGTTGGCGTGCTGAAATTTAAGCATTGTCCACTGCGTTGAGTCTGCAACGCAACTATATTAAGGACTTCATTACCGCGTCACTTCGAGCCCTCCTTTTCTTATGACGGGCCATCTTGAGGATCCTGCCATTTCCAATCCCGCCGCCTTTGCGAAGAATAGTTATTTGCAAAGGATTTACGCGCGCCTACCCTGGGCCGTGTTTTGGGCGCTGGCCGCACAAGGCGTGTTGAGCATCACGCGGTTCTTTTCGAAAATGGTTGTCGGCGGAAGGTTCGGATCGGGCGAAGCAGGCTACGGTTCAGAGGCTGACCTAGCGTACTTTGATGCCGCGTTTGGGATTATGCTACTGGTGCTTGGTTTGCATGAAGCATTTGTCACCACGCCGCTGACTTTTTTCAACCACCGAGAAAAGAAAACGATTGAGCAAAAATTCGCTGGAAGGATGCTGTGCTTGTCGCTGATGTTTTCGGTTGTCGCGTTAGTCGTGATGGTGATTGTGACGTGGTGCCAATATGCATTTTTTGAAATTGGGCACGGCTTTCTTTTTGCGATGATTGCACTGACGGTCTTGCTGCCGTTCCAAGCGGTCAAAGAATTCTCTAGACGCTGGTTGTTAGCGAATCTGCGGGTTCGGGAGTCGACGGTGATAGAGATTGGGTTTGCGGCCATTTTTTTAACGTTGATAGGTGGCCTGTTTTATCTGGCTGAGATTAACGCCGCGACGGTGTTTGGCATCACAATTATTGCAAACTTTGTATGCTTAATTGGTTGGTGGATCTTTTTCAAAAAGTCATTTTCGTTGGATTTCGTTGGCGTTGAACAACAGGCCTTGGACAATTTCCATTACGGAAAATGGATCGCCGGTGAAAATCTCAGTTCGGTTGCGATGATGTATTTTTCCCAGTGGTTTCTATTCACCATGATTGGCGAAAAAGGCGCTGGCGTCTATTCGGCTTGCCTGACGATTGTGTTTTTGGCGAACCCGTTCCTGTTGGGCGTTTCAAGCATCTTTGCGCCGCGCGTCGCTCAAGAATTCAGCCAAAAGGGCTGGAAGGGAATGTTCCCGATACTCTTGACCTACAGCGCGTTTGTCGGGTTTGTGCTGATCTCGTTTTCGGGGACGCTGTTCTTTATTGGCGAATCGTTAACGACGATGGCGTTCGGTGAAAGGTATGCAGATTACTTTGCAGCCGACGGTGGAGGTAGCAATACCGTCACGTTCATTTTAAGTTTGGCAATGCCCTGTTTTGGGCTGAGCTTTTTGTTGACGTGCTGTATTCTGGCTGCGGATAAGCCAATCTATTGCTTCCATGCCGCGGCAGTGGGGATGATTGCCACGATCGGTGTGAATTTCTCCTTCGCGGAACCTTCGCTCATGTCAGCAGCTTTGAGTTTCGTCACGGGCGCGTTGGCTACGATGATCTTCAGAGCGTTGGTCGTACTGAAACTGTATCGTGATGATCAAAAAAACGGTGGAATCCATCCTCCGAATTGGCATCCGACTGACCAGAGCGCGTCTGCCAGGCACACCGATTTATCGCGTTAGATTGGTCGGTTGCGTTCGTTTGGAATGAGCGGCAGCACTGTTTGGGAAGGGCGCGATAGAAGTTCGTAGATTGAACAAAACGACTTTGTTTTTGCCGTTAAATTTCGCCTCTTGGATACATTTCGAAGCTCGATCATAAGCTTCCTCGAAGGTGTTAATCGGGTTCAGCTGGTGTACTCCAAAACTACAGGTCGCCGTCGTCTCTTCGTCGATGCGTTTTCTTAATAAGCAAGCCACGTCTTTGGCTTCAACGCGGTCCTGCCCCAAACAGATAACCACAAATTTATCATCCTTCCAGCGGCCAATCGTCAGCCCTCGAGCCGTGCCTTCTTTCAAGATTTCCGAAACTTGGATGATCAGCGCGTCTCCAGTGGCCATTCCATGGGCTCGGTTGATCAGTTCCATATCATCAATATCGACCAGAATAATACTCGCCTTTGCCTCTCCATTTCGGACCGCCTGCAGCGCTTCGTTGATAGCATCCTGCATTCCGAAATTGGTTAAAACTCCTGTAAGTTCGTCGGTGCGTTGTAATTCAATCGTGTCTGAATTTCTCTTATCCGAAGATGAGATTGACAAGTCTGTTTTCGAAGGGGATTTCTGTTGAGCTGCTTGATTTTGTCGGATTCGCCGAATCGCTCTCGTTTTTTTCATTCTCAAAAAGACCTGGAAACACAAAGGAATTGCTAATAAACCCCAGGTTCCAAACAAAATTCGGTAGAAGATTGCCGGCGTAATCAGCGGACCACGGAAACAAATTTCTTCGATCACTACCACACCGCTGTTAGCCTGGCTAGGATTACAAACGGAAATTTCGATCCATTCAACATGCGAAAAAGTTGCCGAAACGTCCTCGGGAACAACCGCTTTTTCGGCGACCCACCATCGCGGAACGACAAAGGAATCCCTTGGCAAAGAAATCGAACTCGATTGTTCGGTCAGTTGGACGAACGCTTCGTTATATTTGCAGGTTGTGGAATCTTCGTTATCGGTGAGGTGATCAGGACGATCTCGAAGATACAAAAGAAACTGCTGCTTCCCCTCGCCTTTCGCACGTGCTTTCATGGTGACCTCGGTAAACCAATCCAGGTCTAAAACGCTATCCTCGGTAGCAGGCGACAGAAGGAACACGGCAAAGGAAGTTAAGTTGGTGTCCTCAGTCCTGTATGAAAAACTAAACTCGTTTTCGCTTGAGAGATCTTCGGTGAAGCTTGTGCCACCATGTTGGCGATCATCTGAAGCTTCGGTCATCCAATTCGCAGTTTGGGCGTCAATGGTGAACTCCCTCGTGAACGTTTGGAAAACGACCACAAGCACGATCGTAAGCACAAAGAGAATCGCCGCCAGCGATTCAATTTTTACGATTGAATGTAAGAGTCCGTTTTTCATTACACCAAAGAGAGAGAAGGGAGTCAGCAGTGAATACAAGAATGGTGTGCGTGCGTGATAGAGATGCAGAAAAGTACAATCTTTTTATGCGCTAATTCCACGTAAAACCAAATTATGGTGCCTTAATTTTGCGTAACTGTTGGGGGTCCACGGCAAAATTGGACTGGTCAGAACATCCGGAAAACTCGATCGGAATGACTGAACATACAGCAGCTTCGTTTTGTGATGAAATATCCGAATATGTGTTAAGTTAGGCTTGAAGCTCAACCGGTTCACGTATCGGCGCTGGACAATGGGGACGTCGAGCGTCGTTTTTCGTTAGTTCTCCGCAGCAAAGCTGAGCATCGCTAAGGCGGCCAGTTTCGTGCGTGGGACAAGGCTTTCGGGGATCAGAAATTCGTTGCTACTGTGGATGTGTCCGCCGCATGGCCCCATCGTGTCGACGTTGGGCAGACCAGCATCCGCAAATTTATTGCCATCGCTGGCCCCACCGGTACCTTTGAACTCGAAAGAAATATCGAGAGCTTGGCCACATTGGGTGATTCGTTGCTGAATCCTTTGGGCATCTTCGTCGGTTGGTTTGGGGGGCGACGTAAAGCGACCGTGCATCTCTACTGAAATGCCATCGAGTTGATTGTATTTTTTAACGAGATCTTCAAAATCTATTTCGACGCCGTTCTGTTCCTCAAGATCCTTCACGCGCACGTTGACTCGCCCAACCGCAAGATCGGGCACCATGTTCAATGCCCCGCCACCGCTGATACGCCCCACGTTAAGGATCACATCGGGTTCGCCATTGAGATTATCGATTTCGTTGAGCAGTCTCGCCAACGCAGTGATAGCGTTTCTGCCGGCCGCGAAGTCGCGACCAGAATGAGCTGATTTGCCTCGCACAATGAATGTGAAATTCCCCGATCCCTTCCGGTCCGAAACCATGTGCCCGCCGGGCAACGCTGGTTCGAACAACAAACCAAAATCGCAAAAGGAAGCTCGTGACCGAATGAAGGATTCGCTGCCGGGAGATCCGATTTCCTCATCCGGATTGATGATGACCTCCCAACCAATTTTCCCCGCCAGAGGACTTTGCTCAAGCGTTTTGAGCGCATAGAGCATAACAATCAAACCACCCTTTGCATCCGCGACGCCGGGCCCGTTGAGCTGTCCCCCATCTGTCATTTGGCAGATTTGAAATTCATCGTCTTGAGAATAGACGGTGTCCATGTGAATGCACAACATGATTTTTTTGGGTGCATCTGGATACTTCACGATATGAATGATTTCCCCCAACGGCTGATTTGAGCTAAGACCGTCGTCGTCGATAGAAGTCATCGGTTCGGTGTCGACGAGTTCTAAATCACCGCCCAGGGATTCAAATTGGCTGATCAATTTTTCCTTGACCAACGCTATTCCTGTCAAGTTAATTGTGTGGGAGTTTATGTTACAAAGTTCGATGATCGCCGTAAGCATTTCATCTTGTTGATCGTCAATCCAAGTAAGGTGTTGAAGTAAATCTTCCATCGCAGTGTCCTATTGAGCTTTGGTGGTTTTGAGAGGTGTTGCAGGTTCCTCGATCGCGGTTGTAGATTCTGAGTTGCTGTCGTTGTTCTCTGGTCGAGATTCTTTCTCAGAAGCGATTCTTACCTTCCAAATTGGCTGGCGAACAGTCTCGCTGGTTACAATTAAATATTCATTGTCGTTTGTGAAGCAAATGGCTTCTCCTTGAACCTGCAGCGGCATCGGGAGCGTTTTCGGTTTGGAATTATTAAATACTTGCTCCCAAGATGGCATTTCCCCAGCTGCGAGAACGCGCTCGAAAAGATGAGCGCTGAGGTAGTTTCGAATCGCAAGCCTTTTACCATCGGGAGAAATCGACATTCCTGTAACGCCTCGAAATGGAAAGGAAGCAATTCGTTTTGCGACCAGCAATGCCTCCTCTTTCTCTTCTTCGTTGTCGACTTCATCCAAGTTCAGCTTCAACTGGTAGATGCCGGGTTGGCGGCGAATGGCGGTCTCCAAAAAAATCTTTTCAATTAAGAACACCGATTCGCCATCTGGGGTGCTCGCGACGGCTTCGCAGTTTCGCGGACCGTCGTCAAACCGAAAATCGAAACATCTATTTTTCAGCTTCTTTGAGAAAGATTTTTTCTTCCTGGGTTCGAATTTTGGTTCCTCGAAGATATACAACTGACATCGTTGACGGCGAGCCACGTTGTCGCCGACATCCGCGACCATTAAGTAGTGCTTGCCGTTTCGTTGAAAGCTTGACATCGCTTCCCAGTCTCTATTTTTGGTCTTCTTGAGTTCGCATTGGGCTAAGGTTTGCCCTCGATTTCCAAACAGATAAACATCGGTGCCGTGTCCTGAATCGTTGATCGTCCAAAAAGCGTCCTGGAGGAAATGAGATGTCGCCAATCCACTACTTTCAGAGATTTTTTTCGACCTCAATGTTCCAAGCATTGTCAATGCTTCGTCAGGCGCGTTGGATCTTGCTTGGGCAAATAAATTGCTCGTTGAGAACCCAAGGCTGCTGAGCAGAGCAAGCAACAGTGCGATTTCGAGAGTCGTGCGCAAACTTAATTCTTTCAATGTCAGGAAATGAATCCTGCGATTATATACCACTGAGTAGATTGAGACTGCGGGCGTGATACTGCGGGATTGACGCAATTAGTCATTGCCGTTTCAGTGCTGCAATGCTGAATCATCTTCGTAAATACCGCGTATGCGGCAGATTGACATTGTTATCACCTAATAGAGAGCCGCTCATTTGAGCCGCCAATCCCCGCATCCTGTTTAACTTGCAAAAAAATCTTGCCAAAATGCTCAGTTAAGCGGATTACGAATTGAATGATATTTGGAATCGAAGACTCTAATAATTGGTTACAATAGCTTCTTCAAACAGGACTCTTCTAGGATTATCTATGGCGATAGATCCGTCAAACTTCGAACCGCATTTCCCTGCTTCACGGTCGGGTGATTCACAGAACGCGGATTCGCAATCAGTAAAATTGCAGATCACGAGGCGTCGTCAAAGCTTGGATGGGTTAGCGGAGACCGTCAACGATCAGCCACCGGGAAAAACTCGCAAACCGCTGGATTCTATCGCCGCGACTCCCGCTACGCCATTGACCGAAGAAGCCAATGCGGCGGAAGCCAATGATGCGGAAACTGTTTCCGATGCCGATGCGGCTTCACTGTCGCGCCGCGATCAGGAGTTGTTGCGAAGGCAGCAAGAGAATGAACTTCGGAAAAAGAATCTTCAAACAAACAATTCTGGTTCGCTGTGGCCCGCCTACACCTTATTCACTTCAACGGTCCTGTTGTTGGCAGCATGGCTGATCGGGCCGAGGTTGGTCGAGGAGTACAATTTTGCTGCAACACGCGGTAAAGTCCGCGCCGAGTATGAAAACGCGGTTCATCTGCTTGAGGAACAGCCCCTTGAGCGAGTTTCCAAGGCGTTTCAATTGGTTGCACATAAAGTGCGCCCCAGTGTCGTCAGCATCAACGCGATTAAGAAAATTTCTGGGGGAAGGCGGGGTAGCCACCTGACGGGATTTGGGTCGGGCGTGATCATGTCTTCGGAAGGCTATATCATCACCAACGCGCATGTCTTGGAGGACGCTTCTTCATGCCAAGTGCAACTGCATGACCGTAGCCGACACGAGGCGGAACTGATTGGTATCGATCTCTTTAGTGATCTTGCCGTGCTGAAAATAGATGCTCATAGTCTTGTCCCGGCGAAATGGGGAGACAGCGACGAAGCGAGCGTGGGCTCGATCGTCTGGGCCATCGGAAGTCCTTATCGTTACGAACAAACGGTGACCTCTGGCATTCTTAGTGGAAAAAATCGGCCAGGTGACAAAACACGAAAACAGAATCTTCTTCAAACCGATGCGGCAGTGAATCCCGGCAACAGCGGCGGACCTCTAGTTGATGCCAACGGTGACGTGATCGGCATCAACACGTCGATCTATGGCGAGAGTTTTCAAGGTATCAGTTTTGCCGTGCCGAGTTCGACGGCTCAGTTCGTTTACCGACAGTTGATTGAAAAGGGAACGGTCGTCCGAGGATACTTGGGCGTTCATCCACGCGAGGTTAGCCATCGGATGGCAGCCAACTGGTCGCTGCCGGATCTCGACGGAGCGCTGTTAGAAGGTGTGAATGCAAATTCTCCGGCCGACCGGGCCGGCATTCGCGGAGGAGACGTCATCCGTTCTTGGAATGGCAAAGCGATTCGCCGCTACAACACCTTGTATCAAATGGCGGCGATGGCAGCGCCTGATAGTAAGGTCGATGTTGTCCTAATTCGCAACGGGCAAGAATTGCGAAAAGAGGTCGTCCTCGGTGAACTGCCTCAGTCAAATCAGGTCTCCAAGGTCGAGGCATCGCCAACCGCTCCCTTACCGGTGCCTAGAAACCTAGAGAGCTCTGGCCGGCGAAACGGGTATCGCCGATAGTCGGACGTTTTTCGCTGTCTCGTTCATCTTCGCGTACTGTTCTTGGGGCGTAGGAAGTACCTCAACTGCGCCGGCTCCAAACTTCTATTGAATCATAGACTGAAGGTAACCGCCTGTGGGGCGGCTGATATATGTTGGGAATTGGCGAAGTTGCGGCGCTCACAGCGGCGTTCATGTGGGCAATTTCCAGCATGATTTGGCGGCATGTGAAGCTATCCGCCGGCGCGATGAACCTCAGTAAGAACGCGCTGGGACTGTCGCTGATGCTGCTGCACTTGGGGGTAATAACGGCGGTCACTCACGAAGCCGCATTTACCGCTTCGGCTGCTTCGATCGGGTTGTTGATTGCCAGTGGTTTGATTGGAGTCGCAATCGGAGACACGCTGTTCCTCCGGAGTCTACAAATCTTGGGGCCGCGGATCTCATTGATGATGGCGACGACCAGCCCAATTTTTTCTGTGGTACTCGGGCTGATCTTTCTGCGCGAGCGGTTGCTGATCATTGCAGTGGTCGGGATTCTCTTGACCGTTGCCGGTTTGATCATCGTTTTGACCGATCGGGCGGCAGCCAAAGAAGCCCCCAATGTGTATCCCGGTAAAGTCGCGACAGGTGTTTGGTGTGGAATCTCCGGAGCGTTCTGCCAATCGGTGGGAGGCGTGCTGTCGCGGGCCGGATCGCAGGACTGCAGCGGTTTAGAAGCAGCCATTTATCGCGTCACCGTTGGCATGGTAGTGCTGATCGTCTTTTACTACTGCCGTGGCAAACTAAATGCGATTGTCCGGAGCGTTTTGCAGTTCGATACGATTAAGCTGATATTGCCGGCAACCGTGATTGGAACATGGATGGGTATTTGGCTGTGCCAAGTCGCGTACAAGAATTCAGATGTTGCCATCGCTCAGACCTTGCTTTCTACCTGTCCGCTGTTCGCAGTCCCTGTGATCTGGATCTGTGATGGACGCAGACTCTCGGTGCGTGGATTTTTGGGAACGTTGATCGCGGTGACAGGCGTTGCACTAGTGATCAGGTTCTCTTATTAGCGGGTCAACGTCTCATTTGAATCAAGATCCTTGTTATTAACGCGGTGACGAAACGGTGAGCGGCAAGGCGTCAGCCGCCGGTTCTGCCCGCCATTAACAGTGGCTAGTGATCGCTGGCACTTATTTTAGATGGACGGGGACTCGAAATACAAATCCGCAGCGCGAGCAAATAATATTTTTCCGCGGGTGACGACTCACTTGTTGGCGCGTCGTGTTTGTATTGCGGGGCTCACGCCCAAAAACATCTAAAGAAAAGGGCCGCAGTTTTCACTGCGGCCCTTTTGATTTACATCTGGCGATCTGAAGCAATCTCAAGCGATCGCCAGTTCGTCGACCTCTTTCGCCAGACGCTTTCGCGCGACGTGCAAACGACGCTTGATCGTTCCCAAAGGAGCTTCGAATTGATCGCTCATTTGCAACAGGCTTTGACCTTCGACGTAGAATGCGACCAGAGTGTCGCGATCCATCTCGCCCAAGCGATCCAGTCCTGCGCGAACCTGATCTTTACGTTCGCTGATCAGAACCGCATCTACCGGAGAACCGGCATCCGAAACGGTTGCTTCTAACAACTCAGGTTCAACTGAGATTGCAGGAGCTTTTCGGATAGACTTGTTGATGGCCATACGAACGGTGATCTGACGCAACCAACCGATGAAGCACTCAGGCGTTCGCAGTTGGTCGATCTTTTGCATCGCCTGAACGAAGACATCCTGCGACAACTCTTGAGCGTCAGCAGCAGATCGCAATCGTCGGTTGGCGATAGCCAGAATCGTAGGTTGGAATCGCTCGAACAGTTCTCCGAAGGCAACGCGGTCTCCAGCTTGAGCAGCGCGGACTAAATCGGCAGTAGATCGAATTTCGTTTAATTGAGTAGTGATAGCGTTCATGGTTCTCTTTTTCTGAAAAACGAATTTCCCATTGGAAGGGGATCGCCGTTTGAATCGTGAAAGGATCGTGCAGAATCGAGAATCAGTGTTGGCGATTTGGATACGCACAAGCACAAGAGACTCGGAACTTAATCCCAGACGCTGCAAGAGCTAATTTTTCGTTGCCTTTGGTCTACGTTATGGAGACTGTGGCGACGTTGACCTAGTAGGTCTTAGCTATATCGCTGCGATCTGGGTTGCGTCAGCCGCTGATGGTCGATGGCATCATTGCCTCGTTCATCAATGGGGTTGACCCAAATGCCGGGGGACGCGGTGACCGGAATCAGCCCTAGCGTGAATGCATCATTCGCATTCATCACATTGGCCGGATTTATCCCGGTGGTTACCGCGCCTAATAGCCTTCTTAGTCCGCCGTTGATTGGCAGAATTTCGCGTAGGCTTTCGGCACACGATTTGAGGTGCGAGTATTGCGAGGATGATTTGCACAACATCTCTGTACCTTCGGCGCTGAAACGGATGACGTTTGCGATTGAAGTAAAGATGTTTGAACGCATTTCATTGCTCCCACGTGACTGGCACGCATTTAAAGAGAACTCTTAGTGCCGCTTTCTAGTATGACGCTTCGGTCACCATGAAAACGGAAGGTGATGGCAAAACGATATTAAATCGCCGCCATCGGAACTATAGCACAAAATCGGCTGATAGTCGTGGGAATCCTGACCCACTCCCTTACAGACGTTTTCGGCATGCAAGGGTTCGCCAGTTTCCAAAATTTTTGATGGAAATTTTACCAGCAACAGTTTGTGAATTTTGTCACAATCTTTCGCCGGGAAAATGGCTGATTTCCGCAGTTTTTCAATCGAATGTGCAACCCGAATGCGTCAGCGCGGCTCGTTTCGATGGAACTAAAGCACTCGCCTACACATTTTTCAGTCGCGCTATCGCGAGCCCGACACGCAGAGGCTTGCTGAGATAAACTGATTTAGATTCTATATATTAGCCGTTCAGGCGGTAGCTAAATAGCACTTCCTATAGTTCTTTTAACCACGGTGGTGGCTTCAGCGATCAACTCACGGTGAAACCGGAGAACTATTTGCAGGAAGAAACTGTTAGGCCCAAAACTACTTCATCGCCGCCGGCGTGACCGACTCGAACAACTTCTGTACATCCGGAAATTCTTCGTCGGTGTCACCCGCTTTAAGACGTGCTTCGTACAAATCAGCTTTTAACTCCTTGAACTTTTCAGCGTACGTTGGGTCATCGACCAGATTGTTCATCTCGTGAGGATCGTTTTTCAGATCGTACATTTCCCAGAAAGGCTCGGTGTCCTGAGAGAGATCCGGATTGTAATACCATTCGTCTTTCAACTTTCGGCCATAGAAGAAAATCAATTTGAACTGCTCGTTGCGAATCCCAAAATGAGCCGGATTGTCATGGTGAGCCATGTGCATCCAATAGCGATAATAAGAACTCTTGGGCCAATCCTCCGGAGTGTGGCCGCTGAGATTGGAGACGAAGCTTCGTCCCTGCAACGCTTGATCTGGTTCCAGTTCTTCGATGAATTTTTCTGCTCCGGCCATCTCCAACAGAGTCGGGCAAAAGTCAACGTTGTTGATGATGTCTTCGTTGACGGTGCCGGGCTCAAAACGCGCCGGGTAGCGCACCAAGAACGGCATCCGCAGCGATTCCTCATACATCCAACGTTTATCAATATAGTCGTGCTCGCCCAGCATAAATCCCTGATCAGCGGTGTAGATAATGATTGTGTTGTCCAACTGGCCGGTCTCTTCTAAGTGGTCCAACAGTCGCCCCACGTTGTCATCGACGCCTTTGACCGTTCGTAGAAACTTCTTCATGTAGCGCTGGTAGGATTCGGTCGTGTATTGTTCGTCGTCCAATGTTTGATCAACGAACATGTGCATGCCCATGTTGCGTCGTTTATTACGATTGGAAACGCTGGTGCCGTAGACTTCTCTGCCCACCGGGCCGTGGTGCCCGCGATTGCGCAGGCTATCGGGTTCGGGAATCGTTTCATTCTGATAAAGAAAATCATAACGTTCCGCATTTTCGAAGTCATCGTGCGGTGCCTTGAAGTGATGCATTAAAAAGAAGGGCTTCTCCTTTTCCTTCCGCGTCTTAAGCCACTTCAACGAGATGTCGGTGATCGCGTCGGAGGAGTGTTTGTGCACGCGCATCGTATTCTTTGGCCACGGCTGATTTCCCCGCACGCGAAATTCGGGATTGTGATACCAACCTTGCCCCGGCAACACGGTGTAGAAATCAAACAACTCCGGTTCAACCTTAAGATGCCACTTGCCGATCATCGCGGTTTCATAACCGGCCTGTTTGATCAGCCGTGGCACGGTGTGTTTGCGAACGTCAAGCGGTTGAATCAGCGTGGTGACGCCGTTAACGTTGGAGTACTGCCCGCTAAGAATCGTGGCGCGGCTGGGCGTGCAGATGCTGTTGGTGCAAAAGCAATTCGCCAACCGCACGCCTTGGGCGGCGATCCGGTCGATGTTGGGCGTCGGGTTTAGATACGCCAATCGGCCGCCATAACATCCGATGCCCGTCGATGTGTGATCGTCGGACATGATGTAGAGGATGTTGGGTTTCTTCACCTCGTCAGCTTTATCGGCAGCTTGGTCAGCGGACACCGAGGCGGCCGCGCCAACGTTAAGTGCAAGAAATAAAACAGCATTCATCGTTTGGCGAATGCGGCGGTCGGAAAAGCAAAGAGATACAGCTTCTAAGAAAGGCATGTTTTTTATCTTGCAGTTGTGACGGTGAAGGATGAAACAAATGTCGCTATAGCACGATCTTGCGATCGTTAACAATCATTCTACGTAAACGAATCCCCATTGCCAAATTCGAAATTAGGTTTTTAAAGGACTTAACGCTGATTCGATCTGCGAAAGTTCGGCCCCGAAAACAGCGATCGCGACTTTGTTGAGCGATTCTCGGTTGCCCGACAGGTGCGTTGTTCGGGGCGTGTGCGTGAAGCTTTCGCCCGGCTTCAACGCCAACGCGGGGCTGACGGTTTCCAATTCGAAAAACCCTCCCATTCCTTTGCCGGAGTCGTTGGGCCCGTCGTTGTAGGCATTAACAACGTCTCCCGCAAAAGGCTCATCCTGATACTCCCAAAGATTGTTGGTGTACCCATCAGGAGCCGTCTTGGGCAAATTAAATTCGACGATTGTGAGGGTTTGGCTGGAGGGGTTCCAGCCGCCGATCGGCGAACAGGCTCGCGCGAAGGAGATGCCCAGTTTACTGCGGAAGTTTCCATCGCCCCTGAGAAATACTAGACTCAATTCTTCGGAAACCTTCAGGCGATCATGGTCCAGTTTCCCAAAATAGTCAGCCGTTACGATTTGACCAAGCTCTGATTCACTGCCGGGTTGGAAGGGAATTATCATTACGGCATCATCGGCTGGAGGGTTCAAGCAAATAGTCCAAAGACCGATCAAGCCTGTTTCAGCAACCCAAGGACTGTCTCCGGCGTTAGTGATTTTATTGAAGGACTCGTGAGAAACGACCTCTATGTCCGGCGGGAGCACCAACGAAAGATTTTGCTCAACTTCCGCCCGGTTCTTAAGTTCAACACGACGCTCTAGTTCAAACTCGAAAGTGAAACCACTCATGTTGGTGACCGCAGCGCGCTTTTGATAGGTCAACGACCGCGCGTTGCTGTCGACCAATTCGAAGCTCTCAGAATCGATACACGGTGGCGTTCGCCAGTTCGCGAAAGTCATTTCCACATCGGGATCAAAGAAGACCGAGAATTGTCCGCCTTCTGGGGAAATCCAAATTCTGTCCTCGCCTCCAAATAGATTTATCTGCGGATCAACCATTCCTTTCTCAACCGCCGCGCGATTAATGTATCCGTTGCTCTGTTGGGAATCGCCTGAAAAATTGGAGGTCATCGTTCTGCCCTGCAATGCAGCGACGCAAGCGATCTTTGCGCCTTCATCATTTTCCAACACATCAACTTGAAAGTGTTTTTTGAGGAAATCAACATCATCACCAAAACTTGCTAGCTCTGCCATTGTCTTTGCTTCCCAATTATTTCTTGTAAGGCGAATAGAAGGACGCGGGACATTGTAAGCCTGATTTTGCGAGTTTTGGGAATATGGCGGGCTTGAGCGGTGGAATTGTGAAATAAAAAACTGCCAATCGCAGATAAAGGCACGACCACCGTACGATCCAAGAACTGCTCCAAATCCGATTGGTTCGATTTCGGTGGAATGTAAATCAACGCAAATTCGGCCGCATGTTAAACCTTGCCGACTACGGTGCTTAAGACGGTCACGTCATCGCTGTCGGAAAGAAGGGTAAGTCTGCTGGTAACTGTTTTACGGGGCCGATGCTAGTGCTATCTCAATGTACTTAAGCAGTGAATCAAATGACTTTGCGAAAATCAATCAACGTACAGACGAATCAACGTCGCGGGCTAAAACGGTGGCGTGCTGTCACGCCCGTGTTCCTTGGCGTGATCACACTGATTGGTTGTGCGTCACAGACAAAGTCAAATCTGCAGTTCGATCAGATCACGGAGACGCCCTGTCAAAGTTTTCTTCAGCAGATCGAGACGCCTGATCTTGAATGCGAATCGTGTACTACCGGAGACGAACTTCGCACTGCTGCTCCGCTGACGATCAGCAACTATCAGGATACCGCGTCGTGGGATCTGACGATCGACCAATGCGTTGAGATGGCATTAGCCAACAGCAAAATCCTGCAGAAACTCGGCGGTGTCGTTGTGTCTGCTCCACAGGGCGTCAACACGCTGTTCGACCAAGCGATTCAAGAGACCAGCATCGCGAGCGTTGAGGATGCTTTGTCCGACTTTGATGCGCAGCTCAGTTCCAGCTTCATCTACAATCGCAGCGAGCGTGAATTCAACAACTTGTTTTTCGGTGGTGGTACGCCACGGCTGACCAGTAATACCTCAAACTTCATCACCGAACTATCGAAGCAAACCGCTGCGGGTACATCGTTGGTGATGCGGAGCACGACGGCGTATGATCGGAACTCGTCGCCGGCTAACTTGTTCGGGTCTACCTTTGATGTTCTCAATCTACTTGAAGTGCGACAGCCCCTGTTGCGAGGACGTGGAACAGCCGTTAATCGAATCGCAGGACCCAACGCGATCGCTGGCCAATACGATGGCGTTCTCATCCGGCGCATCCGCAGCGACATCTCGCTGGCTGACTTTGAAATCTCTGTCAGAGATTTAGTACGTGACGTAGAACAATCGTACTGGGAACTGTACTTTACGTATCGTGATTTTGACACGAAACTCGCCGCTCGTGAATCAGCACGAGAGACGTGGGAGAATCGCAAACTTCGTTTTGACAACGGGCTTGGCCGACCTGATGACGAAGCTCAAGCACGCCAGCAATATTTCTTATTCGACGCGCAAGCCAAAAATGCCTTGGCCGGAACGAGCAATGGTCAGGCCGGCATCTTGAGTGCGGAACGAAACTTACGCCGCCTTCTGGGTATCGGGGCCGCTGATGGGCGGCTGATTCGCCCTGCGACTGAGCCCGTGTTGGCACCGGTTGCTTTTGACTGGGATCAATCCCAATCTTCGGCGTTACAAACGCGCGTTGAACTACGCCGCCAAAAATGGTCAATCAGCCAACGTGAGCTTGAACTCTTAGCCGCCAAGCAACTCAACAAGTGGCGTTTCGATGTCGTCGGCCAATACGGATTCCGTGGATTTGGCGATAATTTGTTCGGTTCGCGTGACCGCCCTAATGGCAGCGCTGTCACCGAATTGTTTGAGGGAAATCTTGACGATTGGCAGCTAGGCGTTGAACTTGGCGGAGCGATTGGCAACCGCGCGGGCCATCTGGCGGTCCGCAACGCAGAATTGTCCTTAGCCCGTGAACGTGCGATCCTCAAAGAGCAGCAGCGGCAGATTATGCACGATCTTAACGCGGCCTATACCGAAGTCGACCGGTCCTTGGAGACGATGAAGACGAACTTTAACTCGCGGGTCGCCGCGTTTGACGAACTTGAACCCAAACGCAAACGCGTCGAAGAGGGACAGGACCAAGTCTTCTTTTTGCTGGACGCTCAATCGCGGACGGCGAATGCCGAGAGTGCCGTCCATCGTGCTGTGGCGGATTACAATCAAGCGTTGTTAAACTACACCTATACTTCTGGCGATTTGTTGTCCCAGTACAACATCCGTTTGACCGAGGGACCTTGGGACAATTATTCCAACGACCGTGCTTACGAAAAAGCTCAACGGCAAAAGAACCAACCCGCCGCCAACAGCCTCAACGATCTACCGGCGGTCAGCGAAGGCGCCTATCTGCAAAGGTAGGTTGTCGTTAAAAAGAAGTGTTGGCGATGAAGGTCGGTGAGCGGATTTTCAAATCCACCTCAGATTCACTCAGCCTTCACAGCATACGCGAATGGGATCGTGCAGAAAATGAGATGGGGATTTCACCCTCGACCAACTTTTCACCGCTGGCCTCGGCTGAGAAATAGTTGCCGTGTCCGTCGCGACCACTGGTGACCGAACTTCCATTGATTTTCATGTGCTTCGAATTTTCATAGTGTGCGATCCCTTTGGTCCGGACGTGATTGAGCGTCACGTAGTTTGACATTTGCTTGGAGTAATTGGAGCTGCTGGCTTTCCAAAGAAACTCTGATCCCATCGTAAGCACCGCGACGTTCCAGAACTCGCGCGGTAAATGAATCATTATCGAGTTATCCTCCAAGTCCGCACTGTCATGGCTTTCACTGCCAACAATTACGATTTTTGCCGACTTGACATCGGGATAAATCAAATTAAACGACTCCGAAAAAGCGAATCTCCGCTTGTCCTGAGGTCGCACGATTCGGCTCGCGATCATCTGTCGCTGCGTTGCCAAATTCGCCACGTCCTGCCAGCCCGTCTCTGGCAACCAACCGCTCTCCAACAGCCCGTCCAACGATCCGAAATAGCCTGCTGCTGGCCAACTGGATCCAATCGCCATGTAGTGAAATGCTCGCATGGCCGATAGGAAAAGTTTCGACTCTTTGGGCGTCAGCTGATTGTCATCTTTCTGCGATGCGATGATGCGTTGCACTTCATCCATCGCCTGATCAAAAACTGGATTCATATTGAGCCTTCGTTGGACAGCGCCACATTTGAATCAAAAGCTTCGTTATTTACGTGGTAGCGCAAATGTGAGCGGCAAGGCGGTAGCCCAATGGCACTTACTTTACATCCAACCATAAAAACTAGCTCCCCCTCTCCTCGTGAATTCGGACCCAAAGACGCTGCCATCTAATCAAACGCTGACCGAATTCACGAGCAGAGGGGGTTGGGGGGTGAGGAGCAACAAAGTTTGGGACAACAACTTCCGCCAGCAAATGATCTCGTAAACC
>Ga0114956_1001201_pt1 | contig 20170 bp, 2 predicted proteins | sample MaitaG_FD_87304 | JGI IMG/M metagenome (GOLD analysis project Ga0114956, IMG submission 87304) | Marine algal microbial communities from Maine, USA - Maine_Asex2 metaG | ecosystem: Host-associated > Algae > Red algae > Unclassified | place: Maine, USA | collected 2015-01-05
CGCGCGTCGTTGAAGCCGATTGGGCTGTCGGCACACGAGCCAGTGGGTGTTGACCCCTCGGTGTAGAGGGCGCCGTTCCAGAGCGTGCTCGGCTTGTCAAACTTGATCGTGGCGACATTGCCGCCGTGTATTAATGCCTCAAGGTCCAGGTTGGCACCCTCGAACGTTCCTACCAGGTCTTCTGATTGTCGCGCTGGGCAATTGTTGCTCACGTCCGTCAACGTAGGAGTGTCGACCTGATCAACAACCCACACGTTGCCGTTGTCGCTGAGCAACTCAGGCGGCCAGACGAGATCCTGGTAGTCGCCAACCCGGCACATGGTGCTGGTTGAGTTGTTGGCGATCACCGAGGCCTCGATCGAGATCCGCCCAGCGGAACTTTCAATCACGGCAGCCTGGCCGTTTCGGTTCTGCAAGAAGGTCGAGTGAATCACGTTCATTGTTGGCAATAGCTCTGGTGCCGGGAACCCGTCGATACCTCCGGGTTGTTCTCGGACGAGCTGGTCATCCTCGGAGTTGTAGGCCTCGGACATCAACACGCTTCCTGCAACCGTGGCCCAACCATCCTGAATGGTCGTGTTCGACACCTCGGCGGTGCCGCGGTTTAGGATTGCTCCTCCGCGGGCGCACTGAGCCTCAGCAGGGCACCCGTCGGCAGCTCCCTCGATGGTTGAACTATCGATTGTAAGGTCACCATCGTTTGCGATGAGCCCACCTCTCGCGGCCACCGATTCTGCAAACGTGGCCTCACGAATTATGAGCTTTGACCCATAGCCGTTGTAGAAACCTCCGCCCCAAGTGGGCGTTGACAAGTCGTCGGCGAGGCCAGCATTTGCCGCCATTCGCACAACAGCTGTGCCTGCCACACCCGGCGCACTGTCTGCATGTCGAACGATCACCTCACCGCCGCTGTAGTTGAACACCGCTCCACCTCCGGAGAACTGGCCAGGCATCGCCGCGGCAACGTTGCCGAGCATGACAGAACCGATAATTTCAAGGCGGCCTGGTTGTGCAGCTGCACCAGCAACCGGTGCTAGTGCCGGGGCACCGTCGCCAAGGCCGCCGCCAGATGTCGCCCCGGCCGGAACATTGGCTAACGGTGTATCCCAGCGCCCGTAGTTTGCTATCGCTCCGCCGCGGGTGGCTGTGTTGCTTTGGAAGTTGCCGTCGTACAACGTCGTGGTCGAACCCTCGAGATAGAGGGCACCGCCGCTTCCCGACACATCGTGGCCGAAAGCTTCGACAGCGTTGAGTGTGAGGTTCGCCCCAGACGCATACAAGCACCCGCCGTCAGCTGCCGTATTGGCCTCGCAGATCACTTCGAATGCTTCGAACACGTCGGGGTGACCTGCAGTAGTTACCACCGAGATAGCGCCACCGCGTCGACCAGCGCTTTCGCCCAGTTCATTCTCGACAAAGGCCACGAGATCCATGTCAACTTCTGAGTTGCGGAACGCCACGGCTCCGCCCTCGATGACACCGTCTTGGTCAGACGGGCTCACCTCGTTCAGCGCAAAGAACACACCGAGGAGACGCAGGTTCACCTCATCTCCGTAGATTGCACCGCCGGCAGGCCCAGCGGAAGTGTTGTTCAAGAACGTGGCGAACGAGATTGCTCCGGCAGCGCTCGAATCGGACAAGCGAATCGCGCCTCCACGACCTGTCGAGACGTTGTCTAAGAAATCAACCCGGCCACCGGTGAGCCGAACATTGCTTTCGCCATACAACGCTCCCCCCTCGCCCTGGCTGGCCAAGTTGCCACGAAAGAGCAGGCGACGAGGTTCGCCAAGCGGAAGACTCTGCTGTATCTCGACCAGCGCAACTGCCTGTTCTGATGTCAGGGTTGTGTGGTTAAAGGTCGCCGAGTCAACATCGCCGTGCAGGTTGATCGAGCTCGACTCGGCGGCATAAATAGCTCCGCCAACATCGGCAAGATTCTGCTCGAACACACCACCAGTGATGGACACGAGTGATCCGGTATCAGCAAAGATCGCTCCGCCCATCACTGCGCTGCCTTCCTCGAAGCTGGTGGCACGCGCTACGAGCTTCGCGCCGGGGCCGACGTAGACAAGACCGCCACTAACTGGCTCGCTCAGCGCGTCATTCGTGAACGCAACGGCAAGAAGAACGGCTTCGCCGCCGCCTTGAATCCGTAGCGCTCCTCCTTGGGTCTCTGCCGTCGCCGAGGTACCTACGGTGACCCCTTCGAGCGTCAACTCGGCACTGCCCGCGACCGTGATAGTTGCCTCGTCGGTTCCGCTCCCATCGCTGATAATCCGTGCTGCCACAGTCGGATCAGCAATCACGACGACATCGCGTTCGACCACGAACGTTCCCTCGTAATACGGGAGCAATGAATCGGCCGGATCCAGGCTCACGGTGTCGCAGTCATCGTTGGCAAGGTGCGAAGAGAGTTCAGGACCATCAGCTGCCGAACACGAACTCGGTGCCATGGCCGCGGGGACAGCCGGTGCAGTTTCGGGCACCGTTTCGCCTCGCAGATACGGCTCTACGTGTGCCGCGACCTGGTTTGCGATCGCCACGTTGCCAGCGGCGTTTGGGTGGAAGCTATGCACGACGGGAACGGCCAGCCCGTGGATCCATCGTTCCAATGCGGGCGCGCACGCGCCATGTCCGGTGAAGGGCTCCGTGAGGTCAACAAAGTGAACCGACTTGCCCTCTGCCTGAAGCGTTTGGACCGCCTCGTAAGCGGCAAGGTTCAAGTCGTAGCCAACGCTGTCCAACCACTGGCGCTCTTCGGCCGACAGCCAGGTGAGACCAGCACAGTGCGCACCGCTATGGAAGAGGTAAGGGAAACCCGTTACGAACAACACTCGGTCACTCGCCGCACCGGGCTGCACGGTCTCATCGAGTAAGCGGCGATACATCGTGGCCAGCCCATCGGGCCCGTCGCCGGCCAAGACAGCGATCGCTGCTTCAACGTCGGCGACCAAGTTTGGATTGTTCTGACAGGTTCCGTTGAAGAGATCGATGTTGACTACGCAGTCACGGAGCACCGGTTCGAAGTGAGCATCGTTGCCGCCAATCGACAACGTCATGATCTGGGTTTCATATTGATCGACTGGCTGCGGGCCATCGTTAACAATCGAGTCAAACTCCTGAGCTTGGGTCACGTTGCCCGTGGCGTCGTCGGGGCGCTGCGGAGTAGAAAACAGGTTCTCGGTCTTTGCGCCGGAACAAGCAATGAGATGAGACTCTGTCGCCCATGACACCAAATTCGTGTACGCATTTTCGCTTCGATGGCACAGCCCGCTGTCGCCGTAGTCTCCTGCACCTTCGCCCGAGCCGTAGCTATCTCCGAACCCGTAATGGACGACTCGGTGGCGTTCCAATCCAGCCGGAACTGGCAGAAGCGTGTTGGTACCGTTGCACACAAAACCCGATGGCGGAGCCGGTGCCCCGACAGCAGGCATGGGAATGACCAAGAACGTTGCATCGAGCGTGACGATGTCGGGATTGTTCATGTAGTCCGGCACCGGCGACGGGATTGGACCCGTGTCGGCGACGCTTCGGCGACATTGTGAGTAGAAATCGTTCAGGAGGCCATGATCGGCGTTGATCTTGTCCAAGCTCACCCAGTCACGCACCGGTTCATACTCGATGGGTTCTAGGCGGGGAGCGTGACCTTGCGCCATGGTGTTGTTTGGAAACACCCAGCAAGGCGAGCCCTCGGAGAGCCGGGTTGCGGACTGGCCATAGAGGCATCCCGCAAAGACAGGGCTGGTCGTTGAATTCACATGCCATGCCGGTCGCTCGCTCAGTGTTGGATCAATCCGAGCTTGCACGGCCCACTCTGGGTGCTCGTCGATTCCTTCGGTTCGCAATTCCCAGGCATTAAGGCCTAGATCAAGACCCGGAAAGTACACCGGCAATTCGTTGCACCAGTGTTCTCCGTCGGGGCTCAACTGGAACAGCCGGCCTGACTGGGGGCTCTCCGCAGCGCTGTTGATTCGTCGGTAACACTCCGTCGCCAAGGCAATGGCGGTTTCAGCGGTGTGGCCAGTCATGTCGGTCGTGACCGCATTAGCTAGATCGCCCGGCCCGTCTGAGAGTGCGCCCGCAACGAAAGGCGTAAAGGCCCAGTAACCATTGGCTAGCTCCAGGCTCGCAACCTCCCAGTCCAGAACCGGTACTTCGAGGACTGCGGAGGCGCTCAACTCTGCGTACGCGCCCAGGGTCCATCCGTAGGCCAAGTCCAATTCGTTATAGGCGTCAAACAACTCAACGGATGCATTGGGTGCTGCAATGACCTCGGTCTCGGCTGGATCCAACTCGGTGAATACCTGGGCATTTACCGTCGTGTACTCGAGGCCAAGCTCGAGTTCTGCCTCGAGGCCGACAGCGTCCCATGCCAGGTAGCCGACGCTGCCTTCAAGACCAGCGAACAGTCGGGCCTCGCCGCCATCTTCGGCGATCATTCCAAACTCCGATGATGAAACCATCGTGGTCATTGGATCGCCGACACTGTTGTACTGATGAGGGAAGTACCACTCACCGTCGCGGTACTCAATACGAGTCGACAGGTCGATGTGCGTTACCCCGGCAACCTCAATATCGGCGTCCCATTCCATTCCTATGGTGGGGTTGATCTCAAGTTCGAGCATTCCCGAAAGTGGACCCGCTGGGACCGAGCGCTCTGCGTCGACCTGGAGCAGTACTCCGTCGAAGAAGTCAATCTCGCCCGCCTCGCCGGCCCGCAACTGTCCAGAGAGTTCGATTGCGCCGTCGAGCACCATTGCCCAGAGCTTGGTTTCTGGCGCACCCCATGGGCCAACCTCGGTTTCGACCGACGGGGTCAGTGACCACTCCCAGGCCAGTTCGGATCCCTCGACCATGCCGTCAAGTGCGAGAGGCGGGTGGTTATCGCTCGAGTCACCCAGAGCCCATTCTCCGGCACCTGGTTCCTCGGCTACAAGCGCAACCTGGCGATAACGGTCCGTAAGCTCACCGACCTCGGTGTCGACCGTAACCACGCCCAATTCAAAGGTCGGTTCGCCGCTAATTATGCGAATGCCGTTGGCGGGTAGGTCAACGACAACGATCGCCCCGACCGCAAAGCGACCGGCGCCGGCGAGCGACTGCAAGTCTTCCGTCGAAGCCGCAATTGTCAGCTTGCCGCTGGAGGTCAGCTCGACACCGGAGACCGACGCAATATCGTCGAGGTCTGAGATCGAGTTGGCGTTCAGAATGGTGTGACCGGCCAACGGTGGGATGATGGTCACGGTGACCGTGTCTTGTTGTACGCCAGCGCTCAGCACCACAGTGGTTTCGAATTGCTCAGCTTCTGCTGGTTGACCAGCAGGATGAACCAAGACATCGACAAAGTACGAGTTGCCTTCGACCCAGGTGCGGACCACCTCGGCATGTGCAGACGCTCCCGCCACGGTCGCACTGACGTCGACCAGAGACGGATCAGGTAGCGCCGATATGGGCCCACTAATTACGAACGAACCGGTACCGGTTCCGTCGTCGGTTTCGCCGACATCAATAGCGGTACCGTCGACCGGCGACACAATAAGCTCAACCTGGCTGAGTGCGATCAGGCACAGACCGTTGAGCACCGAGTTCGGCGCCCGGTGCGGCACAACAAACCATGCGTCGTATGCAGTCTGCGTGGCCTGAGATGCAGAGGAAGCAAAGTCGTTCATGGCAACGAGTAAGTCTTCGTCAGCCTGACTGAGATCAGGATTCGCAGCTAGGAATGCCTCACCCTCCTCTGCGATCGCAGCGGGATCTAGCGTCACGGCAGCTTCATTGACCAAAGGCTCTAACAGGCCAAGCAGCTCGCCAAATGACTCGCTCAAAGTTACCCACGACGCTGGGCCTGTCGGCCAGTATTCAAAGCCCGCATTGGCGGACTCGATCAGAGCTACCTCTGCATCAACCTGAGGGTTCGAAGCCCCCAACGCAGCGCAATGGTGCATTCCCGCCGAAGCGCCGTCTTGGTGGATCTGGATGTAGTACGGCCACATTGGACCGAACAGCTGCACCGTGTGGCAAAAGCCCGCAGCATTCTCAAGCTCTAAACCAGCCGGAGGGTTTGCGACAACGTCGTTCAATGACTCTTCGGGGTCTGCGACTTGCGACACCAACAGCTCGTATTCGTCAACCGAGTTCGCCTGAGGCGTCGACAGGTCGACGGCCGCCACATAGTCCGAGTACATAGCCTCGAGCATGCTGACAGGCACGTCGTCGATCGATTGGAACTCCAGCACCGGCGCCAGCGCGGCACCTAGCTGAGACGTGAACTCATCCTGATCGTCAAGGAAATCATCAAGCGTTTCGGCCTCGGGTGCTGGTGAGAGTGTCCACACCGCGCATTCTTGAACCAGCTCCAGGTCAGCGTCCGAAATTTGAACGTCGTCACACTCGCCCTCTGGCAAACCTTGCGCGGTTCCGTCTACGAGCCAGGTGACCTCGGACGGATTGCCATCCACACTTGTGTTCTCGTAGATCCAACAACGGTTTTCCCACAGCCGGGTATAGGTCATGTTCGTTCTGCCGCCGCAGAAGTCCACAGCGATATTCGAACCCCAGATTGTGGCGGTGGCGCCTACGACATAGCCATTGTCAACAACTGCGCCTCCGCTGTCACCAGCGCAGGGATAGCCATCGAGAGGCACGTTGCAGCCTGGTGGATCTGATTTGCCTGGATAGTCGGTTGGCACCTGGGGCAACGCGTCCCAAACAGTGCAATCGGCTGTCCAACCCGGCACGGTCGTGTCGGGAATTCGGGCGTGGGCAATTTGACGGAGGTCGTCGGTGAAGGACTCTACTTCATTGCCGTTTTCGTCGTAGTCGTCGGAGCTGCGACCAATGGAAACAAACGATTCGAGCGTGTTCACTGATGGCGGCGATGACGCCAAGCCCGACTGACGGTCAGCCAGTACGGGGTACGTTTCGTCGGCCGCAAGCGGCCTCGCTTCGTTCAGGGTGATGATCCCAAGGTCGTTCTTTGGGGCCCCAACGCCATTCTCGACAAGCTCGAGCATGGTCGTGCCATCGATCGACACCTCGTCCAATCCAGCCGACATCAGATCGTCGCCGAATCGCCAGACCAAATCGATCCCGTCGAAACGTTCCTCGACGAGCCACTTGTTGACAATCCCGTCAATGCAATGCCCGGCAGTCACGATGTGGCGATCAGTCACCTGGATACCTCCGCAGCCGACAAAGCTTCGTTCGTCGCTGCCATCAGGCATCGTTGCGAACAAGGTCACATGCCATGGATGATGGCCAGCAGTTGCCGGCGTCCCTCGACGCATACCTTGGCGATGCTCTGCAACCTGGCACAACATCGAGTAGGCGGCCACCGCCACGTGCATGCCGTTCTCCGACATCCAAGCTGGCTCAGCCACCCCAAGATGGAGCATCGTGTCATCGTCGTTGAGATGGCTTCCCAGCAACTCCGCGATTATGGGCTTGTCGATCTCACCGGCATTTGAGTCGTGAAACAACTGCAAGACACGCATCGTCTGACCCTCAGTGCGGTCCCACACAAGCCCACCCAACTCGACCCGCAGACCAAGGTCCCAGGCTTCAAAGTTCGCGCTAAAGGCCGCCCATTCCCCAGGCGTGGGATCTTGCCCCGGCACCGGAACGTCGACGTTCAGCGAGTCAAAGGACGCGCATGCTTGGAGCGGGTCGTAGTTGATCGCCGCAAGGATCGCGGTACAACGGTCGGCCGTGGCGTTGATCCAGGCAAGGTCTGGAACGTGCCCTGGCAGTGGCGCTACGACGGAGTTTGACACCTGATAGGTCGCCTCGAGCGTCGACAGCGATGTTGACATGACGTCGGCCGCCACGCCGCCGTTCATGAGCAGCAAGTTCACGATGGCTGGGTCAGCTACCCACTGCCACATCGACGGCTTTTGGCTCAACGGTTCGGCCCGGAGGCCATCGATACTTATCCCGATCGAGAACACTGCGTCGCTCAGATCTGCGACGTTGGTGACAGCGACGTCGAGGGCCTGGCACGGCGCCCAAACGTCCATTGCTGGTGTATAGAACGTGGTGTACGCAGCGTCGTAGTACGCCAATGCCGCGCAGAACAATTCAACGAATGACAACAACTCGGACATTTCTGCCAGCGCGTGGCTTCGCTGGAAAATGGTGGATACACCGGGCGAGGCTGAGTTGCCGTTGGACAGATCGATCCAATCGATCAGCTCGTGTACCTGGGTTCGTAGGGTCTCGTGTTCGGGCAAGAACGGACCGTTGTTAGCGAAGTCGACATCGATCGCCGTCAGCGCTTCTTTGGTGAGATCTTTGAGCGTCTGCCCCATAAGGCCATTGGCGCTCACTGCTTCGACAAGTGCAGACAGCAACGGCCCGCCTGTGAGCGGTCCTTGGTCGTTCTCGAAGCTGAATTCGGGCAGGTTTTCGGCAGCATCTGAGCTGTAAGCATTGCCATACGTGTTCACACATGCGCCGAGCGATGTCGCCTGTGCTTGGGTAATTGTCGGAACCTCGCATTGATCCTCGGGCAATCCAGTTTGGGTGTCTCCGTTGACAAGCCATGTTGCTTGGCCATCGGTCACCACGTGGATGAAGCAGGCGACCTCGGTCAGTTCCACGTGTGCGGCGTACTCATTCATCTTGCACGTGTTCGTTCGAGCGCCGACAGCGTCGAAGTTCCAGGCGGAGTGGACAACACCAACGACGAGGGCGTTGTCGCCGGCCCACGGTTCGAGGACGGGGCCACCGCTATCGCCACCACACACCTCACCGCTCACGGTGTGTGAGCATTGCGACAGCCATTTATCGGTGCAGTCCGATAGCCACCCATTCGTTGGTGCAGGTGGAAGCAGCACTCCAACAGCGGTGTGTAATTCATCGGTGGGTGGCAAGACATCACCCTGCCCGCGGCCGATGAAGTAGTGAACCGTCTCTCCGATTGCAACATTGGCTGGCTCAGCCTCGGGGGCTGGGACCTGCCACGCTCCGAGCACGGGCAAGTCAGCTGCAGACACGCCCTCATAAGGCTCGTCGAGCTCAAATATTGCTATGTCGGCTGACCAGTGCTTGTTCTGAATGCCAAGGGGTATCCCCTGTCCGAGTGTCGACAACGGCGCATCACCGATTACCCATCTGTTTGCAGGCCCATTGAGGCAATGTCGAGCAGTCATGACGTGTTGCGGTGTGATTAATGTGCCGCCACAATCCGACTCGCCGTTTCCGTCGAGGTGCGCTGCGAACCACGGATGATCTCCCTGCGGCGTCAGCGCGCCGGCGAAGGCTCCCGCCTTGTAGTCGATGTAGCTACAAAGCAAGCCGTATACCACCGGCGCGGCAGGCGCTCCGGTCGGACCGTGAGCGGCAAATCCGCCCGCCAACACGCTTGCCAGTGACAACCCAGCTGGCTCCAACCCGATGTGGTCTTCGGCAAACACCGCGTCAATCCAGTCAACCTGGCTCGGGCTCGCTTGAAAGGAGCGGAACCAGATGAGGAACGACCGCGCATGCGCAGCCGGCAAAGACCCTGGGGTCGCGGCGTTACCCAATCCGAGCTGACCTAAGCGTGTGGACAAGGCATTGTCCCAGGCCACAAAGTTCGCAGTTACAAAGCCACCCCATTCAGCCGGCTCCTCACCCGAATTTAGCACCGACGGAATGTCACCAACGACGGTAAACCCGTCGATAGCCGAACATGCCGCGAGCACATCGCAGGCGTTGGAGGGCAGTGTCGCGGGAGGCGATGAATTGTTGAGTGGGCCTAGATCGCGGCTTCCTCGTGGGGCTGCGAGTTGTGCCCCGAGCATCATGCCCTCTTCGCCACAGTCGGCTGGAGAGACACTGAAGAGTAAGCAATGCAGTCCAAGGGTGACCAACGCGGTCGCGTGGGTCACCGTGTCGCCATCGTCGTTCACATAGGTGACCGTTGCCTCGTTCAATACACCGTTGAACAGGTCCACCAAGGTCGTATCGCCATGTGCTGGATCACCAAGCTGGGAAGCACTTATGACTGCGCTGATCGCGTTCTGCTCGCCAGGCGTTGTGAGGTTCGCCACCTGACTGAAGTGCGTGACCGTGCTCGCAGCCGTGCCATCGTAGTTGTCGGCGTTGTCAGCTGACCCATAAAGACTTGGGACCCAGTTGTCAAACCAGAACTCGACAACGTTTGCCGCATAGGGCGCTGCGGCGGGATCGTGTCCAAACACCTCGTCGCCCGCAATCACAGCACAGGCGACCAATGGATGATCGTCATAACCGGTGCTCTGTTCGATCTCTTGACAGAGCTCACCAGCGGCAAATATCCATGCCGAGTTCGGGACTGGTCCCGTGTCAGGAAGTCCGCCAATACCCGACGCATCGCCGTTTGGCTGCTCGAGTACCCACTCAGTGAGAAGAGTCTCAAACTCAGCAACAGCACCGGCTATGGCTTGCCAACCACCAGGTTGACCAACAAATCCGGTCGACCACAGAGTGATGCCGTCATTGATCACGGTTGCGCTCGGCAACACTTCGGGGTCTGGCCACACCGATAGCGCAGCGAGAGACATACAGGGCGCAAACGCGTCACTCGCACCGGTGAACCCCGGGTTATGTACCAGCAGATACGGATAGGCGAACAACCCGAACGCCGAGCACGAACTTACGATCGTGGCAACAAAAGAGCCGAACTGTTCCGGCTGAGCATCGACATCGAAGCCGCCAAGAGCGCCCGCGATGGTGCCCGGAGTAGCGGGGGTGAACACATCGTCGTATACATCGATCAGATCATCAATGGTGCCCAGCGAGTTGTACTGCACATAGTCATCGGTGGTCAGGAAATGGGCGAGCACCTCGTCGAGATCACTCACTGCAATCTCGTCGAGCGTGTGGGTCGCCGTGAGCGCAGCGACGCCTGCCTCCAGCCGCTCCACCAGCGCTTCGTCGGTCAACAACGCACCATCTTCAGAGAGCGAGTAGGTGAACCCCAACCCCCCATACTCGTTCACACAAGCTGCGATCAGATCCGCAGTAGCAGGATCGATGAACAGGCCCGAAGGGTCGAGCTCGGTATCTCGGCGATACACAAACGTGGCTCCCATTTCGAATGTGGCGCCGAATGCATCGAACGCATCCGTGACCGTGTGCTTACCCGTTGTCTCGCCTAGGCCACCATTTTCACCCGGGTTGCGATAAGAGACAAACCCAATCTCAAAATCATCAATCACGCCATCGCAACTCACGGCGGCCTGCGCCGCAGTCAAGCCTGGCTGATTAGACCAATCGCACAGTTCGGCCAGAGTGCCATCAGCATTCTCAGATGCAGGCACGTCGACTTCGACTCGCCGTATCACCAACTGGTTGCTACCAGAATCCACCGCAACAGGAGAATCGAACTCGTTAATCAGATACGCAGCCGAAACGAGCTGACGTTTTGGATCCACATTGTCAAGACCTCCATCGCAAACCCAAATACCGGGTGGATCAACAAGAGAACCATCAATCAGGATCGAACTAGCCTCGACCTCGTTCAGCGTGATGTGGCCGGTGCAACCAGCAACAGCTGGCGCAGCGGTATCAAAAATCTCGGTGTCCGTTACCTCAGGTACCGAAGCAATATCGAGTCGCTCAACCGTCACCGACCAGTTCACCAGATCGCTCAGCCAACCATCTTCTTGGCTTGCCGTCCACGGATAGATCGCTTTGAGGTCCGGAGCTCCATTCGGGGAATCAAAGTCAAGAATAGGGCCCAATGCGAGGTCGCTTGTCAGAGTGTGGAAGCTGATCGAATCCCAACCAGTGACACCGTAGGTGTCGTGGGTGACCGACCGGATCCACTCTCGAACCGTTGGCGTCGACACCCGTGTTGACGATGCAATGGTGTTGCAACCGTTCGGACTCGTCTGGATCGACCAAATCACTGCGGTCAGACGTTCCGACCCATCTTCGATCTTGGTCACTGGGCCGCCGCTATCCCCACGACATATCGGCGACGCCACAATGTCGGCCGACAACAGCTCCAACCGAGAGCTAGACACCACGGAACTCAAGTGCTCGTTGTTTGGTGAGGTCCGAACATTCAAACGACCCTGGACCGGGGTTGAGCCAAACGGGTGGGCATAGCCGTAAAGGGTCACTGCGTCGGGGGCCGGTGCAGCGAGCCATGGCGCTGTGATATCTTCCAAGTCAATCGGAAGGCTCGCCGCAGAGGCGGAGTTCGCCAATCGGATCAGCGCAACATCGAAAAGCTGCGGCTGCCCTCCGCTGCCTATTGTGCCTGCCCACCATGGGTGACGGAAAACTTCTGCAGCTTTCAAACGAGAGCCACGGTGAGGGGCGACACCGCCAACCCGAACCCAATTCGGGTCAAGACAATGCGCTGCCGTCAACATCCAATCCTCATCAACCAGGACTGCAGCACAGGAAGCTTCCTCGAGCTGCGAGTTCTCGACAAACTCTGTGTGTGTCCAACCAACCCAAGTCGGTGCTGCGACCTGATCGTCGGCAGACAAGGCGCATACAACATTGATCAATGACACGGTGTTCGCAAACAACTCCCACTCATCAGGCAACGAGTCGGCTCGCAGGTCTTCAACAAACGAAGAGAGTGATGACACTCCATGATCCTCGGCAGCATCAAGCCAGCTCACAGCGGCATCAACAGCCCCGGCCCAAGACGTCGGGAACGCACCCTCATTGTCGGCTCGATAGGCCTCGACAACAGCGAGCAACGAACCAGGCGAGCCATCAAAACCCAGATCACTCAGAACATCGGAATCACTAAAGGAGTCCAACAAGGCGCTGGCCTCAGCGACGAAGGCATCCAAGCCATCGGGCTCAAGCATCGACTCCGTTAGATCATTGGCTGCAATGGTCGCAACAGCCGCAGTCAGCGCCTGGACATCATCCAAACCAGAACACACGGCGAGTCCAGAACCCGGCGAAGCCTCGTGACCCTGGAACGCACCAACGAGCGGAGCCCAGTCAGTGGTCGGGTATCCCGGCGCGGCGATGGCGCAAAGGTTGTCGATCGCAAGCGGTCCGTGCTGGTTGGGCAGGGTGGTGTTGGCCCATTGATCCAGCGTGTCGAACTCGGTGGCATTGAGTGCGTTTTGCACGGTTGCGAAGGACGCATTCGGGTCGGGATTGCCATCGGCGAGCCAGCTGTCATTGACCTCGTTTAGCGTGTCTAGGGTGTTATCGAAACCTGTAACTATGTCGCTCAGTTCATTGAACAGTGTGGTTTGTGCCGTTTGGATTTCAAGCCAGATACCAGGCAGTTGAGCAGGCATGCCGCTCATGAAATCATTGCTGGCATTGAGCAGTTCGGTGACCTGTGAAATGTCAAGACCGGTTAGCCCAATGCAGTGCGCAAGGATCGGGTAGTCAGGATTGGTGAAGGCCTCAGACCATTTTTGCTGGTAGTCAGCAAATACCGCCTTGAACATGTCCAACAGATTGCAAACGTGGGCTAACTCGACCGAAACCGTTGCGACGGCGCCCGTATCGATAACGTCGCCAACCCAGATTCGTAACAACTCATAGTTGGCGGGGTTTGAGGTGACATGATCCAAACTTGCCTGCCACGCTGGTGAAATTTCGACATCACTTAGAGCTCCGGCCGACACAAGTTGATCAAGCGGGTGGAAAATAGAGCTGGGGCTCCCAGCTGCGCCTTCGGCCAAGTACTCAAACGCCTCCAGTATTGCGACGTAGAGGTCTTGGCCGCTCAGAGTTGGGTCAATCCCAGGCATACCGTGGCGCACTGCACACTCGGTCATCGCGTCGGCACTTTGATGGCGAGCGATTTCGCACATGAAGTTCGTCATGGGGATCATGAGCTGTGCTGGATGATTCAGGAAGCCCTGTTGCATCGTCTGGCCCTGGTCGATCAGGGTGAGCAGGTACAGCACTTCGACGCCGCCTGCGTTGCCACTGTCGGCAATGTAGGTTTCGGCGGCGGCGAGCAGCGTCTGGGTGTCGCCGTCGTATCCGTTGATCAGGTTGACCAGGTCGTCGAGCATGATTTGGGTGAATTGTTCGCGGGTCTGCTCCCAACCTTCGCTGGGGCTGATGTCAACGATGTTCTGGTTAAGAGCGAAGGCTGCAAACGCGCTGTTGGACAGCTCCAATCTTTCGGCGGGTGCAAGTTCAACGTTGAGGGCAGTGCACGCCGGCATGGTGGTGAAAATGCCAACAGTGCCGCCCGATTGGCCGTCGAATTCGGGACGAAAGTGGGCGTTAATGGCCAAAAACAGTTGGCGTGTCTCGCAGTAGGCGGCCAGCTGTGACAACAGTTGAGACCCACCCTGGGTGCCCGAAGTCATAATTGCGGCGAAGGTTTCTGCAGCGTTCGTTCCGCCAAAGATCTGTGCCAGGAACAGCACTGCGCTGTACGAGGCCGTGAAGTCCGCAAAGGCAGGCGGTGGTGAAGCGTCGGGGTCTGCCTCGTAACTTGCAAGCAGATCGCCGAGGACGTCGACCTGGTCGCCCACTGCGTTAGTTGAACTGAAGCGCACCTGACCAAATCCGGCGAAAGACTCTGCCATCTCGGCGTAAATCTGCTCCGCGAGCTGCTGAAGCGCCGGTTCGCTCGTGAGATCAACGCCGTCTTGCAGGTCGGCGGACACACAAGGGGTCAATCGTTCGAGGGAGGCGAGCACGGTGCCCGCTGCCAAGTTCACTGCCAGTTCGCAGATGAAGTTGGCTGCGGTAACGCCATCGCCAGTAACAGTCCAATAAGTGAACCGGTTCTCGGCAGTGCCAAGCGCGCTTCCCCAGCCAGCCGTGCGGTCACGGAGAGACTCCATCTGTTCGTACCGTTGCTGATCGGCGCTCGGGTTCTCATCGAGCCAGGTTTGGACTAGCGAGCCCAGGTAGACCGGGGTGTCAACAAACCCGTCGATCAGGTTCTGGTCAGCAATAATGTCCCATGGGCCACGCAGCACATCGCCTAGCGCAACCCATCCCTGCACCCGTTCGCCCGGCGAAGCACCATAGGCATCGTCGACTGCACCGATGAGTTGGGTTTTGAACTCGGCACCAGCGCTCGCACTGGTTCCCGGCGCAAAGGCGTCATAGAACGCTGTGCATGCTGGAGCAGGATCCTCGACGAGCCAGAACCACCACTCCGAAGCAAACGCCCAGTGGAAACGCTGTTCGACGTAGTCAACTGCGGCGCACAAGTCGTTCAGAAACTCCCACTGATCCACAACAGAATCAAGACCAACGACCGCGTCGTCCAGTCCGGCCCCGTCCAGGATTTCGTACAAGCTGGCGTAGCGACCAAATTGGTCGCTAAGGGCTACGTCGGCGCTATGTGACTGCTCGAATTCGAACTCCAACATTCTGCCCAGCTCGTTGCGATTGATGTGCGGGTCAGCAAACCAATCGTGGGTCTGGGCAATCAGCGCGACATAGGTCTCGACCACAGCACCAAAAGCAGCCTCGTTGCCGGTCTGGCTCGTCAACCCAAAGTGGTACTCAGTCGCAGGTGAACCAGTGACATTGCTCACACAAGCCGCTATTTGATTGAAGGTCTCGTTCGAAATCGACGCAGGCGTCCAGTTGCACTCTTGGAGCGCATCCAGCTGGAAGCTACTCAACGGCTCGTTGGCATCAAAAGCCGACTGCAATTCCGCACAGGCAGCACTGCCGTCGTTGTCTACGTCGTAGGGCGTGAAACCCCAGCACGTCTGGATCCAATCAGCTCGCAGCCACGGCGACGAATTGCCTTGGTTGACTAGCGCAGTCATGCCAGCGCAATCGCCGAAATTGATCCAGCGCTGCCATGCCTGGTAACACGACGAATTGGTTTCCATGCCGTCAAGCACCCACGCCAACTGCGCCGCATTCGGCTGACCAGCCGGGATCGAGGTGTTGAGAAACTGCCAGTCAGACTCCCACACCTCAGCACAGGTGACCACGCCATCATCGGGCAAGAAGTCGAAGTACTGAGGCCACGGGCCTAGACCCGAACCGCCATCGTCACCATCGGCCTCTACATCGACATACAAGCTCGACGGCAACAAGATCGACAGATTCCGGCCCATCTCTTGCCCGCACACCAGCTGTCCAGCAGGCACCGGGTCGAGCTCAGCCGGCCAATCAGCAACATCACCAGCCGACACCCAATGCCATATCGCGAACGCCCCTTCAATATCAACCAACCCGCGAGCCAGCAAAGTGTCGACCGACGCCGAATAGCAGACATCTGCATCAAAGGGCGAAATCGCAGTCGCCGAATTGACACCGTTTACATTGCCGCAGAACGGGTGACCCTGCGGCGCAAACAACAATGCTCCAACACCAGCTGTCTCTGAGAAACTGTCGTAACCCGCCACACCAGGGGCACCACCATTCAAGATGTAACCGGGGAACGCTGGATGAAAATACACATCCTCCAACGACTCGGGAACACTCAAACCGGCGGACCAACCAACCGCATCGACCACACTCAATACTGCGGACTCATCCGCACCAGCCTCGGCACGCAACACAGCCGCTGCACGCCCGTACGCGAACCCCGCACCGTCATCGAAACGCCAGCACAACACATCTGCTGACTCACCTCGAACACCGTTGCCTTCAGCAGTCGCGTGAGCGACTGGCGCACGGTCTACTTGCTGAGACTCGTCGATCGATTGCGCTTCGGCTTGGTCTACGCCGACCAGCGTGAGGCTTGTGGCAACCAGCAGTGGAATAAGCGCCAAGATCATCAGCGACCTAAGGCCCAGAGCTACGGCCCGAGCCCTGTTGTGGTGCTCTCGTTCCGTGAGGGAAGTGAATCGATCACTCGGTATTGGCTTCGTCACGAGGTGTCCCTTGCTTCACATCACCTGCCGAACTGGCAGGAAAGCAAAAGTAAGAAATCAACCCTCAAACGACCCGCATCTCGTCGCATACCCTCGAGAAATGCGACGCAGTTAGCGCATCACCCGTTTGGGCTTGCGCTCGCTGTTTCGCTTCCAGTTGTGAATCTTGGGATCACCCAAGTCTGCGTCCGAACCCCCTCGCGTCTCAAGAGTGTCCAACGAAACCCCTGGCGGTGTCCACGGCTCGATGCACTGTTCACAGTCGTCACCAGCGCTTGCTGGCGCCGCATACCCACCCATGGCTCCAGCGAACATCGCCAGGCCGAGCAACATAGTTCCTAGTTTTTTCTTCATGACACTGCTCCAGATAGTTAAGGACGTCTGGAATGTAGCTATCGACTCGCAAACCACTCGCAAACGGTTTGCTTCGATGGGGGGAATCCCCCATTTTGAGGGCTCCCTGGCCACATAGACTGCCGTGTGATAGAGGAGACAGCACGAGCGGGGTTGCCGCAACTCGTCACACTTGGGGCCGTTGGCGCATCAAACGGCGCTCTTGAGAACCAGCACCAACTCACGGTCCTTCTCGCCTATTTGGCGCACAACGGAATCACCGATCGCGCCACGGTAGCTACTCTCTTCTGGCCAGAAACGAACGCGCCGCTCAACAACCTGTCATCGGCACTTACCCGCATCCGTCAGGCGATCCCGGGGGCTCTCATTGCAGACAAACACCAGGTTGCAACAACGCTCAGAACCGATGCGCTTGAATTCCTCGATGCGATTCGGCGCAACGACCTGAACGCTCACGAACGTTACCTCGGCAGCTTTCTTCACCGGTTCCAGTTGAAGTCGCTCGGGATCGAACTCGAGGAATGGATCTATGAGACCCGAGACATGCTGGCCGATATTGCAGCCGCCAATGCGGTGATATCGCTGGCTCGGGTCGACCTTGATGAGGCACCCCAGCAGGCGGCGGATCTTGCCGAACGAGTACTCGGCATTGCGCCATCGCCTGCGATAGCTCTCGACAACATAGACGTGCTCTACCGGCCGCTGGCTCTGCTTAACCGGCCTGGGGCTTCTCGACTCAAAGCAATGGCAGACGACGCCGGCATCGACCTATCGCCTCAATCCTTACCCGTGCTGGTGCCAGTCACCCCTGATCGCGGTCTCATTGGTCGAGAGCGCGAACTCGCCGAATTGCGGCGTCATGTGGCAGACCGGCAACCGGTGAACCTCTTTGGCATCGGTGGCGCCGGTAAGACAAAGCTGGCTGATCGATATGCACGCGAATTCTCGGGAGCCGGCGGCCATTTCCTACTAGTCGAGGCCGAAGCCGAAAGCGACGGCGACCGCATACTGCAAGCGATTGCTGTCAAGCTCGGTGCGACGAGCCAGGCCGATGACCCCACCTTTTTCATTGAACAGCAACTCGATCAGGCGACTCTGGTCGTCGTAGACAACGTGGCGCCAAGCCCCTCGGTCGTAGATGCGGTCACCAAACTCAGCGCCATCGACAAGCTCAGACTGATCCTGGTAAGTCGCACCAGACTCGACGTTCCCAGGCTGGAGAACGTGGCCGTGCGAGGGCTCGCTTTGAGAGACGAATCCGGTGCAACGGGTCCCGCTGTCGAACTGCTCCGCCAACGGACTGCCCTTACCGCTCGCAGCGACGCTGACCCGGAACGCTTTGACCGGCTTGCGACTCGCTCGTGTGAACTCGTCGCCGGCCTACCACTCGCCATCGAACTCATCGCTGCCTGGCTTCGACTCTTGTCCATCGACGAGGTCGAATCGCTCCTCGATGACGAGGAGCTGTTGGATGAGACGCCACCGGGTGAGGAACTTTCACTAACTGGCGTGATCGAACAGAGTTGGCTCATGCTGCCTGATCGCTCGAAAGAAGCCCTGACTGCATTGTCGGTCATGCATGGAAGCTTCGATCGCGAATCAGCTCGCGGCGCCGTTGGTATTGGCATCAAGGAGTTGACCGACCTCCATGACCACTCGCTGATCGACGCGAGCGGTAGCGGACGCCTGCGGTGCCATCCTCTCGTGCAAGCGTTCGCCCGTCGACAACTCGCTGGCGACACCGAGCGTCACGACAACCTCAGGCAGCGTCACAGCGCGTGGTTTCTTGAACGGCTGAGGAGAAAGGGTGACCAGATCGCCGGACCATCGGCGGGCGAGCACCTTCAGGTGCTGCAATCTGACCAAGCAAACATCGAGGCGGCTTGGTCGACCGCCGTTGCCATGTTCGAGACCGACCTTTTGATTGCCGCCTTGCCGGCATTCGACGACTTCTTGCTGCGCTCCGGACAACTGTTCGTCGCGAAGCAAATGTATGACCTGACACTTGGCCGGCTGTTGTCAGGCAACGTGCCTCAAGATCTTGCGCTAGCCGCCGCGGTTGCCAACAATCTGGCCTGGACCGAAATGTTGCTCGGGCTCCCCGATGATGCCGCACGGAACTGTGCTCTTGGGTTGAGCTGGCTTCCCGAGGGCCATCCTCAAACCCATGTAGCGCTCTTGCGGACGCAGTGCGCATTGCTCGGCAACGCAGGCGACGGCGAGCGCGCCCTTGCTGGCTACCTGAAGGCGAGAGAAGTCGCTGCTGACCTGCAAGACGAAAGACTCCAAGGCCTCCTCGATGAAGACGTTGGGCGATCTCACGCGATGCTTGGAGATCACCCGGCTGCTATTGCCGCATTCCGTGGAACGCTCGACGCAGCCCGAGCGATTGGCGACCCCCATATGGAGGCTCGGAGTTACCTTTTGATCGCTGCGTCGGAGAAGTTCTCTGATCCGGCGCATTCCTTGGTGCTCTTTGACGAGGGCGAACAGATCGCGACCTCTCAGGAGTTGCGGCACCTGCTCGCATACTTTCCCTACGATCGCGGTTTGGCCTTGCGTCAACTTGAGCGATTCGACGAAGCAGCAACCGAATTCGAGCGCGGCGTGATGCTGGGAACCGAGGTCGGTGACCGAGGTCTCGAAATTGCGTGTCGCCTCGGATCGGCGCGGGCTCATCTGCGAAGTGGCGACTTTGCAACTGGCCTGGTCCTGCTCTCTCAAGGACTGCGGGCGGCCATTCTCTCTGACTCATGGCCCCATGCTCTCGGCGCTGCCCTCGATGTCGCCCGACTAGCGCTCGCCAATGGTGCTGGCAGTGAGTCCGCATCGAAACTGGCGGCCTTCGCCGAAGCTCACCCCAACCTGCTTGAGGCGGACCGATCGATCTTCGGGATCGAGCACACGGTTCGCTTGCAACCCGGGGCCACTGTCCGGCTAGACGAGTTGTGCGAGCAAACGATTCGCGCCGCAAAGTCCCTTAGCTAAGACAGTGGTAAGTGCACGACAGCGTGCAAGTCAGGCCCATTTTGTGTGCCAGCGACCGTAAC